>ERZ1673739.571-NODE-571-length-50513-cov-11.353978_pt1 | contig 50513 bp, 48 predicted proteins | sample MGYA00580210_ERZ1673739 | MGnify/ENA primary metagenome ERZ1673739 (study PRJEB41218, sample SAMN15661749) | gut metagenome | host: Homo sapiens | place: Canada: London | collected 2015-08-20/2019-03-30 | study: EMG produced TPA metagenomics assembly of... | reverse complement strand
ATTTTACTGACTTTCTTCCATGTGACCTTATTATAACGTTCTCCCCATACCCCACTTCCTCATTCGGATACTCGTCAAATCCCGGTACTTTTTTCGCTCCACGTCTCAGATACGCCTTCACTTTTTCCCCATATAGATATGGATCATTTCCTCTCACAATCCCCCATTCCATCAAAAGCGCTGCACTTCCTGTCACAAATGGCGTGGCAAAGGATGTTCCTGTAAATGCCGCATATCCTCCGCCCACTGTTGTTGTCATAACTTCCACTCCCGGTGCCACAAGATCCGGTTTCACCATATTTGTAAGTCTGGTAAATCCTCTTCCCGAAAAATCCGCATATGCAAATGTCCTTGCGTCATATGCTCCTACGGATATTGCACGACTGGCAGAAGATGGAATTGTGAGCGTCGTAGCATCTGTTGGAAACAAGAATCCTGTTCCACGGTTCAATACATTGTCGCTTGGAAGCCACATTTCATATTGTCCTGTCACGATCTTCCCGGCACTTAGCACAATTCTCCATATTCCTTCTGTCAGATAACTTTCTACCGGAAGCAGATCTATATAGATTTCCTGGGAAATGCTGTAAGGACTTGGTTCCCCATAATAAAGCAGTATTTCTGTCTGACCGATTCGGAAGCGATGTGGTCCCAATATCTCCGGTACCGGTCCGACCCGCACTCCCGATGGATTGATGATCGAAATCTCTATTTGATCCGTATATTCTTTCCATATCTGGATACTGATCGATGACTGTCTGCTCTGAATTGCAAGCTGGATTGTCTCTTCTCCTTCTGAAATAATTCTACCGGAAGTATGCCCGGCACTTGCCGCTTCATTTCCGGTTCCGATGCAAAATACACTCTTCCATATATTGGACACATCATCGATATACCGCTCCAGAAGTGTCGTCCCGTCATGTCCGCCGTATGTATTTCCAAAACTGATATTCACAGCTACAGGCATCCGAAGCTCCAGTGCCTTTCTTATTATATAATCGATCCCCATCATTAGCTCTGTCGTTCTTGGGAATCCTTCCTGTATGGGATTACCAAGTTTTACAACGATCAATTCACTCTGCATGGCAACTCCGGCATAACGTCCCCCACTGTTGCTTCCATTTCCTGCTGCTACTCCCGCCACTGCCGTACCGTGTCCGGAAATGTCCTGGCTTCTCACAAGCCTTCTCTGTTCTGATACAGTTTGTGCATTTAATGCTTCATCTATTTGTCCTTTCGTATACTCCACACCGATGCTGTATCCAACCGGTGCTGTTTCCCCATCTGCCGGATTCAGAGACTGATCCCACAGATACCGAATCCTCGTGCTTCCGTCCGCATTTCGAAAATCTATATTCGCATAATCGATTCCCGAATCTATGATTGCAACCAATATTCCCTGTCCATACAGAGAAAGGCGTGTATCCTGTACCGCATTGATACAAGACACACGCCTTCCTTCTGCCGCCTGAAAAAACAGCCGTTTTGGTTTTTCTACATATTCAACTTCCGGAATTCCCGATAAGATGTCGATTCTGGATTCTGTAATTCGGATGACTGCATATTCATTTTGAAGTTCTGTTACTTTGGATGCTATCTTTCTGACTCGGTCCAGATTTACGGAATATTTGATGATCAGATCCCATTCCCGGTCAAGCGGATCATATCCAACATTTAAATTCAAGGATTTTTCCCGCTCATCTTCCGCGGAATTCAGTGCAAGATTCAAAAGATTTTCTAGTTTCTGACTGGTCATACATTAACTCCAGATGCTTTTGTTATTAATATATGTGCTTTGTAAGCCATAGGGGACACTGAAAAAGCCATTTTTTCACGTCCCCATTGGCATCTATTCTATTCTACTATATAATAAAAAACAAGAAAACTATTACATAGGAGGAATCGCCGATTATGTCGACAAAAAAAGCCAATCTGATTCTTACAACCTGCTCTATGGCATGGGGAACTTCTTATATATTTATGAAACTTGGAATTGAGGGACTTTCCCCTCTGATGCTGATGGCTCTGCGTACAGGAATCGCATTTCTGATTCTGGTACTTATATTTTTCAAAAGGTTACTGAACGTTAATAAAAGACTTTTACTCTACAGTGCCATCACCGGCTTTCTGCTTTTTACAAACCTTACGCCAATCCTTTACGGATTAAATACAATCACTGCTTCTCAGAGTGGATTCATCCTCAGCACCACCGTTGTGCTTGTTCCGGTCATTCATGCAGTTATTTCCCGGAGACTTCCAGCGCATCATGTCAGGCTTGGAATCATTATCGTATTGATCGGAATGGTACTGATCAACGGCGGTGATATATTTGCTGTCAAGCCCGGAACGCTGCTTTGTATGCTTTCGGCTTTCAGTTATTCAATCAATATTGTATTAAACAGCTATTTTACCAGACAGGTAGATCCACTTGCACTCGGAGTCTATCAGCAGGGCTTTACCTGCCTTTATTCCATAATCGGTCTGCTGGTGTTCGGATCCCCGATATTTCCGAACACCGCGTTGGACTGGATCTCCGTTCTTGGACTTGCTCTTTTGTCCTCAGCTTACGGATTCGTTGTACAGACTGTTGTGCAGCAATATACAACACCGGAGAATACCGGATTCCTGTTCTCCCTGGAACCGATCTTTGCAGCGATTTTTTCCTTCATCTTCCTGCATGAGAAGCTCACAGAGATGGGATATCTCGGGGCCATTTTCATTCTTGCAGGAGTGTTTACCGCTATCGATGCCAAAAGTACGGTAATGGAATTAATCACCGGAAAATCCGTTGCAGAAGTTACATCCAAAAGATAGCAGAAAATCCGTTGTCTTATCCTGATATGTTCCCTTTACCGGAACTCCAGTAAAACAGGACATACCATTGACTGACAACGGATTTTTATCTTTTCTACAAAATCTCTGCTTCTAATTTTCTATAAATCGCATCTGCAAGAATCTTATGACTCTGTCCATCCATATGCTCCTGATCTGCTTCCGACGGACTCGCATAATCTGCTGCCCGCATGAATCGTTTGCCATACTTTCCGGCCACTTTTTCATATACCGGTTCTAATTTCTTTGATACTTCTACGGATTCTGGCGAAAATTCCTGATCATATCCGTCCTGCCATACCTTTTCTCCCAGATAGATCGGAGATATCACAAGAACCTTCATCTTATCTGCATACTGATTAATCTGTTCAAGTAGCCTTGCAATTCCTTTTCCGATGATTTCTGCTGACGCTCCGAATATGGTTTTGCAGTCATTCGTTCCAAGCATCAACACGACTGCATCCGGCGTGTGCGTCTCCAATAATGTCGGAAGCAATTCTGTTCCCCGTCTTCCCAGGCGAAGCGGATCTTCAAATATGGTCGTTCTTCCACACAGACCTTCCTCAACAATTCTAATATCTCGGTCCGCCAGTTTTTCCTGTAAGATTCCGGTCCATCGTTCTTCCCACGAAAAACGCTTTCCGGTCTCTCCATCTAACCCCCACGTATTCGAATCCCCAAAGCATAATATCTGTTTCATTACTTCCTGCACCTGCCTTCTGAGCTCTTTTATCTTTTAATAACTGAAGTTTAACACCGTTTTCCTATTAAGTCAATATGTTTTATATGTTTTCTGTGTTTTTGCTTTTCATCCTACTTTCATTTATGTTATACTATCTTATAGTTTGTTCGTACCAATCATACAAGGAGGAATTCAACATGAATGAAAGATTAAAACAACAACTTGATTTCATTCTCGAAATTGATAAAGAAAAGAATATATTACGACAGACCCACCTCTCCGGACACGGAAGGCGCGAAAATGATGCAGAGCATGCCTGGCATATGGCAATCATGGCATACATGTTAAAAGATTATGCCAATGAACCCGTCGATATCGCAAAAGTTATGATCATGTGCCTGATCCATGACATTGTGGAAATTGACGCCGGAGATACTTATGCCTACGATACAGAAGGATTAAAGACGCAGAAAGCACGTGAAGATGCTGCCAAAGAACGGATTTTCTCACTGTTACCAGAAGATCAGAAAAAAGAACTGACTGCACTCTTTGATGAATTCGAAAATTACCAGACACCGGAATCCAAATTTGCACATTCCCTGGATAACCTGCAGCCATTGCTTCTCAATAACAGTAACGGCGGTGGCGACTGGCGTGAGCATCAGGTTACTTCCGAACAGGTATACGGAAGACAACGGAAAACGCAGCTGGGATCTGAGACTTTATATAAAGTAACAGACCAGATACTCAAAGAAAATATAGAGAAAGGAAATATTAAAGAATCATAAGCAACGTTTTTCTTTCTACAGGACCTGCCACCGGCAGTCCCTGTAGAATGCATAATAAACAAAACATCATATTATTTTTCTATTAATACCTTTTATTCTCTCCTATAATATTAATTTCTTCCTGCTCTCTATTAATTTAAAATAGAAAACGCCATAACCACAATCCCAAGAACCACTAATACCACACCCGTCGCCCGGTTCAATGTCTTCGGTGTTGCCTTATTCGCAAATACTGCCGCAATCCTTGCCCACAACAGTGTGAACACAATACATAAGATCCACACCGCTATATTCGGCATTCCCCCGATTGCAAAATGCGAAACTGCACCAGTAAAGGCAGTAAATGTCATGATGAACACACTCGTTCCTACCGCCGTCTTAAGCTCATAGCCCAGGACAGAGGTCAGGATCAAAAGCATCATCATACCGCCTCCGGCACCGATAAATCCACAGATAAATCCGATCATGACACCACAGATTAACGACTGCACCTCACGTTTCTTCGGCGATACTTTTTCCATGGCTTCTTTTGTTGTCATGACAGGTTTTACGATGAACTTAATGCCGAGCAAGAATGTCATAAATACCGAGAAATTTCCCATCGTTGTAGATGGTACCAGACTGGACACATAACTTCCCACAACGGTAAAGGCAAGTACGCTGACCATCATGATCAGACCATTCTTCACATCCAGATTCTTATTCTTTCCATATGTATAGGCAGATACTGCGCTTGCAAGTACATCTGATGAAAGTGCAATTCCGACTGCCATATATGGATCCATTCCAAGAAATGTGATCAGCATCGGACTGATCACTGCCGCCGCACTCATTCCTGCAAATCCGGTTCCGAGTCCGGCTCCCATCCCCGCGAAAAATGTTACGATAATCATTAATATTGTATTCATCTAGTTCTTTTCCTCCAACATCTTCTCTATATTCGCTTCCATATGCGCCATTCCTTTTTGAAGTGCTTTTCTTGTATCTTCATCCATTCCTTCAAATAGTTTTTCAACGAACGACTGCTGAAGTTTCTGTCCTTCTTGGATAATCTCTTTTGACTTTTCTGTACAGATCAGATTGACTTTTCTTCGGTCACCTTCTACACTTTTCCGCTCCAGATAGCCTTCATTCACAAGTTTATCCACATTTACCGATACAAGATTGGCTTTAATTTTTCGTATTTCTACGATGTCTCTGGCAGTTTTGTATTCTGGGTTGTTCGCCAGGAAAAGTAAGATGTCAAATGCGGTCTGTGGAATATTCAGCTCATGGCATAACGGTTTGCAGGTCTCACTGTATGCCTTTGACAGCTTTTCTGCAAATTCGATTCCTGTGTTCATATATGTAGGTCTCCTTTTTATTTCAATTTTGAACTATTCATTTTTGTATTAATATAACACTTAGAAATAATTTTGTAAAGTACTATCTGATATGCACTTATATGCCAGTGCAAAGCAAAAGCCTTCCGAGTACCGACTCAGAAGGCTTTCCTGCTCTTTTAAAAATGAGCTGTTTTATTTCGATTACTATATTTCCATCATTCCGGACATAACACATCCTCCAACTGCTCCACATTTTTTCATATCATTCCACTGTTCTTCATCGAACTTTATTCCGCCTATTCCATACACCGGAATGCTGACTTCCCGGCAAACTTCTTTTAAGAATCCCAATCCTCTTGGCGGTAATCCCCTCTTACAATCTGTCGCATAGATATGCCCTGCCGTAAGATAGGAAGCTCCCAATTGCTCTGCTTCTTTCGCTTCTTCTACAGAATGTATAGAAATTCCAATCTTTGTAAATTTTTTCTTTTCTTCATCAGCTATTTTTTGCAAAATCGGAAGTGGCAGATGTACAGATGTACATCCCAGTTCTAGTGCAGTCTTCCAGAAATTATGAAGAATACAAGACACCTGATAACGGCTGCAAATATTCATTACTTCTTTTGCCAATGTCCCATATTCCTCTTCTGTCAGATCTTTTTCTCTTAAGATCACAGCTTCCGGATGTATCTTGCAGACTCTTTCTATCTGCTCTAAAAACGGGCGGTTGCATAATTTCCGATTGCTGACTGCAATGATTTTAAAGTCCTGATTGTTTACAGATTTTATCACTGACAACTCCTTTCAGCTGTATTCGGCATGTTTTTAACCCAAGATGCTTCCTGTTACACATAGATATAATCACTCATCACCGGCTGAAGATTGTGTTTCAGAAGTGCCTGATAGACCTCATCCACCGAACGTCCATCCGAGATTTCAAACTGATCATCACCCTTATCTTCAATATCCTCCACATGGCTTCCGATTCCGGTACTTACACCGGCAGAGATCTTCGTTGCCGCAATGCTCACCAGATTATCGCGGACTCTTTCACATTCTCTTGTCGAAACCGTGATGCTTGCAAATGGCATAAACAGGCGGTATGCACACACTACCTGAAGAAGCTGCGGTTCATGCACATCCATTGGATTGATCCGGTCATTATTGATGATCGGACGAAGTCTCGGACAAGAAAATGCGATCTCTGCATGTGGATATTTTCTCTGTAATAAGTAAGCATGATATCCGGTCGCAAATGCGTCTTTTCTGAAATCATCCAACCCCAGAAGTGCTCCGAATCCGACTCCGCGCATGCCGCCTTTCAATGCTCTTTCCTGCGCATTTACACGATATGGATAGATTCTCTTATGTCCGGCAAGATGAAGTGTCTCATATTTATCTGAGTTATATGTCTCCTGAAATACCGTTACATAATCTGCCCCACATTCATGCAGATATGCGTATTCGTCTGAATTTACCGGATAAACCTCCAGACCAATAACTTTAAAATATTTTCTGGCGATCTTACATGCTTCACCGATGTATTCTACTGTAGATTTGTTACGGCTTTCTCCTGTCAGAATCAGGATTTCCTGCAGACCTGTCTCTGCGATCGCCGCCATCTCTTTTTCGATCTCTTCCGCATTTAACTGTGCACGGTTGATTTTGTTATGGCAATTAAAACCACAGTAAATGCAATAGTTCTCGCAATAATTTGCGATATAGATTGGTGTGAACATATAGACACTGTTACCAAAATGTTTTCTCGTCTCGATCTGCGCTGCCTGCGCTATTTCCTCCAGAAATGGCAGTGCTGCCGGTGACAATAACGCCTGAAAATCTTCCGGTGTGCGCTCTGCATGTGCCAGTGCACGTTTTACATCTTCTGCTGTATATGTATTATAATCGTAAGCTTCCATCGCTGTTACGACCTGGTCTAGTATTTCTGATCCGATATCCTCCATGCCTGGAAGATAGGTCATGTGATCGATCCGGTTCTTCTTCTGGTCTTCCAGAATCTCCTCGCTTAAAATACTTTCATTAATATGTGTATCTTCATGCTTTGTTTCCATTAGTCATTCCTCCTAATCCTGCAAAAATCCTGTCAGAGGTGACGAAGCACTTGCACCGCGCTCGATCGTTCTTCCAAGTCCGGAAAGGTATGCACTTCTGCCCGCTTCGATTGCTTTCTTAAATGCTTCTGCCATCGCCGGTACATCTCCTGCTGTTGCGATTGCCGTATTTGCCATCACTGCGGCTGCACCCATCTCCATTGCCTCGCATGCCTGGGACGGACGTCCGATTCCGGCATCTACGATGATCGGCAGATCAATCTCATCGATCAGGATCTGAATAAAGTCTTTTGTGCTAAGCCCTTTATTTGATCCGATCGGTGCGCCAAGCGGCATGATACATGCTGCACCAGCATTTGCAAGATCTCTTGCAGCATTCAGATCTGGATACATGTACGGCATAACCACGAATCCTTCTTTTGCAAGAATTTCTGTAGCTTTGATCGTCTCATAATTATCCGGAAGGAGATATTTCGAATCTCTTACCACTTCCACTTTGACGAAATTGCCACATCCGACTTCTCTGGAAAGTCTGGCAATACGTACCGCTTCTTCTGCATTTCTGGCTCCTGATGTATTCGGAAGAAGTGTCACATCTTCCGGAATATAATCCAGAATATTTGCCAGACCGCCTTCATTTGCACGACGGAGTGCCAGTGTGATAATCTGTGCCCCTGCTTTTTCCACACATGCTTTCACCAAATCCAGTGAAAATTTTCCTGAACCTAATATAAAACGAGAAGTAAACTCTTTTCCTCCAAGTGTAAATGTATCTGTATTTTTTATTTCTTTTTTATCCATAATCAGGACCTTCTTTCCTATTATTTTCTGCTCATGCTTTTTTATTTATCTATCTTTTTTTGCGGCATGAATCTTATGTTTCTTACCTGTCTTCCTACACATCCTCTTCTCCAAGGATCAGACGTGTGATCATATTCGCCTCATGTGCTGCACAGATTGCAACTCTTGGTGCCATCAGGCCATTTCCATACGTTGGTGCCGTCTCGCGGTCTCCGCACAGGTAAAAGTTCTTCATTAACTTCTGTGTGCGAATCGTATTACTGCTTCCGTATCCTGCCATACCGGTTGCCGATACCAGTTTCTTTTCCGGAAAATGTTCCAGTATTCCATTTACCAGCATTGCTTTTGCTTCTGGATTATCGAATGCTTCACACACAATCAGGTCGTCACAAAATAATTTCGTAAGATTTTCTTCTGTGACTTTTATGCAATCTGTATCGATATCCAGATATGGATTGATCTTTAACAATAATGATTTCAGCGCATCTGTCTTATACATCCCGATATGCTCCATAAAATACTGCTGCCGGTTCAGATTCGTGATATCCACCACATCAAAATCAATCAGATGCAGATGGCCGACTCCGATTCTTGCAAGTGCATATGCCACGTTTGACCCCAATCCGCCAAGCCCGGCGATCGCAACCCTCCCCGCTGACAGAAGTTTCTGTTTCTCCGGAGAATGTCTCTCATTTAGTGCTGCCACAATCGCTTCTTTACTAAGTACTTTTTCTTTCTCTGTATTCTCCGTCATATTTTCTAATCCGGTTTCTTCCATGAATGTTAGCCTCCTCCTACGAATGTCACAACTTCCAGACGGTCGCCGTCTTTTAACATGGTATCGGAATAGCTGTATTTCGGAAGAATATCTCCATTTAACTCTACAGCGATTCTTTTTACCTGATACTGATTCTGTTCCAGATATTCTGCAACAGTCGTATCCTCTGTCAGATTGATTTCTTTTCCATTTACGATAATCATGCGTTCTCCTTTCCCGGATCATACTTTCAAAAGTACTTGTCAGATAAAAAAAGAGTTCACGAAGTAAATACACCCGTGGTGGTGCACCCCTTCGTGAACTCTCGTTCACTCTCAACTTATCCGATATTCTATTGTTCCTGATTTACGTCACATAGCAACAAAAAAGAGAGATACCAACTAAATGCATCTCTCCTAAAATCTACGTCATACATTCCTACGTTGGCATTATCCAAATCAGGTATATGGGTCGAAGTTCTTAACTTCCTCTCAGCCTGGTACACAAGCTCCCCGTGTTTTATCCACATGTTTAAGTATAGAAACACCTGCACGAAATGTCAACTCATTTTTTCTGATTTCTGACTTATCTGTCTGACCAGACTTCGTCGGCAATCTCTTTTACAAGCTTAAGCTTTGCCCACTGTTCTTCTTCTGTCAGCTTATTACCGATCTCGCAGGATGCAAATCCGCACTGCGGGCTTAAGTATAAGCGGTCAAGCGGAACATATTTTGCTGCTTCGTGGATTCTTGCGATTACTTTTTCTTTGTCTTCCAGTTCCGGTGTCTTGGTTGTTATAAGTCCAAGTACGACCTTCTTATCGCCGGATACCTTTGCAAGTGGTGCAAATCCGCCGGATCTCTTGTCGTCATATTCCAGATAATATGCATTTACATTTTCTTCTCCGAATAACAAATCCGCTACGGAATCATATGCTCCGGAACTGAAGAATGTAGAATGATAATTTCCACGACATACATGTGTATTGATCACCAGATCTTCCGGTGCCTGTGCTACTACCTGGTTATTCAGTTCCAGAAGGAGTTTCTTGTAATCTTCCAGTCTCTGTCCTGTTCTTCCGGTCAATGCAACTGCCATCTTCGCATCTACCATTCCGCCCCATACGCAGTCATCAAACTGAAGGTTACGGCAGCCTGCTGCATAGATTTCCTGCACGAATTCACCGTATGCCTTAATCACATCCTCGGCAAATGCTTCTTCCGATCCATAGATTTCTAATGTTGTATTCAGAAGCTGTGCCCCGGTAAAGTATGCATAGAACTGTCCCGGTGACGGGATAGTCTGTTTTGCGACAGTATTTTCATCTTCTAATGCTTTGATGAATTTGAAATGCTCTACGAAAGGATGATTCTTTACTGAAATCTTTCCCGTCATGTATGTATCATCAATCATTGCAGCTTCTGCGTCAAATGTTGTATTCCCCTCTACTGTCTTCTGATGCTCGATACCTTCAAATCCCCACATGAAATCCAGATGCCATGTCGATCTTCTGAATTCTCCGTCCGTGATCACATGATATCCAAGTTCCTTAATCTTTGCCACCAGTTCCAGGATGCATTCATCTTCTACTGCGGTCAGTTTTTCCTGTGAGATTGTCCCTTCTTCGAAATTCTTTCTTGCGTCTTTTAATTTCTGTGGGCGTAAAAAACTTCCTACAAAGTCGTAACGAAATGGTGTGTTCATGATTATTTCCTCCTTGCCGCCAGGGACTTAGGTTTTCTGTCTTTTTTGTTGTCCCTGATGGCTTTCTTTTATATTTTTCATATTCTTGATGATGTTCTCGATCGATGGATTTATTATAATTTGTTTTGATAAACTTGTATAATACAAAAAAATGTGTATTTGTCATAGTTTTAAACTATATCAAATATCCCTTTCAAATCATCAACCGACTATCTACATAAGCTGCCACCGATAACTTCTCCGGCATACCATAATCATATATCCATTATATCAATTATAGTTTTCACTTATCTTTATCACAGTTGTATAATTTATTCGGATGAAAATATGAAAGGAAGCGTTTTATTATGGAGGAAAAAACACTTTTTCCCAGAGAAGAAAAATCAGAAATCTTATTTAAGAAAATATCCGAAGATAAATGGGCATGTGAAAAACTGATGGAAACATTCTGCAGTTATTTATTCAGTAACGATGGGGTAGACCTTCCCGATTCTCCGTCATCTACAGAATTCGCACAGGCTCTTTTTAATTCTTATCGCAATCGGGATTTATCTGCGTTTCTGATGGCTATCTGTCAGAATACAGTCTTTGATCTTTTAAGAAATGCATTCCTGATTCCCTATCGGTTCAATGCGGACGGAAAACAGAATCCGATGATCATGACAGATGAAAACGGAATGTTACTTCCTGAATATAAGAGATCGATTCATGAACGGGAATACCGTCATTTCCATGAGGTATATACAGATCTCGGAGCTCCAAAGAATATTTTTCTGGCACAGGCATACCGCTACAGCCATTCTTATACATCCGACGATATGGAACCGGAACAAAACATTCTGGAAAAGAATAACGGTGTACTGTTGATCCGTGAATTACCGGATACCGTAAAATTAAAAGAAACCGAAGCAGAAGCTTATTCTGCTATTCTGGATATTGTCATAAAACTTCAGAAAGAGCTTCCTATGTCCTATGTATTCTATGGACAGGATTCTCTTGTTGAAGATAATACCCGTTATGATGAGATCGGAGTTTTCCTTCCGAATTCACATTTCTTAAAAAATCTGGAACGCCACGTTTCCAAAGCAGAGGCGATCATTTATGCAGACAACTAATTCTGACTTTATTGATATTATGGAAAAAAATCATATGGAGATTCCATGGCATGACTACGCCAATGATGACAGTAATGTGTTGATTGCAGAAGCCGGACTGATCGAGAAAGCTTCTGTCATCGGCCGTGTTGGGTTAATCATGCTCTCCTGTGGAACCGGTGCATGGCGTGTACGGACTTCCATGAACCGGCTTTCCAAAGAGCTTGGTGTAACCTGTACGGTAGACGTGGGATTGATGTCCATTGTATTTAACTGTTTCGATGGAAACGATTGTATTTCCCAGTCGTTGAGTATTGCCAATACGGGAGTGAATACCTCCAAGCTTTACCGCATGGAACAGTTTGTAGATCATTTCCCGGAAGAAGAAGCACATATGACCGGTGAAGATATCCATAAACGACTGGATGAAATTGAAGAAATCCATGCTCTTTATTCACCTGCAAAGCTGGGGCTTGCCGCAGCTCTTGCCTGCTGCGGTTTTACTTTTTTACTCGGAGGCGGACCGGTTGAGATGGCTCTTGCTTTTATTGCCGCCGGGATTGGTAATCTGATCCGTACGAAACTGATCAAACACCATTACACACTGTTTTTGAATATAGCAGTCTCTGTTTCAGCAGCATGTTTTACCTATGCAGTCTTTCTGAAACTTGCGGAACTTGTCTTTCACATTCCGGAATTTCATGAAGCTAGTTATATCTGCTCGATGCTGTTCATCATCCCGGGATTTCCATTTATTACAAGCGGGATCGACCTTGCAAAGCTGGATCTGCGTTCGGGACTGGAGCGGCTTACTTATGCAATCATTATCGTTATGGTTGCCACTTTATTTGCATGGATCATGGCTTTACTTCTGCATCTGGAACCGGCCAATTTTACGGCACTGCATCTAAGTGCTGCTGCCCGTCTGATTTTCCGTGTGATTGCAAGCTTTTGCGGAGTATTCGGTTTCTCGATCATGTTCAACAGTTCTCATTCGATGGCGGCAACGGCTGCATTTATTGGTGCCATTGCCAATACACTCCGGCTTGAACTTGTTGATTTCACACATATGCCTCCGGCCGCCGCCGCATTTATCGGGGCTCTGACTGCCGGATTGCTTGCTTCTTTTATTAAAAAGAGTAATGGATATCCAAGAATCTCGCTTACCGTGCCTTCTATCGTGATCATGGTTCCGGGACTTTACCTGTACCGTGCGATTTATAATTTCGGGATTATGTCCCTGACGGATGCGGTTTCATGGTTTACTTCTGCGATTATGATTATTGTGATGTTGCCGCTTGGACTGATATTTGCGAGAATTCTGACCGATCGTACGTTTCGATATTGTACGTAAAAGCTCTCATTTTATAGAATTTATTTACGCTCTTCTTAAAGCCAACAGGGACAGGAAAAAAACCATTTTTCCTGTCCCCATTGGTATTTTATCTCTTACAACATATGTGCTCTTAACTCTTCCGGTGTCATCTGAGACAGCATAGCCGGTGCGATATCGAATACGCTTCTTGCTCCTGATTCACCTTTCTTAGAAAGTCTGTGTGCAGCACGTGCATAAGCTACCAGAACACTTCCTGTGAATTCCGGGTTGGAATCCAGTTTCAGAGAATATTCGATCACATGCTTGTTGCCTTCGCATCCAGTCTCACCGGTACGGATCACGAATCCACCGTGAGGCATCTTGCTGTGGTTTTCTTTTAATTCTTCTTCTGTGATAAATGTTACCGTTGTATCATATTCATCAAAGTAGTTCGGCATTGTCTTGATTGCCTCTTCAATGGCTGCTTTATCTGCTCCTTCTTCTGCTACTACATAACACTCTCTTAAATGTTTCTGTCTTGTTGTCAACTCCGGTTCGCTTCCGCTTCTTACCTGGTCAACCGCTGCTTCGATCGGTACCGTATACTGGATTCCGTTCTTCACACCTTCGATACGGCGGATTGCATCAGAGTGTCCCTGGCTGACCCCTTTTCCCCAGAATGTATAAGTGCTTCCCTGTACCAGGATAGACTCCGCATACAGACGATTCAGAGAGAACATTCCCGGATCCCAGCCTACTGAGATAATACTTACATTCTTTCCTTCTTTTGCTGCTTTATCTACATTTGCAAAATACTCAGGGATCTTAGCATGTGTATCAAAGCTGTCAATGGTATTGAATGATGCTGCTACCTTCGGTCCTATTACCGGAAGGTCTGTTGCTGATCCGCCGCAGAGGATCATTACATCGATATCATCTTTCATAGCTTCCATATCATCAAAGTGCTTTACTTCTGCCCCTTCTGTCTGGATCTTTACACTTGCAGGATCTCTTCTTGTAAATACTGCTTTTAATTCCATATCATCATTACGCTTGATAGACTGCTCCACTCCGCGTCCGATGTTACCGTATCCAACGATACCAATTCTGATTTTTCCCATAATTCTACCTCTGTTTCTTATGATTTGCCGCCTTATTCTGTGGCCGTTTTTATTCACTGATATCAATCATTTCTACTGTTCCTTTACAGTTTTGCACTGTCTTTTCTGCCTCTGATATCTTTGTAAATTATATCATATATTCTTTTCACGACAATCTTTTTCTTTTGCAAATTTCTTTATTGATAATTTTTATGTTTCTACTCACAGCGCAGCTTCCGTTTTTCTTATCTTCTGCCTATCCCATCTCATTATAATGCGCATAGATTCCGCCCTGTTTTAACAGTTCTTCATGTGTTCCACGCTCTGCGATTCCATTATCTGCCACTACAAGGATCTCATCCGCATTGCGGATTGTTGATAATCGATGCGCGATCGTAATCGTTGTCCGGTTCTTTGCAAGCTCTTCCAGACTCTTCTGGATCCAGCGTTCGCTCTCATTATCCAGTGCACTTGTCGCCTCATCCAGAATCAGGATTGACGGATTCTTAAGAAATACTCTTGCAATCGAGATTCTCTGTTTCTGTCCGCCGGAAAGTCTTGTTCCACGTTCACCAACAAATGTATCATATCCGTCCGGCAGTTCCATAATAAAATCATGAATGTTCGCTTTCCTTGCTGCGTCTTCAATCTCTTCCATAGATGCTCCCGGCTTCCCATATGCGATATTCTCTTTAATACTTCCACAGAACAGATACACATCCTGCTGTACCAGTCCGATCTGATTACGCAGACTTTCCAGTGTCAGATCCCGGACATCTTTTCCGTCAATCGTAACACGTCCGCCTGTTACATCATAGAATCTCGGAAGCAGAGAGCAGATCGTCGTCTTACCACTTCCCGAAGGTCCGACTAAAGCCACGGATTTTCCTGCCGGAATGTCGAATGTAACATTAGAAAGCACCGGTGTATCATCGTCGCTATAATGAAACGATACATTTTCATAAGAAACGTGTCCGTTTACTTCATCTATTGATTCTGCGTCCGGTGCATTCACGATCTCCGGCTCGGTCTCTACCACATCCAGAAATCTGCGGAATCCGGACAGTCCTTTCTGCATCATCTCAGTAAGCTCGACCAGAATCTGTATCGGGCTGATAAAGATCCCAATATAGAGTGCGTACATCGCAAGATCCGCTGCCTCCATCTTCCCATGTGCGATCAGCCATCCTCCGAATACCAGCGTTACCAGATACATCATCCCCTGAAAGAACAGGTTGCCGCTCATAAAGCTTCCCATACATTTATAATTGGCATCCTTGGAACGCAGAAATCCCTGGTTGCTTTTTCGGAACTTCTCCCGTTCAATCTCTTCATTTGCAAAGGACTGTACAACACGGATCCCGGCCAGCGTATCCTGAAGACTCGAATTAACATCCCCGATCTTACGCCGGTTGTCCATGAATGTCGCCTGCATCTTCTTATTCTGCCCGTACGAGAAGAACAACATGAACACTACCAGAACCAGAAGCGGTATTGCCAGTCTCCAGTTGATTAGAAACAGGAATATGAACGAACCGATAATTTTGATCAGCGAAATAAATAAGTTCTCCGGTCCGTGATGTGCAAACTCTGAGATATCAAAAAGGTCTGATACCAGCTTGCTCATCATCTGCCCGGAATTATTCTGGTCATAATATGAAAATGACAATTTCTCATAATGGTCAAAAAGCTGCTGCCGCATGTCCCGTTCCATATTGGCGCCCATCATATGTCCCTGATAGCTGACATAATATTTACACAGCGCCTGTAAAATATAAATTACAAGAAGCCCCGCTCCGATTGGGAGAAGGGCCTGTAATATACGATCTGCCGGTTCTGCAAACAAGGTCTTTGTAAGTGTCCGCAATATCTGCGGAAATGCAAGATCTACCAGACTTATAACCGCCGCACAGATCAGATCCAGAAAGAATACCGCCTTATACGGGGCATAATACCGGATGAATTTTTTCATTGTATGCATTGTATATTCCCTGCCTTTTCCTATAAACTCAATCCACTATATTATAGGATATCCGGAAGGAATTGGGAACCATTAAACTCATTTATAAGAAATTTTCTCTATCTCACCGCACGCCTAGCATTTTCAGAAGCTCTGTATGCGGATGTGCCTGATCCTTCTGATATACGTCCACATAATTGAGTGCTGCTGCGCCATCCATAAATGCCGGGAAAAGAAAGCCGCACTCCGGTTCTCCGGGCTCATAGTCTCCACTCACCGGACAGATAGCGCAGATCAGATATTCGAACATCTCCTCGGATTCCCCCTGGCGGACATGATCTTTGCCCTTTGCCGGAATGTCATACCTGTCATGAAATACATAGACCGCATAATCTCCCATTGCCTGATATTGTTCCCCGACAATCTCATAAAAGGTCTCCATTAATGCATCATTTTTCAGTCCACACACACGCATTCCCATTAAAAGCTTCCACATACTGTCACCTTTCATCTTCTCACTGGAAAATGCATATTCTTTCAGATTCTGATTCGTATCTGCAAATGGGATTACTTTTGCTATCTGTAAATTTTTTTCTTTCTCATCTGGGCTCAATTTCAAAAATCCGGTATTAAATGTTCCGTCTATATATCCATCCCGGTCCAGATATCCTCCGGCAATTCTTGTCATGGATGTTCGCTTTACTGTCATTCTTCTGGTCAGTGCCAGCATATCTTCTCTGTTAATCATTTTATTTTCCACCGCAATTAATCATTTAATTCTATTCTTACAAGATCCTGATGTGGATTGGTCTTCGCCAGCCCGATCTCCGATACCGTAACTTCCATCGGTACGAATTGTTCCTGCATAACTGCAAATGCTTCCTGCATCTGCTCTTTTGAAAGCTTCTTTCCCAGTGTGATATGAGGAAGCCACTGCATTGGCTGATAATACCGGCTCATCCTGACTTCCGGAATATTCTTTACCATATCATGTACCTGTTCAATCATATCTTCCAGATACAGATTCAGAACCGGTGTCACATACAATACATATGGCAATAACACTCCGACAGAGACCAATTGGATCTGCCCTTTGGTCAGGGACCTCTCCAGCTGTTCCATCACCTCTGTCAATTTTTCTTCCTCTCTTGCCTCTACAGACATAATTGTCAGATGAGGTGGAACGTGATTGTCCGTCATAAAAGTATTTCCTGTCTTTTGTGCAATCTTATTGATATAATCAGAAATTATTTTATTGCTTTTATCATCAAAATATACCGATACCAGATACATTTTATCTTTCACCTCTTATTTCGAAGTTATTTTTTCATAATATAGTTTACAACGTATATTTTAAAATGTAAAATGCTTATGCTCGATAGTAAGATATAGTTAAAACATATATTCTTACCTCCATTTGTAACCTTTCCATATTTTCATTTGTATTATAAGTGAAAGGCCTTAAGAAATGAACATCTGTTTTCCCACTAACACCAAAAAGGAGTACTCATGAAACCAGCAACACAAGTTTTAATCGAACGATATCAAAAGCATCTGTATGCGATTGCATTTAATATATGCAGAAACCAACAAGATGCAGAAGATGTCGTTCAGGATACATTTATTCAGTATCACACATATAAAAAAGAGTTTGATACAGAAGAACATATCCGTGCCTGGCTGATCCGGGTTGCAATCAATAAAGCAAAGAATATCACCCGCTCATTCTGGCACAGAAATAAATGCAACTTAGAAGAATATATGGAAACATTAACCTTCGAAACACCGGAATCAGAAACTCTGTTTGACACAGTGATGAAACTTCCCGAAAAATACCGGATTGTCCTGCATCTCTTTTACTATGAGGATTATACAACACAAGAGATCAGTGATATCCTGCATCTTTCTGTCAGCAATGTAAAGACCCGGCTTTCCCGCGGACGTGCTCTTCTCAAAGAAACCTTAAAGGAGGAATGGAACGATGACGAATAAAGAAAAATACAAGCAGGCTTTTGATACACTTTCCACCTCCGACAATTTTTCCCTGGAGGTAGATAAAATGAGTATCTTAAATAGAAAGCACAAATTAAAAACAATTGCCGCCACAGTTGCCACATGCCTGATCGTAACAGCCGGAACCGGAACAGCCTACGCTTCCGATCTTGGCGGAATTCAGCGGAAAGTCCAGCTCTGGATCCACGGAGATCAGACAACTGCCACTTTAAAGATCAGTTCTGATGCTTCTTATGATGGAACTTATGCCGATAAAGATGGCAAACAAAAAGAATTTGGCGGAGGCGGCGTTGCATTTAACCCGGATGGATCCGAGCGCAGCCTTACAGAAGAAGAAATTATGGAACAGATAAATGCCCCTGATATTGAATATGAAGAAGATGGATCTGTCATTCTGTATTACAAAAATCAATCCATTGATATCACACACAAATTCAGCAAAGACAACATCTGCTATGTGAAACTGGTTGATGGTGATGATTCTTTATATGTTACGGTGAAATACAATAATGGATTTGCTTATTCTCCTAATAAATATATTTCTCCGCTGGAGTTCAATTAACTTGCTCTTCCACTTGAAATACTTTATATTAATATACGGATTGCCCTCCGGCTGTCCGTATATTTTTTATACCAAAGTATGCAAAAAAAGCTGCCAATAACAGTTTTTCTGTACCCATTATTTATATAGAAAGGATTTTGTACAATCATGACTGAACATACACATACCGATAAAACTTTACAGGGAAATGATAAGATTGAATCGGCCATTGCAGCCCTTCAACATGAGCCGTCTCAGGAAATGCTGGCTCACGTTCTGACGGTCATCCGCAGACGCATGAATGAACATGGCGAACTGATCATTGCAGTAGATCCCTCTTCCGCTGCCTCCGGCCTCCAGATACAGGCAATCCAGACCGATGATGGCCGCAAATGGTGGGCGGCATTTACCAGCTTCGATGAAGAACTCAAAGGTTCCGGAAGCGTAATGTCTACATTTCTTACCGATATGAAACAGTTATTTAATTCTGCTATTACAACTGATAACATTCAGGGCATCATCATCAATCCCTGGAACCGGACGATTATGTTGGATAAAGTACTATTGAGAATTATTTTAGGGGAGATTTCTATTTAATGCATTATAGCGGCTGTCACCGATCGGAATAAACTTACAAGGTCCTATCCTGTGCTGACTCCAACATGGGGAAATTCTAAAGCAAAAAAGTTGACCTAAAAACGAGCTCACAAAAAATCCAAACTCGACATTCGTCTCAGACAGTGGATTTTTTGTGAGCAAACGGTCAACTTTTTTACTTAAGAATTACCAACCATGAGTCCGTATGCACAAGATAGGACCTTGTAAGTTTATTCCTGCGGTTTCGCATGCCATAATAATTAAATGGAGAACTGTAATCTTTTATTACGGTTCGGGAATCTGGCTTAGTGCATTAAATAGAAAATTAATTAAACCCGATCAGACGTCTTGCAACTGTATACGCCAGTGATGATATCTTACGTCCTGATTTTCCCGGAATATTCATAGTCTGCCCGAGAATTCCATAGCGGATCTTTATAAAACTGCGCAGATCTTTCTTCTTCAGATACTTCCATAATTCCTTTTTCTTCTCCAGATTTTCTTTATTCTTGGAACGGATACAAAGAATAGAAGAAACTGTCATCATGATTGCCAGATAATTCAACATATACTGTCTTAATTTCTTACTTCCGATGTTTTTCAACTGATACATATCAATCATTGTCTTTGTGACAAATATCTGCTGATCCAGCCTTTTGATCATTACTTTCTCATTAACCGACTGATCCTCGCGTCCGATAAAATATCTGTAAAAATCTACATCCATATAGTAAATCTTTCGCACATGTGGAAGTGGATAATATACATAAATATTGTCCACATAGAATGTATGCTTCGGCAGATGAAGCTGGATTAATTTCAACATATCGGTGCGATAGATAACTGAATGCATCAGAATATACTGATCCAGATGAAAATGTCCCATATCATCCCAGCGGAAAATCTCATCCTGCGGCAGTACATTACGGTAATGGATTACTTTCTTGTGTGCTGCTCCAACTTTCTCATATACGTAGTTGGCAATCAGCATATCCAATTCCATGGCATCTTCTTCCATATGACGCAATACTTCCAGAATTTTATGAAGTGCATCTTCATCCACCCAGTCATCACTGTCTACAACCTTAAAATATTTGCCGGTGGCATGTGTCAGTCCGGAGTTTACAGCATCTCCGTGTCCACCATTTTCCTTGTCTACTACTTTAACAATTGTAGGATATTTTTCCATATAGTCGTGAGCAATCTCTGATGTTCTGTCTTTTGATCCGTCATTTACGATAATAATTTCAACGTCTTCTCCACCCGGAAGAATACTTTCTATCGCATGAGCCATATAGTCCTGTGAATTGTAACACGGAATGGCAAAAGAAATATATTTCATTCTTCTTTTCTCCTCTTTCTTCAAAATTGACTTCTATTAGTATAATCTATTTTCCTCTGTTTTCCAACAAAATCTTTGTAAAATCCCGTGTTCACAATTTGTTCATTTATCCTTCAAAATTCTTTCACTACTTTAACATTCTTTCTTCATAGGTCTTTTTTATACTATAATCATCAAAGAAATACACAAGACATTATCTAGTATGTAAATACTATTTGGAATAAACTTTTTCATAATACATGCCGGGAATCGCGAAAGCGGTTACCCGGCATCCTCCCTTTTATGGAAAGATTCTACTTGTTTTTGTTGTCTGGCTGCATTTTTTTCAATATATTCCCCAATCTTTCTCTTTTCCAGAAGCCAATTCCCGTTAACATACCTGTGAGCATAATACCTGAACACAATATACTTTTACCATTTCTTTTGTTCATCTGTTCTTCTTTTAACTGCTCTTCTTTTTTTACCGCTTTCTCATTTCCATAAAAAATATATTTCTTTACAGGCTCTGTTATCTTCTGTAATAATGTTTTTTCCTGCTCTATCTCAAATCCAATCCGTGAGATCTGTTCATTGCCTGCAAGATCTTTTGCCTTTACTTCAACTTCATATGCTTTTGCTTCATCTACTTTACATTCATAAAGTCCCTTTTGCTTTTCACTCTTTTGCTTCGCTCCATTAATCTTAATGTATTCAATCTGATCTTCCGGATTTTCCGTTCGGATATAAAATTTTCTTTCCTTTTCATAGCTTTCTCCTTCTCTGATATTTTCAAATCTGATCACCGGCGGGGTATGATCAATTGTAAACCTTGCCTTTGCATCACTCTTATTGCCTGCAGAATCTACCGCTTCCACAACCAGTGTATGCATGCCTTCTTTCTCAATCTTCTCTCCCGGACGGTATACTGTATCATCTAATTTCATGGTGTACGTATAACTGGTAAAATCTTTGACCGATTCTCCGGCCGAATAATCCCATCGGAAGTATTTTAAATATTTTCCATCCAGTTCATCCACATGAACAATCACCGGATTTTCTTTGTCAATAATCACCTGTCGCTCCACCTGATTTTCATGTCCTGCCATATCAGCTACACTCATTCTCAGTTTATATATTCCGTCTTCTGTAAGTGTCTGACTGCTTTCTTTTCTCATCTTTCCTGACTCATCCGACTTTCCTATCCGCCACTCTGTGATCTCTGTTTCTTCTTTTCTTCCAGTGATATCTTCCTTCGAAATATGTGCCTGCACAACCTGAAATATATTTTCCTCTTCTGCCAGATAGTTCACTTTAATCGGTTTACTGGTGATCATATAATCCTGCACTCCTTGTATAGCTGCCTCCGGAACATTCCTGTCAATATAGACCTTATCTGTCACTATCGTCTTATTTCCTGCAACATCTTTTACAATAAAAGTTACAGGAATTCCTTCACCATTCTTCGATTCTTCTTTCATTCGAAATATTTCTGTTTCTTTATTGCTTTTTCCAATTACTTTTTCTCCTGTTTTACAGATAATTTCCGCAATCTGACTTCCATTTAGCCCATCGGAAGATTCTACCCGGACTTCCGCAATATCTTTGTGCCATATCTCCGAACCTCCTGTTATTTCATAATGTACTACAGGTTTACTGCTATCCAGCCAGAATTCTTTTTGACTTTCTGAATTTTCTACCCGGTGTCCTTTTTCATCTTCCATCCATATCTTCATTTCATTTCCGCCGTCTGTAAAATTCAATTGTTTCAACAGGAAGCTTTCATTTTGTCTGTCCAATATTCCTTCCTGCTGTTCATTATTTCCATTTTTGAAGAGATATCTTGTTGTCCCTCTTTTGCTCATATGCGTAATTCTTCCATCCGGACGATGAATATAGTATCCGTTTTCCCCATCTGGTTCGTTATATACAATCTGATAAGGTTTTATCGCTTCTTTTTCAGAGTCTTCTTCCGGATCTTTATCCTCTTTTTCAGAGTCTTTATCCGGATCCTTATTCTCATCCTTGTCTTCTTCCGGATCCTTGTCTTCTTCCAGATCCTTGTCTTCTTCCGGATTTTTATTCTCATCTTTGTCTTCTTCCGGATCTGTTTCTTTTTCTGCTTCTCTGTGATCTCCAGCCTCTGCCTGTACAATGCTTCCAACTGCTGACATATCTGCAAATTGTGAGCCTATGATCATTCCTGCTATTACAACCGTGATTGCTTTTTTTATCTTCCTACCCATACCTCTTCTCCTTCCATCTTGATCGCATATTCTTTCTGCAGCTTTTTAAATTCCTCCTGATCCGGCAGTTGTCCGTCATCTCTTACATACTCTTTGATCTTCATGGAACATTCTTCCCTGCTGACGGACGGATCTGCACACATGAATCGGATATGCATCAGTTTTAACTCCTGAGATTCCTTCAATTCTCCGATTCCCTGAATACAGATATCCATTGCCATATCGCACCTGCCTGCTGCTTCATATAATTGTGCAATTTTTTTATACAACATTTCTCTGTTTCCGTCCTCCTGCTCCATCTCCAATAGCTCTGTATATATCTTTGCCGCTTCCTCCTCCGTCTTCTTTTTTTCACAGGCGGCCGCCTGATATTCTAACATTTCTTTTTTTACCGGATCATTCAGATAATCCGTCTGCATCCCCCTCTTTACCAGTTCTAATACCTTTTCTACACTGTCCTCGTCATCCAGAAGTCCATATCCTCTGATCAGGCACTGGATTTCCTGTTTTTGCTTCTCCTCGGATATCTTGCTCCTTTTTTTCCATACCTTTTCCAGATATGCAAGACTCTTTTTATATTTTCTTACATCTTCCGGACATTCCTGTTTTTCATATGCGCCGATCAACATTTTCAGATTCTCCGCAAGTTCTTTATTGGTCAGTTCATTCAGACAAATACGGCTTTTCTCCACATTCCCGACATTTAAGAAATACGCAAGTGCCAGTTCCAGATATTCTTCGTCCCGTTTCTCATTCTCCTGACTGTCTGTGCGTAATTCTGTATTGGCATTACTGGTTGCTTTCTGTTGTTCCTTTATTATTCCGTCAGGTACATTTTTTCTTTGCTGTATCAACATGTACCCTGTCGCCACCACTGCGAAAAATAATGCGATATATATCTTCCACCTGCGTTTTCCTTTGTCTCCCGAACTTTCTTTATTAACTTTTTCTTTCCATTTTGGGATTTGTTTTTGAATTTCTGAAACGCTTTGATAATAAGACCCTTTTGTTCCCATTGTTTTTGAAATGATACTCTGAAGTCTGTGTTCTTCCCACCGGTTCAGATGCGGTTCTGTTTCTGACGAAGCGAGAATATATTGAAATGTCTTTCCCAATCCATATATGTCCAGCTCTTTACTGGCATTTTGATAATAATTCTCTTCCGGAGGGAGAAAATATTCCCGCATGTCCCTCCTTTGCATAAATACTACCTGTTTCCTGTTTGTCTCGGCTTTCATATCCAGAAAATAAACCCTGCCGTCCTCCGCCAGAATAATACTGTATGGATTCACATACTGATAGCATGGATTCCCTCTGCATCTGTGGATCAGTTCCAGCTGTTCTGCAATTGCCTTTAACAACAGGAACATTTCCTTCTTCTCCATTACCGGATGATACTTCAAATATCTGGCAAGTGTTCTTCCCTGCACATTTTCAGAACTGATATAGCAGATCTGTCCATGTTCGATCAGACGCAGTACATCATAGCTTTCCTTTTGCTGCAATGCATTCCACCTCAATTCTATTCTTCAGTTTTTTTACAAATGGTAATTTTTTGAACCCTCACACAGGTTATAGAATCTTTATAGATTGATTAACCGAATCTATCTTGAAAATATAGATTAAGCATATACTACCTGATTATTTTCAAAATTTCAAGGCTTTTTTTACTTTTCATGCACTTTTTTATCGCAGGAAATCAGACGTCCCGATAAAAAAACGTCCTGACATGAGATATCCTCATGACAGGACGTTCTTTTATCTTCTCTCTGATTTTAAATGGATTATCTGTGGCTGAGTTCTTTCGGTGTATATAGATGTCTTGGAATTCCATCTACCATAACCGGTGATACATCTCCCTGGATCAACGGACGTACATATGAAATAAACTCATTTGTTACATAAGTGCCTTCTTTGTTTACCCAGCTTCTTGGAACCAGCTTCTCATCATTGGCAATCTTATGTACATCTTTCACTTCCGTTCCGCACTGATACGGATCATCGGACAGACGTTTTAAGACAACCATCTTTCCGGTATCTCCTTCGTCTGCTGCTTTTACTGCAGCTCCTCCAACCTGATATGCCTCCAGAATATCTACTCTTGAAGCCGCATGCGATGCAGCTCTCTGCAATGTACTTAATTCAATCGCACGTGTCTTACATCCGATCTCACCTGCAATATAACTCGCCAGATAAGATGCCGTTCCTGATAACTGTTTGTGTCCGAATGCATCCACAAAATCAATACTGTTGCCAAGTTCACATACATATGTACCATCTGCTGTACGGATCCCTTCTGATACCGCAACTACGATGGATGTCTTTTCCTGTAATAACTGCCTGATCTTTTCCCCGAATAACTGAAGATCAAACGGCAGCTCCGGCAGATAAATAAGATCCGGACCTTCACAATCCTCTCCCTGTGACAGTGCTGTGGAACCTGTCAGCCATCCTGCATTTCTTCCCATAATCTCTACAATAGATACTACGCCCTTTTCATATTCCAGGCAGAAGCTGTCACGGATAATCTCTTTCATCGATGTTCCGATATATTTTGCCGCACTTCCGTATCCCGGTGTATGATCTGTCAACGCAAGATCATTATCAATTGTCTTCGGGCATCCTATGAACCGGATGGAATGTCCAAACACAATTGCATAATCCGATAACTTTTTAATCGTGTCCATAGAATCATTTCCGCCGATATAAATAAATGCTTCAATATCCAGTTTATCCAGAATTTCAAAAATCTTATCATAAACTTCCCGGTTCTCATGTATCTCCGGAAGTTTATACCGGCAGGAACCTAAGAATGCAGCCGGTGTTCTCTTTAATAACTCTGCATCCAGCTCTGTCTTGATGTGATCTGACAGATCAATATATTTTTCCTTTAATAATCCCTGAATTCCATGAAGCATTCCGTACACTTTATTCGCTCCACGGTCTTTTGCTGTCCGGTATACACCGGCAAGACTCGCGTTGATCGCTGCAGTTGGTCCCCCAGATTGTCCTACTATTACATTTCCTTTCATTCGCTTGTTTCCTTCCTGTTTTTATTACATTTTGCTGTTGATTTAATATTAGTATATTTTAACATAAAAGTCTAGTAAATATTATATTTTTTATGCATTTTCACCATTGCAAATAAATAAAAAAATCTCTTATCCTTCACATATACACTTTGTATAATAATATGAAAGACAAGAGATTTTATGATCAATTGATATTTATTCAGTTTTTACAGGATTGGAAACACTTACTTTATGATTATACCACTTTCCTTTTGTTCCGATCAGTGCCAGATCAAATTCTTTGTCCAGTGCCGGCACCGGAACATCAAAACCGTATACTTCTTTCGGCTTACCCTCTATATCTGTTACGACATTACCATTTTCATCTGTTATAGTATCTGTCGTCGGCTGCAGAAGTTTTGCTCCCTTTTTCTTGGCATCTTTTATTGTACCAGGAAACAGATTTACAATATTTTTTGATACAAGACTGATATGAATCGTCATCTTTCCGTCTTTTACCGTCAATGTCCCCTTATCATCATATGCATCATTTACATGAAACATGGAACTGTCCGTTTTAAACTCTGCTGTATAGGTTCCATCTTCAATCGGAGCTTTTGTCTCTTCCTTTTCTGCTGCTTTCTCTTTTTTCGCATCAGACTTCTGCTGTTCTGTCTTTTTGCTCTCTGACCTAGATGTCTTACTGTCATCTTTACTGCCGCATCCTGTAAATACAGACACGGTCATCACTACCGCTAATGCAAGCGTCATCAGTCTTTTTCTTAACATTGTTCTCTCCCTTTAATATTTTTTTACTGTGCATCCATGGCTGCTTTTGTATGAGCTACATATAACTGCTGGATTGCATCGATTTCTCCAAGACCTGCGATCTGTGTCTTCACACTGTCAAAGTTCTTAGATGCCTCGAACTGGCTCAGCCATGAATCATCATCATCTCCGGCCATGTCATTGTTCGCATGATCACCTGCCACAACCATCAGTGGACGAAGAATGACATTCTTATATCCGGCATCTTTTACTTTTGCGATAACAGATTCACACGAAGTTTCCTCCGGTTCTCCTTCTACTGTTCCGATAAATACATTCTTATATCCCAGCTTTTCCATCTGTGTCTGCATCTGGGAATAGCTGATCTTTGCTTCATCTGATGTTCCGTGTCCCATGAATACAAATGCTGTACTGTCTGCTGCGACTGCATCAAGGCTGTCATATTCTGCTGTCTTAACAGCTTCTGCTGTAATTGCTTCTGCTACTGCTGCTTTATCTGCATTGATCACTGTCGCATCCGATCCGACTTCTCCGAGAAGCGGTTCTGCGATCTTGACAGATTCAAATTTATCTTTGTAACTCTCCACTGCTTCTGTTAACTCTTTATATTCTGCACCATGCATTAAGTGTGTTGGCTGTATAATCAGTTGCTTGACACCATTTTTTACGGCACGCTCTAAAGCCTGATCCACATTATCAATCTTCTCGCCATCTCTTGCCTGTACATGGTTGATGATGATCTGAGCTGTAAATGCTCTTCTTACAGACCAGTCCGGATTTGCTGCCTGGAGTGCTTTCTCTACTCCACCGATATCGGCTGCACGGCTCGCATTAAAAGAAGTACCGAAACTTACTACCAGAAGTTCCTTTTCTCCAATATCATCTCCATTTAACGGGTCATCCTGGGAAGCATCTCCTGTATCTCTTCCGAAGTAATCCGGATCTGCATTGTCTCCTTCTACCAGTTCTTTCTGCGCATCTGTCAATTTATCCCACGCTTCTTTTGCTGCTTTACACTGTTCATCCGTCTTGTCTGTTCTTTCCTGAACGTAGATCGCATCAATCTTTTTTGCAACTGCATCCGCTGCTTTCTGATCTTCCTTTTTTGAAGAAGTCTCTGTCTTCTTGTTACTGCTGCTGTCGGAGCTGTCTGATTTTGCTCCACATCCGCCAAATGCCGCTACACACATAGCTGCTGATAATAATACTACTACCAGTTTCTTTTTCATTTCTTTCTACCTCCTGTTTTTTGATTGTCAATACATGAGATACAAGATCTCTGCCACCGGCGGTTCCTTCTGGACACATAATATCAAAAAAAGCCTCCGCCAGGAAACGAAGACAACGAAAATAAAACTGTATTACATAATATCTACATATCACATACAGTTCTGTGACTTATTTCGTACTGCCAATTCCTCGTGGCCTGAACTTTTACATTCCTGTACTGCGAAAGGCAGGTCTCCCGGCTTATTGCTCTGGCACTTCAGCTCCCTTCCCAGTCATCCCAGTGGGTATGCAGCTTCCGCTCACAAAATACGGTGACGAGTTCGTACAGGATTCTCACCTGTTTCCCTTTTCACCAGTCAGATCATTCTTTCTATAAAATAATTCCCATAAATTATCCTTGATATCCTGACTGACACCTCACACAATCATGATTTAATTTACCTTGTAACCTTACCACAGTTGCCCAATCTGTGTCAATACTGCCCGGTCTACCGTGTACGAAACCATGTATAAAAAATATGACTCACCGGACATGTAACAGCAAAAAACCCTCGTTTGACTTTATATCAAACAAGGGTTTCTCCTACGTGCGCGAGAAGATTCGAACTCCCGACCTTCTGGTCCGTAGCCAGACGCTCTATCCAGCTGAGCTACGCGCACATATTCATTTTATTGTTTCCGAAGTTTTTGTACCTCAGCAACGAAATTAAGTATAGCGCAATGTATTCCATCTGTCAACAACTTTTTCAAACTTTTTTATTATTTTTTACCCGGAAGATTTCTTTCTTCTTTTGTTAAGGCAAAAAACCCCAACTATGATATAATCAATACATGTTTGTAAATATATTTAGGAAACGAGGATTTCTTTATGACAATGACAAAAAAAGTTGCTGTAATCAATGATCTGTCCGGTCTTGGACGATGCTCCCTGACTGCCGCCATCTCTGTATTATCTGCGATGGGCATCCAGACCTGTCCGCTCCCGACAGCCATCTTAAGTTCTCAAACAGAATATCCAAGCTACTACTGCTATGATTTTACCGATAAGATGGATTATTTCCGTCAGGAATGGAAGAAACTCGGCACTTGCTTTTCTGGGATCTACACCGGTTACATTGCCAGTGTACCTCAGATTGAAGAGATTTTTCATTTTCTGGATACGTTCCAGACACCAGATACTTTTCTTCTTGTTGATCCTGTAATGGGCGATGACGGCATGACCTATGATATGTATACTTCCGAATTCCTGTCTGCCATGAAGGAACTGACCGCACGTGCAGATGTTATCACTCCAAATATTACAGAGTTCTGTCTGCTGACAGATATGGATTACAATACCCTGCAGAACTCCTCTTTGTCCCTGCATCAGCTCATTTCATGCCTCAAAGATGCAAGCCATACATTAACAGCAGAACGTGCGAAAAAGATCCTTATCACAGGAATTCGCTTTACTACAGATGATGGAATCCCTAAGATTGGGAATCTCCTGTTAGACGGCTCTTCGCATTTTCTGTCGGCATTTCCCTGCTGCGATGGAAGCTATTCCGGTACCGGCGATCTCTTTGCCTCCTGTATCACAGGTGGACTTGCCCGCGGAACTTCCCTTACAGAAATGATGCAGACTGCCGGATCTTTTCTCGAAAAAGCATTAGCCGATTCCGTAAAAGAACAGGTCCCCGTAAACGAAGGAGTTAACTTCGAAAAATATTTATATCTCTTACATTAAGAAAAATCACCATATATCCCGATAAAATTTCTCTACTGAAATTTTTCCTTTTGATATATGGTGATTTTCTTTCTATAATGATTCGTATCTTAAATTCATATTTCGTTACATAATTTCTGACAATCTAATCTGTGCTTCCACAGCTTCTGCCAGTAATTTATGATTTTCCGGATAATATCTTGTCGAAAATACATACTCTCCATCATTCACAAATACTTCTACCGATGATCTATCAGCCAGAATCCTCAGATCCTTCACTTCATCCACTTCCACATAACGCATGCTTCGTCCTGCAGATATAGAAGTCTTGTCCTGACTTATAAAATGCATCCGGAATCTTCCGTCTGCATAATCCAGGATCAGTTCATTCGACAGGATGACTTTAAAATGGTTTTCTGCAATATTCGAAATCTCCAGTTCATACACCTGATAACCGTCACTGGACAGCATACCTTTTACATCACTTACCAGATGTTTCTTCTCATCCAGTTCGCGAACCGGGCGCTGACAGATCTTTCCATCTTTCTCGAAGATTTCTCTCGGAAATGCAAAGCAGTGCTGCCATCCCGTCTGAATCGTCGGATTTGTATACTCTTCACAGTCCGGCATTCCCATCCAGCTGATGTGAATTCTTCGTCCGTCTTCTGTCTCAAAGCTCTGCGGTGCATAATAATCAAATCCATAATCCCATAAGTGATATTCTGACAGCTTATATTCTCCAAGAATATCTCCTTCTATCTCAAAATATCCGGACTGATATACATTGCAGTCATCCCAGATACCGCCTTCCAGCCCCTGGACCGATGTAGAAAGAAGCTTCTTCGTACCAATCTCAAAGTAATCCGGACACTCCCACATATAACCGAATGGATTTTCCGATTCTACCCGGTTTCTGAATTTCCAGTTTATCTTGTCTTCTGATTCGAATACCAGCACCTGTCCGACGTCTTCATTGGTTCTTGCTCCCTGTACCATATAATAGATATCATTTTCTTTCCATACCTTGGGGTCTCTCACATGACAGGTCAGATCGTCCGGATAATCGGAATTGCGCATCAGTTCTTTTTTTCTGCCAAATGTCTTTCCATCTTCTGTCATAACCAGAACCGTATTGCCCTCACGTCCGGTTCGGATGTAATCATATTCCCCGTCTTCTAATTTGACATTTCCGGTATAATACAGATACATTTTCCCATCTTCGATAAATGCGGATCCGGAATATACCCCGTGACAGTCAAACGGCTGATCCGGATAAAGTGCGGTACCCTGATATTCCCAGTCAATCATGTTCGTGCTGGTGTAATGTCCCCACATCTTCACGCCGCCTTCCGTATCAAATGGTGAATACTGAAAAAATGCGTGATAGATACCCTGGAACTGGCAGAGTCCATTTGGATCATTCAGCCAGCCGACCGGCGGCATCAGGTGTAGATGAGCGCGGAACCTTCTGTCCGAAGCCGACATATCCTCTCTGACTTTCTGATTCTGTTCTGCTGCCTCTACTAATTTTACAAGATCTCTTGTTAATGCGTTCATACTCTTCTCCGTTTATTTTGCAAGTGTCATCACTTTACTTGTTGTCTTTACTTCTGCCGGCTCTGCTTTTTCTATATTTGTGAATTCATCTGTATTTGTCAGGATCATCATTGTCGTGGCCTGGTATCCGGCATTCTTGATTTCATTTAAGTCTGCCTCTACCAGGACATCTCCTGCATGTACTTTATCACCGTCAGAAACCTTCTTTGTAAATCCTTTTCCATCCATTTTCACAGTGTCGATGCCAATGTGAATCAGAAGTTCACCGCCTGCTTCTGTTGTGATACATACGGCATGACCGGTCTCAAAGATATTGGATACTTCTCCGTCACATGGTGCTACGATCTTACCATCTGCAGGTTCTACTGCAACCGTAGCTCCGAGCATCTCTGATGCAAATGTCTCATCTGCTACTTCCGCTAACGGAATCTGTGTTCCGTCTACCGGACTTGTTAATGTCTCTTCTGTTACGCCTGTAGTTGTTGTATCATCATCTGCTGTTGTAATATTTTCTACTGTTGCTGTTGTTTTCACTGCTGTCTTTGGTTCTGCATCTTTGTAGATGATAAATGAAATTGCGAATGCAACACCAACTGCGATCACCATCTCGATCAGATACTGAAGCGGCTGATTCAGGCAGAGCAGGATACCGAAGATACCTGTCACACCGGTTCCCTTAGCTCCGAGATGTACCAGGGATGCATACAAAGCTCCACATCCTCCACCGATACATCCGGCGATGAACGGCTTGAAGAATCTTAAGTTTACACCGAAGATCGCCGGCTCTGTAATTCCCATAAATGCACTGAGTGATGACGGAAGTGCCAGAGATTTGATCTTCTTATCTTTGGATTTGATACCTACTGCTAATGCTGCTGCTCCCTGTGCTACGTTTGCTGCACTTGCAAGCGGAAGCCAGTATGTAACACCGTATTTTGCAAGCTGTCCGATATCAATTGCTGTATACATCTGGTGGATACCGGTTACTACGGTTGGTGCGTACAGACTTCCCATGATCAGACTTCCGATTCCAAGAGGAAGTGTTAACATCCACTGGATTGCTCCGAGGATTGCATTTTCAGCCCATACGAAGATTGGCCCTACGATTGATAATGTAAGGTAACCTGTTACGAATACGCTGACCAGAGGAGTCACGAATAAGTCGAGCACTTCCGGAACAATCTTATGTAACTTCTTCTCAATCACTGCCAGGATCCATACAGCGATGATAACCGGAATGACATGTCCCTGATATCCGACCATGTCAATCTTGAACAGTCCGAAGAATACGCTCTGTGTCTGCTGTACCCCTTCGGTTGCTACCGTATAAGCGTTCTGCAGTGACGGATGGATCATGATCATACCGATAACTGCACCAAGATACTGGTTAGCACCAAACGCTTTCGCTACTGAGAATGCAATCAGGATCTGCAGAAATGTATATGCAATGTTGCTGAACAGATTCGCAAATACATAAATGGAACTGTGTGTATTAATCTGAAGGAATCCGTTGCTGTTCATAAAATCAAGTGAGTTCATGATTCCCATTAAGAAACCGCTGGCTACGATGGCCGGAATGATCGGTACAAAGATATCACCAAGAAGCTTGATCGCACGCATGAACCAGTTCTGCTTTTCTGCGGCCGCCTCTTTCGCCTCTGCCTTCGAGCTTGCTGTGATACCTGCGATGTCGATGAACTCGGCAAATACTTTATTTACTGTACCTGTTCCAAGGATAATCTGAAGCTGTCCCGATGCCTCGAAGACTCCTTTTACCCCATTTACATTTTCAAGCGCTTCTTTACTTACTTTCATATTATCTGCAATGACAAGACGAAGTCTCGTTGCACAATGTGCTGCAGATGCAATGTTCTTACTTCCACCGACATGATCCAGGATATCCTGTGCGGTCTTTCTGTAATCCATAATAACTCTCCTTCCTTGTTCTATATGTAATCGTTTTCACATTTTGTAATTTTATAATAAGAAAAAAAATGCCATTTGTAAAGATGGCATTTTTACTGATATTTCATATTCATTTTTGTGCGCATTGCACGAATTTAGTTGTTTTTGACCGATTTCAAATTTATTTACACGTATTATACACTAATTTTCTACTCCGGCAGCTCTTATTCTTCTATATTTTCTTCCGGATCATCAATTTCAGCAAGCCGAAATCCAAGTTTGATCTCCATCGGAATATTTTCGCCCCGTTCTATCACATCCAGCAAGAGCTCTGCACCCCTGATACCACTGGTTTTAAAACCGAAATGTACAGTTGGAATTCCACCGGTTACTGCCTTTAAAAGCTGATTATCACCAAATCCCGTAACCTGGATTGCTGTATTTTCCAATATATAACGGAATCTGGAACCCGTATCTTCCACATTCTTCGGTATCTGACTTCCTACATAAGTATGAATCGCTTCAATTGCTCCGGCCGCAATCGTATCTGTGGCGCACGATATGATATCGATGTCATTCTTTTCATTCAACAATTCCAGAACTTTCTCGTATCCGGACTCTGTAGTGAACTCCGCCACCTTATAATATCCGTCTTTTAATTCCCGTCCCGACCTTTTCAGACCTTCCCGGAATCCATCTTCTCTGGCTGCTCCGGCTGCCTTGTCTTCTCTTGAAACTCCGATATACGCAATCTCTTTCCTGCTCTTCATCGCAACCGCAAGTCCCATGGCCTCCCCAGCACCGTAATCATCATGATAAATGCAATTTGCAAACTTTGTATGTTGTCCGATCACGACAACAGGAACCTTGGATTCTTTCAGAAATCTTCTGTGCTCTGCTGTGATCATCGTACCCACAAGAATAATCCCGTCTACCGGATAATTCTCAAACAGACGCATATATTCTATTTCCTTCGCCGGTGTATTATCCGTTCCTGCAAGCAGCATCTGGTAATTTCTCTCTGAAAGAACTTTTTCTACCCCTGCCGTAACCCGGCTGATGGATTCGGAATTAATCTTTGGCACGACCACTCCGATCAGGCAGGCTTTCTTTGTCCGAAGCATACGCGCCTGCGCCGACGGCTGATATCCCGTCTCTTCGATCACTTTTTTAATCTGTTCTTTCTTCTCGTCACTTACATATCCACCATTCAGATATCTTGATACTGCTGCGCTGGATACCCCTGCTAGTTTGGCAATTTCTTTGATCGTCATCTGACATTTACTCCCCCTGTTATAATGTACTTCCATTCTCTTTAATTATTTTCTGATACCAGTAAGCGGAATCTTTCAAGATCCTCTTCTGTGTCGGTCCCAGTTGTTGCTGCTCCCCATACAAAATCTTTTCTAACCCCCATGCTTATTCTCCCTGTTTTCATTATACTGTAATTGTATTATACCGCAAAAATTCATACTGTGCATTATAAGTGAGGCCGGAGATTTCAAAAACCTCCGGCCTCACTTATGTTACATTGATATATTAACTTTCAAACTGGCTGTGATACAGTTTATGGTAAAATCCACCTTTTTTCAGCAGTTCTTCATGATTGCCCTGCTCGATGATCTTACCGTCTTTCATAACTAAGATTAACGAAGCATTCCGTATCGTGGAAAGTCTGTGTGCTACGATAAAGCTTGTTCTGCCCTTCATCAGTTTATCAAATGCTTCCTGTACCTGCAGTTCGGTACGGGTATCAATACTTGATGTCGCCTCGTCTAAGATCAGCATCGGCGGCAGACAGAGCATGACTCTTGTGATACACAGAAGCTGTTTCTGTCCCTGGCTGATGCTGTCTTCATGGAGCACCGTATCCAGACCTTTCGGAAGTCTGCGGATGAATTCCCAGCTTCTTGCTTCTTTCGCCGCACAGATGATCTCTTCATCAGTTGCATCCGGCTTTCCAAAACAGATGTTGTCTCTCACGGTTCCGCTCTTGATCCAGGTATCCTGCAGTACCATGCCAAAGCTGCTTCTGAGCGCATGTCTGGATACTTCCCGGATGTCTTTTCCATCCACCAGGATCTTTCCTTCATCTACGTCATAGAAACGCATCAGCAGGTTAATAAATGTCGTCTTACCGCATCCGGTCGGACCAACGATTGCGATACGCATACCTGGTTTTACATCCAGATTGAAATTCTTAATCAGTTCTTTTTCTTTATCATAACTGAATGCCACATCACCAATTGTAACATTGCCATCGACTGTAGCAAATACTCCTTCTGCATCCGGTGTCTCTTCTTTCTGCTCCAACAGGTCAAAGATACGGTCCGCACATGCCAGCGCATTCTGCATCTCTGTAATTACCGAACTGATATCATTAAACGGCTTCATATACTGGTTCGCATAGGATAACAGTACAGAAAGTCCTCCAACCGTCAGCGTTCCGCCCGGTATCAGAAAAGCTCCGAGTAGTGCTACTCCGGCGTAAATGATATTGTTGACAAATCGTGTAGATGGGTTTGTTAAACTGCTGTAGAATACCGCTTTCTGGCTGTATGTCTGCAGTTCTTTATTGATCTCATCAAATCTTCTGGATGATTCTTTCTCGTAACCGAATGCTTTGACTACCTTCTGTCCGCCGATCATTTCTTCGATCAGTGCAGTCTGGCGTCCTCGGGTCTCGCTCTGCTTCCGGAACATCGTATAAGATCTGGAAGAAATGAATTTCGCTACTACGAAACTAAATGGTGTCAGAACGATCACTAAAAGCGTTACCCACACATTCTTGGAGAACATGAAGATCAGCGTCACAACGATCGTCACAATTCCGGAAAACAGCTGTGTAAATCCAAGCAGCAAACCATCGGATAAGATATCTGTATCTGCAATGACACGGCTTACGATATCTCCGGTACTATGCTGATCCAGATAAGATAACGGCAATACCTGGATGTGGCGGATCGCCTGTGAACGGATATCCTGTACGATCCGGTAAGTCATACGGTTGTTCAACAGATTCATGAACCAGGTAGCAAGTGCCGATATCACGATGAATACCAGAATCTGTCTCAGATAATACCACATCATATCAAAGTTCACCTGATGTGCTGCTACCACTTCATCGATCGCATCTCCGAATAAGACCGGCACATACAACTGCAATACTACAGAGATTGCAGCAAAGATGACACTGAATCCAAGGAAAATCTTATATTTCCCTATGAGCTTTAATAATTTCTTCATTACTCTGCCGCTCCTTTCTCTGTCTTCTCAGAAGTCTTCATTACAACCGGACGTTCTTCCGGGAACTGTGAATAATAGATTTCCTGATAGGTCTCACAAGTTTCCATCAGTTCTTCGTGTGTTCCCTGTCCTGCCAGTTCACCGTCGTCCATAACTAGGATCTTGTCCGCCTGCCGGATGCCGGAAATTCTCTGGGATACCAGGAATGTTGTCACATTGCCTTCCAGTTCACCGATTGCTTTACGAAGCGCTGCGTCTGTCGCAAAATCCAGTGCACTTAAACTGTCATCCAGTATCAGGATATCCGGCTTGCTGACCAGTGCACGCGCGATCGTAAGACGCTGTTTCTGTCCTCCGGACAGGTTGCGTCCGTTCTGTTCCACTTCAAAATCAAGCTTTCCAGGCTTAGCTTCTACAACATCTTTTGCCTGAGCGATTGTGATCGCTTTCCACAGATCTTCATCTGAAGCCTGATCATTGCCCCACTTTAGATTATCACGGATACTTCCTTTGAACAGGATGGAACGCTGCTGAACCACTCCGATCTCACGGCAAAGTTCTCCCTGCGGATAATCCTTTGCATTGACGCCATTTACCTTTACTATACCTTCCTGTGGATCATAGAATCTCGGAATCAGGCTGACCAGTGTACTCTTACCACTTCCGGTTCCGCCGATGATTCCAATCGTCTGTCCTTTCTTCGCCCGGAAGGTGATGTCTGATAAGCTGGATGCTCCGGCACCTTCGTATGTGAAGGTGACGTGGTTGAACTCAACTGCCATATTATCATCAGCTTTATCATTTCCAGCCACTGCTTTGTATTCCATACTGGACTTCACATCCAGGATACCAGCCACACGGTCTGCACACGCCATTGATTTATTCAACGTAATGATCAAAGATGCCAGCTTGATCAGCTCTACGATGATCTGCGCCATATAGTTATACAGTGCTACCACCTGCCCCTGTTGCAGATTCCCGATATTCACCTGCACTCCGGCACGCGCGATCAGTAACACAGTTGCCACGTTAATCAGTACATACGTGAGCGGATTCAGAAGAGCAGAAATTCTTCCTACGAATTCATTCAGTCTCGTAAGTTCACGGTTTCCTTCTTCGAATTCCTCCACCGACTGTTCTTCCCTGCAGAACGCACGGATGACACGGACACCTGTCAAATTCTCTCTTGTAAGTCCTGTCACACGGTCCAGTCCTGCCTGTACTTTCTTGAACAGCGGAATACTGATCAGCATAATGGAAAATACAACTACAAACAGGATTGGCACTGTCACGACAAAGATCAGTGCGCAGCGCACATTGATGGTAAATGCCATCACCATCGCACCGATCACAACAAACGGGCTTCTCAGCAACAGACGCAGTCCCATATTAATTCCATTCTGCACCTGGTTCACATCGTCTGTCAGTCTTGTGATCAGCGTATCCGTTCCGAGCGTATCCAGTTCTGTAAATGACAGTCTCTGGATATGGTCGAACATTGCCTGTCTGACACTGGTCGCAAATCCAACACTCGCCTTTGCGGCAAAAAACTGTGCGGTAAAGCTGCACAACAGTCCGACTGCTGCCATAAGCAGTAATACGAAGAACATTTCCACAATATATCCACGGTCATTCTTCGCAACGCCCACATCAATGATCTGAGCTACCACAACCGGAACCATAAGATCGAATACCACTTCCAGCAATTTAAAAAGCGGTGCCAGGATACTTTCCCTGCGGTATGGTCTCAGAAATTTCTCAAGACGCTTCATTTCTTTCACTCCATTCCTTTTTCTATCCGATAACTAATAAATCATCTGTTATCTACTTATTCATAATGTCCCTTGACTGTTTTATTATAGTCCGTTATCATTGATATGAATAATATTGTTTTTATAGCTTTGCAATACAAAAAATATATAAGGAAGGTAATCCAACATGGAACTCAGACAGTTAGAATATTTCCGCGAGATTGCATCCACCGGCAGCATCAACGAAGCTGCAAGACACTTAAACATGTCCCAGCCGCCGCTCAGCTATCAGATCCGCCAGCTGGAAAATGAATTAAATGTAAAACTTTTCGACCGCACCAGCAAGGGTGTTACCCTGACTGAAGCCGGCAAGCTTCTCTACGACCGCTCCGGTAACCTGCTGGAATACGCAAGGTCTACCGAACTGGAAGTCTCAAAAACCGGCAAAAAACGTATCTTACGTATCGGCCTGACTCCGACAACGGTAGATACCATCATGCCTTATATTTCCCAGTTTTCGAAAAAAAATCCCGACGTGAACTTTGAAGTCCACGACGGGATCACTTACTCGCTTTATCAGTATCTTCTGGACGGGATCATCGATATCTCCGTTGCCAGAACACCACTGCGTCTTGACGAGGTGTCTTATATGGAATTGTGTTCTGAGCCGATGATCGCGGTATCGGCACCGGAAAATACTGCCTCTTCCTTAAAACTCGCTGATCTTCTACACAGACCATTAATCTTATACCGAAGATACGAAGAACTCATCATGAATACCTTTCATGCCCAGAATATGAATCCGGACATCTTCTGTGTCTGCGACGATCCGAGAGGTGCAATGCTCTGGGCAAAGGAAAATCTTGCGACTGCCATCTTTCCACAGTCCATGGCAAGCTTGTGTGATGGCCTTTGTATACAAGAATTGGATGAGCCGGATCTTGTAACCAAGATTCTTCTGATCTGGGCGAAAGGAAAGAAACCAGTGCCGCTGGTGCAGGAATTTCTGGATGTGTGTGGTGAGCATTAGCACATTAGAGCTTACGGTTCACCCACCATATACCAATTATAAGATATACCGCCATCATTCCTAATATGGCAGATGTTGCAACCAGTTGATTCATATTTTCCAAAGCAACTACTAACAGCAGAAGTACAATTTCGCCACACCAATAGGACCAGATACATTTCCTTTTTCCGTAATCAGTAATCCAGGTTTTGGAATCCACGATCCAGAGTAAATTGATGAATATTCCAAAACCAATAGATACAATTAGTGACGTAACCGCTTCTGCTGACATATTTGTCATTCCATTTTTTACAAACGCAATACATAACACCAGCAAATCATATAGTAATAGCAATATAGCATTTCTTTTTAACGCTTTCATTTTTTTATGAATGTTCACTTTTTCTCCTCCTCGTTATCCTAAAAATAATCCTGGATATTACAAAGACTGTCACTAGGCCTATATACACTCTAACTATCAGGAGTAAATCCTGTTGTATCTCAGGATACTTATTTCCTAACCACATTACAATGAAAAGCAACATCATTCCCCAAGAAACTAATGCGATTCCTACTATATTATCTAATTTTTTCATACGTTCACCTGTTTACTATATTGCCTTAACGCTTCTGTTGCTTTTTGGTAATCCTTATTTCCCACAAAAATATAATACTTTTTTCCTTCATTTTCTCTAAATCCAAAATCTCCTGATCCTGTTATAAATAGCAATGTTACAAATTTAAACATATTATTTTTGTTTCTAACATCTATCCGATATGTTATTTTTTGTGATGATAAAATTGTTTTTATGTTTTCGCATTCCACAGGATTGCTCGTTTTTGCCAGTAATTTCATTTTGTCATCATTCCCTTTCTTTACTATTCATGCTCTTCTATTTTCCCATCCTTAATATAAATGATTCTTGTCCCATATTTCGCCAGTGACAAATCATGCGTCACCATTATAATTGTCATTCCTTCCTTATTCAGACGAGATAAAATCTCCATAACCATTCTAGAATTGTCACTATCCAGATTTCCAGTCGGTTCATCCGCCAAGAGAATCTGCGGTCTATTGGAAATTGCACGCATAATAGAAACTCTCTGTTGTTCTCCACCAGACAACTGCGCCGGATACTTTTTTTCTAAACCTTTCATATGGAATTCATCCAATAATTCCTGTGCTCTTGCAGTTCTATTCTTTTTAGACATTCCTGCATATCCAAGTGGGACAGCAATATTTTCCAAAACATTCATTTCCTGAACTAAATGATACGCCTGAAAAACAAATCCAATTTTCCGGTTTCTGATTTCTGCCATTTTTTTATCATTCAAATTTTTAATAGATATCCCATCCAATGTGTATTCCCCTTCGGTTGCATAATCTAATACCCCCACAATATTTAACAATGTTGATTTTCCACTTCCTGAGCTCCCATAAATACAAACAAATTCTCCCGGATGAATCATCAAATCTACACCTTTCAACACATTGGTTTCTATATTTTTTCCATAATATGTTTTTTTTATATCTTTTAGTACAATCATTTTCTTTTTCTAATCCCCATTTAAAAGCTCAATCACTTTTCTTTGTTTTATTTTTATATAACTCTTTCCAGACACAATAATAGTTATTAACAAATAAACACTTATACTTGCAATGAATGACACGATACTCCCTTCTACTTTTATATAACCGATCATAATTCCCATATCAACAAAGTATGTAACTATGTAGCCAATACCTATTCCTATGAACATTCCTATCCCATTCAATAAAGCAACCTCTGCAAACATTTCATAAAATACCGTCCTATAATCCGCTCCACACGCAAGACTAATCCCGTATGCTTTTTTTCTATGGTTAAATAATAATTCGAAAATTGATATCATCCCTCCCAAAAAAGCTATTAAAAATAAAATACCAGCCTGCATGATTACCCGTATCGATTGCTTCACTTTATATCCATTATTCTTTAAGTCTATTTCCGGAGAATAGATACGGTAAGAATATACTTCTCCATGCATTTTATTTAAATACTCTTCTATATTCTTTAACATCTGATCTTTATTTTCTAATTCCTTAGAATTCCATTCCATATGAATGTATGCCGGTTCTATTTTTTGTTCTATCTGTTCCATATATTCAACAGGAACAATTACACAATTCTTCAGTTCTATATTCTCCACTTCTGTCTTCCATGATTGCTCATTTATCCGTGTCGGCATTTTCCTTGGAACCATTTCAGAAATCGTAAATATATCTTCGATACTTTCTTTATTGCTTCCCCAATAGCAATAGCCTTTCTTTAATCCTAATTTATCATAATCCGCTAAAATCATTGTAAACTCATAATTTTTATCATTTGCTACGTAAAATTCTGGTAAGGCAATATAGAAAAAGGTTTTCCCACTCGATATTTTCTGTATCTTTTCATAATCTTGAATCGTCAACGCTACTGTCTCTGATAACATTTTTTCATTAAATCCAGATATCTCAAGACATAAATCTCGACTTTGGTTTGCTCTTCTTCTTTCTTCCTTTACTAGTGAAGAATACATATTCATTGCATATACCAACACACTCATTCCTAATATCATCTCAATAATCATCAATATTGAGATCCATTTATTCCATTTTAACCGTTGCCATGCTCTTCTTATAATATAGCTCACTCTGTCTCCTTCATTTTCAACATTAATGCAATTGGATATAGCTTTATTTTCTTTATCGAACATCTTGCTAATATTCCACAGGTTAACAACGATATCGTAATCATTTCCACAATAATCACTCCATCCACCACGATAACATTATCTAATTGAAGCATTCTGGCCAGTGGATTCATCGTAACAATTACTAACAGCACTGCAATTCCTGTAATCCAAAAAGTTTCCAAAAGTGCCTCTATCCGCATCTCTTTCCTGGAAGCTCCCAGTGCCAATTTGATTCCTACCGTTCCCTGCTCTTCGTCCCTCTTTTCTATAAGTACGATAGATTCATTTAATGCAAAAAAAGTGAGTGCAACCATTGCAATAAGTCCCCGGACAATTCTCCATTGTTTTTTTGTTGTCAATGCATTTTTATATAATTCCATTCCTGTAGTTGTTGATATAAGCTCCGATTTCGGATCATTTTTTTCAATGATCTTTGTTCCCTTATCTGCAATTTTTTCTAAATTATTACTTTCTCCCCAAAAAGTTCCTGTAAATTGTATCTTTTCTTTGTTCTGATATATATCCTTCATTGTCTGATACGGGATTACAATTCCCGAATATATGCTGCTGTTCAATATACCTACAATCTTACACTTTTTATCTCGGATTAAAATACCATCTCCAACTTTATAAGAATATGTTTTAGCACATTGACCATCAACCAAGCATACTGCTGCACCAGTCTTCATTTCCCTTTTATTGAACATCCTTCCATTAATATCAGGCATTGGATAAGCATATTTTTCATCTATTCCTATTATAGAAACATATTTATCCCCCCATTGTTTAAAATTCTCTTCTTTATATGCTTTTATCGAATACTCCATTCCTTCTGGAAAAAGAATATCAAATTTTTCACTAAACCAATCAATCTGCACCGAACTATTCATTTTTTTAAATGTCGTAAAATAGAACACTCTGTCTACCGATCTTATATTAGCCAAACAGAATGCTGGAAGCAAAAGACCTACATAAAACGAAAGAATATATAAGAAGTATCTTTTCTTTTGGTATTTGATTTTTATCCAGGTTTGATACCCTATATATAAGTACCGTTTCATACATTTCCCCTTACTTTTTATAAATTCGGTATATTTTTTTTGCTTTCGGCATAACTATAAAGTACTCTCCCTGATTGTTTTCATCTATTTGCGGATTTTCTTCATTTTCCAGTCCTGAAATGATTGCAAGAGTTTCCTTATACTCCCCATTCCATCCCAATGAATATACCGATGCTCCCGATCCAGAAATACATATTATTTTCTTGTCTTCAATCAGAAAATCAGTTATCCCAAATCCATATGGTAATTCAGATACCTTTTTTAACTTGTTCCCACTAACAGACAAAAGCCACTCAGGTGCTGTGGTGACCGCTCCAAAGCTATCATTTTTCTTATCATAAAACCGTACCATGGAATTTATTCCATATATTTCTGATTGATAACTTGCAATTGATCCGATAAAATTTGCTCCTATTTCTTCTTCATCTCCATTGCTATATTTATCTATTACCGCCTCTTTTAATGACATTCCCGTAACGTATATTCCCTCTTCGTTTACTGCCATTTTTTGTGGAACATAATCTGGATCATTTATTTTTTTGTTTATCAAATCTACTTTATCTACATAATTTAACTGCTCATCAAATATCTGAACTCTATTATTTCCTTGATCAAGAACATATATTTCATGATTATATTCTTTAATTGCACCTGGAGATAAAAACTCCCCTTCTCCATTACCAGTCTTTCCAATTTTTTTAATTAGATTTCCAGAATAATCCATTTGTATAATAGCATCACTTGCTTTATCCGAAATCATTATCGAATCTTCCAGGCATATGATTCCATTTGGCTCATTTTCACATTTCCACTCTTCTACATTATATCCCGCATCGACATCTTCAAGAGACGCTAAATCTGATGTTTTATTACTTATCTCCTTATCGTTCTCTGCATAAATAGGTAATACATCACTTTTAGAATTAAGCATAATATTATAATTTTCACTCTTTTTGTGTTGGCATCCACTCAAACAGAAAAGCAAACTCCCCATAATAGCGATTATAAATATTCTCCTTTTCACAATTCTCACCTCTTCTTTGTCTCTCGTTAATAACACCCTGCCAGTTATCACTTAATTATTTCTACATTACTTTTTAAGATTTTACGTACAGCTACAATTTACATATACATTCTTATACTTTTGATTATAATAAAGTGTTCCGTTTGCCCTTACACATGTTTGTTGATATAAATCTTGTCTTTCCTTTCTTTTAAAACCTCCCGGGCATAAATTATTTGTACATTTCGCAGTCCCTGTTGATATCCTCTTATAATCTGAACAACCTGCTGCCTGCACATTTGAACTAATTCCCAGTAATAACATTGCCGATAATAACATCACAAAAAATTTTTTTCTAATACTCTTCATAGGTCTACTCCCTTCTTAGTATTGGCAGGGTGCCATTCTCTATATGTTTTTAGGTAATACCATCTTTCAATTTTTCAAGAAGTTTTTCATCCGACTCTTGTCCTATAAATTCATATTTGTCTCCGTCTAGTATCAAAAAGCTTGGATACCAATCTATATCATATATATTTTTTAAAACTTCACCTTCATCAACACATTCTTTTTCTCCTTTTGAATCTACTGTATATATCGTTATCATGTCGTATTTTGAAGCTATACTATTATCATTTAATAATTTTTCTACATTTTGACAATCTGGACAACCATCCATTGCAAAATATACCAATTTCTGTTTTTGTTTGTCGTTCTGCCCTATTAATTTCTTTAAATATATATTAGTTTCTTTTATTATTGCATTTTTTTCTATTTCATCTAAGCTCAACATCTTTTTCACAATTTTATCAATATCATCACTAATCATTTGTACGCTATTTTCTTCATCGGTAATAAAATATGTTGGATATTCATTTAACACTTTAATTGAACCAGTCCTATATTGTTTATCCTTTGAAATATCTAAAGTATCTACTAATGTTTTTTTCGGTTCTTGTCTCCATAAGATATCTATTTCTATATTTTCTCCTTGCATAATTTCCGTTAGCCTTTCTACCACCGGAAATTTTTCAATACAACTTTCACAATTCGGATCAATATATAACCAGATTTTATATAAAGGTGTATTACCATGTTTTTGATTTTTCTTTTCCCCCAATGCATTGAATGTTTCGATTGGAAACCGCTCTCCATACTTTATGTATAGTCCTTTTTCCTCTTCTGATGCATCTACATATTTCGATTTAAATTCCTTAATGTTGATGCCTATAAAACAACCAATTAATAAAAAGCAAGCATAAAAGAATATTTTTTTCTTCATATTCGTTCCCCCTACCCTACAAACGAGCAAATTCGTAATTTTGCTCTATTCCATGTATAATAAAAGCACAAAAACGGTCATTCACAGTATTCACAAAAAGAAAATCAACCACAAACTTTGCCAAAAATAATTTCTACCATGAAACTATAATTGTCCATTTTCTCAATTCAGTAAAATGGTATGATTCCTTTTTCCAAATACACCAAAACAACTCGATTTACTTACCCTTACTATACCCAATAAATCTTATCCTGCTTCTTAACAAATCTGAATAATTCTTAATTTCTAACAGGCGGTTTTCGCAGTATCTTATTCTATATATATCGGAAAACTTAAAACAATTGCATATCTGTTTTCATTATTTATAATTTCAGATTCTCCTTTCATCTGCTCCATCATATTTTTTATATTCTGTATTCCTATTCCCGTTCCTTTTACATACTCTTTTTTAGTATTTTTTTGATTTTCAAAATCTATCTGTATCATATTTTCATTATTCTTCATCTCCAAAATAATTGGGTACTCTTTATCCGCATATTTTTTTATATTTGAAACCAGATTATCCATAATACGTCCTATATATCTATGGTAAACCTGTACTTTTGCTTCACCCCATTCCATATTTTTAACAATCACTTGATACCCTTCTGCTTCAACAAATGCGCAAAATTCTGATAGATATTCCCCCAATGCATATTCCACATTTGCCGGTGGATCTAATTCTATTTTTTCCTGCTTTTGAATCAAAAAGAAATCGAACAACTGATCTGTCAGTTCCCTGATCTGATTTGCTTTTTGATAGCTCTTTTGTATATATTCCTGATTCTCATTATTTGTTGATTTCTTTATTGCAATTTCTAAAAAAGTAATCAGACTTGTCAATGGCGTCCGAAGGTCATGCGCCATCGCAAGCACCAATTTACTTTGATACTCTTTCATCTGCTTTTCATTTTCTTCTTTTTTTATCAAAGTCTTGCGCATCTGATCCAATCCGTAGGCGAGATTTCCCAGTTCGTCTTTTCCTCTCACCTCTATATCGGCATCCCAATATCCGCCCTCTATTTGCTGGATAGATTCACTTAACTTTTGTATATATTTCACTTCTTTTCTTATTCCAAAAATAAATACAACAAAACATATTCCAAAGCTGATTGCAGTAATCGTAAATATAAAAAAGAGTTTTATCTTCACTTCATAATCCGCATAAATATATACATCCGCATCACCATCTTCGAATTTTACATTTTGCAAAAAATACCAGGTATAATTCAACATGTCATTTTCTACTGGCTTTAATAAATTGGCTTCTACATAAAAATTATCAAATAATATTTTTCTTTCTCTTGAAACTGAAAAATATGAAATCTTCTGCTTATTTGACCATTTTTTCAATTTTTCAGAGTCTGTAGCTGCCACATGATTTTCAGTAACATATTTTTGCAGACGCTTCACATAAGGTGTTTCCGCCTTATATATATAATCGGATTCATAATAGTAGTTCATTAATACATGACTACCACCAAAATATAATAATATAAAAACAATACTTCCTATTAAAATTCCTTTCAAAAGTAATAGTAACATTTTAACTGTAAGATTGGCATTTTTTACTTTAACCAAATGTATACCCCTTTCCCCATACAGTTCTTATTATTTTTGGATTTTGTGGATCTTCTTCTATTTTTGACCTTAATTTTCTGATATGTACCATAATCGTATTAGCCGATGCCTTGTAAAATGGTTCCTGCCATACACTTTCATATAAATTTTGTATAGAAAATATTTTTCCTGGATATTTCATCAGCAATAATAAGATTCTATATTCTATATCTGTCAAACACAGTTCTTTTTCTCCCATATACACATCATTATACACGCTGCTAATAACTATCCCATGCCTTTCAATCCATTCCTCTTTTTGGGAATCTCTATGAAATTCGGTATCATATACCTGATGTCTTCGTAACAACGCATGAATTCTTGCAAGTAATTCTGCCGCTGAAAATGGTTTTACCAAATAATCATCCGCTCCCGCTGTTAATCCCGTAATCTTATCTTCCTCACTTAATTTTGCTGTTAAAAAAAGAATTGGAACAACTGATCTTTTTCTTATTTCTTCACAAGTTTGAATACCTGATATTCCAGGCATCATAATGTCCAATATTACAAGGTTTATTTCTGCGGAAAATTTATTAAGTCCGTCTGAACCGTTTTTTGCTTCTGTTATCAAAAAATTTTCAGATTCCAACAATATTCTGAGACTCTCCCGGATATCCGGATCATCTTCAATAATTAAAATATGATTCATATATTCCACTCCTTCTACACATTCTACTGTTCAAATCATAACATACAAATCATAATACCCAGAAAAAATTAAGAATTTTTCAGATTTTTTAATCCCATATTTAAGAATTGATCTGTAAAGTATAAATTATCAAATACTAAGGAGGAGCGTTGTAAATGAAATTTCTTAAACAAACACTATTTTTTATTATTGCTGGAATTACAATAAGTATAACTTTTTGTTCTACCACTTATGCTGCTACTGCTTATTCAAAATTATCTTTACCTCCCTCACAATCTTCGGAAGATAATTTAGCGGATTCCAGTGACCGTAGTCTTCACACAACCAAATATGTCGTCACATCTGCCCAAGCCACCTTACGCACCGGACCAGGAAATAACTATTCTTCTGCCGGCACCGTCAAAAAAGGAAACATTATCTTAGTAGTGTCAATTTCTAACAATTGGGCTAAATTTAAACTTAGGAACAATTGGGTTTATATCTCTGCTTCTTCTATCAAAAAGCTTTAACCGATATAAATCATAACTGAAACATATAAACGCATAATGAAAAAAAGATTATCCAGATATTTTTCTCCAGATAATCTTTTTTCTTTATTATTCTATTGTTGTATCTTCTCTTCTACTCCACCTTCGTCTTCTTCGGCAAAAACAGACTCAAAAGCAGCGATACCACGAACACTCCTGCCACCGCATTTCCATTAAATACATCTCCTACCGCACTTGGAAATGCTGCAAAGAAGTTCCCGGATGTCTGTGTCAGACCAACTCCGATACTAAATGACAGTGACACGATAATCATTGTTCTATCATCGAATTTGCATTCTTTCAGCATCTTGATTCCTTCATACATGATCGATCCAAACATCATAACCGTACATCCGCCAAGCACTGCCTGTGGAAGTGAATTGAAGAATGCTCCAAGCGGTGGAAATAACGACGCAAGGATCAGAATCAACGCTCCCATCAAAATTGTAAAACGGTTAATCACCTGTGTCATTGTCACAAGTCCGATATTCTGACTGAATGATGTCAGCGGCAGACAACCAAAACATCCCGAAATTGCACTGGAAAATCCATCAACTGCCAGTGAACCGCGAAGTTCTTTCATCTTAAGATCACGTCCAAGTGCTCCCGTACAGACTGCCGTCGTTGCACCTGTCGTCTCTGCTGCCGATACCAGGAATACGATTGCGATCGTGAAAAATGCTCCCAGATTGAATACCGGTTTATGACTGGTCAGGAACACAAGCTTCGGGATACTGAACACACCAACCTCCTGAATTGTCTTATGAATCCCCGAAAAGTCAACCATCGGTGCGATTCCCGCTACAGTAAATATAATTGCAAGTACATAACCAAATACCAGTCCAACCAGCACATTTAAATTCTTATATACGCCTTTCAGTACTTCTCTGGATACCAGACACACGATCAATGTAAATGCTCCAACGACCAGATGATACCAGGAACCAAAGTCTTTCACTCCGCTTCCACCGCCCCAGGAATCCATACCTACCGGCAGAAGTGACAATCCAATCGCGATAACTACACAAGCCGATACAACCGGAGTCAGATATTTTCTCCAGTACTTGGCACTCAGTCCGACAAAACCTTCAAAAATACCGCCTAAAATAACCGCACCTGCCATAGCTTCATATCCAAGATCCGGGTTCGTTGCAATGACCAACAGACTTCCAAGAAACGTAAAACTGACTCCCATAATAATCGGAAGTCCGGATCCGATCACTCCTATTGGATATAACTGTAAACAGGTTCCGATTCCGGCTACAAACATCGCACACTGCAATAACTGTGTAATCTCCGCCGAACTTAAATGTGCCCCATTACTTCTAAGTACTGCCGCACTACACACGATCAGTACCGGAGCCAAATTCGATACGAACATCGCCAGTACATGCTGTAAGCCGAACGGAATGGCTTTTTTAAGTGGAACTCTTCCGTTCAGCTTATAGATATTCTCTTCACTGACCGTCTTTATCTTTTCTTCTTTGTTGCTTTCCATGACTTTTCCTCATTCTCTCTGTAAAATTTTATTTATTATAAGTTTAACTTATATTTTTCAAGAAAGCAACACGAGAATTAATAAATGCATTTATTACTTTAATACAATCCGAAAATATTCTACTGTCGTTGAAAGAAGAAATATTCCACACACTGCCATTTGCAGATATTTTTTCTTAATTACACTTTCAATAAAATCTTTTAAAAATATAAAATCAATCACACTACCAATAAGAATGCTCCCCACATCCATGATACTGTTTATTGCTTTTATCGAAAACAACTGGAACATCCATATCAGACTGGCTGCCCCCAGACACCAGATAAGTGAAAAATAAAATTCCCTTTTTTCACGAATTTCCCAATATTGCCGTAAAAGAACCACACATGTAGTACATCCTATGATACAGCCATAAAATGCAATCGAAGAAAACACTTTTGTTGACTGTGTAACCATTACACCTAATACTGCCATTACAAAGCTAATTCCACTGATTAACCATTTCATTTTCTTTGCCGCATGATACTCCGATATCTCTGCCGTTGATTTCATAATCTCTACTACGTTCTTCCGATCTACAGCAGTTTCTCTTCTTTCTGTATTGATTTCCGATCTCATAAGCTCCACCACTTCTATCCCGAGTGCATCTGCCAATGGTTCTAACGTATTAATGTCTGGAAAACCAAGTCCCGTTTCCCTTAATTAAAGATATTATTGGGTAAAAAAGAAAGGTCAGTCGATTTTGCCGATGAAGCGGTAGTAGATTTC
>ERZ1673739.570-NODE-570-length-50597-cov-8.727811_pt1 | contig 50597 bp, 47 predicted proteins | sample MGYA00580210_ERZ1673739 | MGnify/ENA primary metagenome ERZ1673739 (study PRJEB41218, sample SAMN15661749) | gut metagenome | host: Homo sapiens | place: Canada: London | collected 2015-08-20/2019-03-30 | study: EMG produced TPA metagenomics assembly of... | reverse complement strand
TATGGCGGGATAGCTCAGTTGGCTAGAGCACACGGTTCATACCCGTGGTGTCGCAGGTTCAAATCCTGTTCCCGCTACTATCAAAAGTATAGAGAAGTATCAAAGGAAACCGGGAGAATATTCTTCGGTTTTTTTTATTTTTCTTGATGTTTTTTTTGTTTTCAAGTACAATAAAAGAAATAAATACAAAAAGGCTGTTACAAAAGGAAACATTCCGGTTTGCAACAGCCTTTTCGACAGAGGAGTAAGAAAGATGAACGACAAAAGCAGAATGATTTTAAAAATGCTGGCAGGCGGATATATTCTTTATATCGGAATTTCCCTTCTGATCGGTGTTCTTCAGACAGAACCTAATGAAAAAGTACTGATGATCATCGTCAGCATTTTCTTTATGGCAGTAGGTGGAACCGTACTCTATCTTTCTGTGGGAGCATTGCTGAAAGAATATGGAGTGGATATTGAGTTCTGGAAACAGAAAAACAAAAAATCCGAGGAGAACGAGGAGGTCGAACAGACGGCCGGAAGAATGTCGGAGGGAAATTCAAATATCAATTTCCAGGATCTCTCAGAAAACGCCAAAGAGGAGCAGGATCAACAGGAAAACTTGGAATCACAGGAGAAATCTGGTCAAGAAGAGGAGGCTGTGCAGGAAGCGGAATCTGAAGAAACATCACAGGAGGAGATCGAGGAAGACGATTTAAGCGAAGAGCCGCTTGATCCGGAAGAAGATTTCCCGGAGGAAACAGAAGAAGACGGCTCTGAAGAACAAGAAGAGACGGATGAGGAGCAGGAAGAAGACGAGGATATCGTACAGATAGATGAAAAGGAAGAAGAAAAAGAGGAAGTGACAGAAGAAGTGACAGAGGAGAAGGTGCAGGAACATCAAGAAGAGTCAGAAACTTCCAAAGAAATGTTCCCGAGAAGACAGGCCTCTATCAGCCCAATGCCACAGAGAAAATAATAAGAATAACAGAGAAAGAGGTGCCATTATGCGTGTAGGACTTGGTTACGATGTTCACAAATTGACAGAAGGAAGAGATTTGATTCTTGGCGGAGTGAAAATTCCGTATGAAAAGGGGCTCCTTGGTCATTCGGATGCGGATGTGCTGCTCCATGCGATCATGGACGCGCTTTTGGGAGCGGCAGCACTTGGAGATATCGGGAAGCATTTTCCGGATACAGATGAGAGATACAGAGGGATTTCCAGTGTGGAATTGTTAAAACATGTCGGAAAACTTCTGGAGGGAAAATTGTATTTGATAGAGAATATTGACGCGACAATTATTGCACAGCGTCCGAAAATGCTTCCGTATATTGAACAGATGCGGGAAAATATCGCGGAGGTACTTGGACTTGAGAAAGAGCAGATCAATATCAAGGCAACGACAGAGGAGGGGCTCGGATTTACCGGAAGCGGAGAAGGGATCTCCGCTCAGGCAATCTGTGCAATCGAGAGTATGCGTACTATGAGCTATCAGGTATTTGCGGAAGAAAGTGCAGGCGGCTGCCAGGGGTGTGGAGGATGCCGGAAGACGTCTGAAGGAACGGAGCGATAAGATGGAAGTGAGAATGCTTCAAAGAGAAGAACACGGACGGACAAGAGAATTGTGGGAACGTGTATTTGCAGAGGATACAAAAGAATTTCTTGATTATTATTATACGGTGAAGACGTTGGACAATGAGATGTATGTGATTGAGCAGGAGCATCAGATCTGTTCGATGATCCAGCTGAATCCGTATGAAATGCGGATCAACGATTCTGAATTTCTGACACACTATATTATCGCAGTGGCAACAGAGGAGCGATTCCGAAAGCGTGGGTTTATGGGCGCACTTTTGCAGGCATCTCTAAAAAAGATGTATGCCAGAAAAGAACCGTTTACTTTTTTAATGCCCGCAGCGGAGAGTATATATCACCCTTATGATTTTCGATATATTTACCGACAGAGAGGCGGAAAAGTTTGTGGAAGCAAGGAGAGGTCGGTATCTCATGAACTTCGGGGAAATATCTATGAGATGCGGGAGGCATCTGAAAAAGACTGCAGAAAGCTTGCAGAGTTTGCAGAAGAGATTCTGCGGCAATCATATCAGGTTGTGGCTGTCCGTACGGAGCAGTATTATCGGAGGATGCTTGCGGAACAGAAGAGTGAGCATGGTGGGATTGGGATGATCGAAAAAAACGGAAAGCTTGTCGGAAGTTTCTTTTTTGCAAAAGAGGAGACCTATGAAATCCGGGAACCGCTTCTGAAGAAAGGAGAGGAAGAGGCACTTCCTCAGGCAGTATTTTGGCTGACGAAAGGGAACGAGGCGATTTTTTGCGACGGTTGGAATCTGGATGTACACAATATTAAAAAAAGTGTGACCGAAGAGAGAGACAGACCGCTTATTATGGCAAGACTTCTTTACCTTCCGGGATTTTTTGAGAGTCTTCGTCCAAGGACAACATTTTCCTTTACAGTAGAAGTGACAGATCCGCTTCTGGAAGAAAATAACAGGAGATTTTTGCTGGAAAGCGATGGGACAAAGATTGCAGTCAGCACAGCGGCAAAAGAAAATGATACAGATCGGCAGATTTCGATTGCAGCTCTGACACAGGTCCTTTTTGGATGGGAACCCTATACGGAAGAAAAGTTGTCGGAAGCACTGCAGAAAGATTTGAATAAAATCGAACCTGCAGATGGTGTCTTTCTAAATGAAATTGTATGAAGCTGCTGCTTGTGAAGAAAACGGTTGACAAAAATGATTTTATTGCATACACTGATGTATAGATATTATGAAAAAGGCTGAGAACGAAAAGAGTAATAGATTTGGAACTGACAGAGAGAGTGTGTCACCGGCTGAAAGCACACTTCAGGAAAGCGTCTGTGAAGTGCATTCGGGAGCTGATCCGGCGAAAGAAAGTAGCTGGATACGTTGGCATACGTTACATGCATGAAAGTGAAAGTCTGAACAACGGGCAGATTTTCAGAAGAGTGGAACCGCGGATAAACTTCGTCTCTTTAGGGAGATGAAGTTTTTGTTTTATATGGGAAATCAGAAGGAGGCAGCAGGATGGGAATGGTTTCTTACATCAGGGAGGAGATTGCGGTGATCCGAGAAAGGGATCCTGCGATCAAGACAACTGCAGAAGTGTTTTTATACCCGAGTTTTAAAGCAATCCTTCACTACCGGGCAGCGCATAAGCTGTACCAGAACAGGCATTATTTTCTGGCCAGGTGGATTTCTCAGAGGGCAGTAAGAAAGACCGGAATAGAGATTCATCCGGGTGCAGTGATCGGGAAGGGACTTTTTATCGATCATGGAAGTGGAGTGATCATTGGTGAGACAGCAGTGCTTGGCGATAATGTCACCCTTTATCAGGGAGTGACACTTGGAGGGACTGGAAAGGAAAAAGGGAAAAGGCATCCGACTTTGGAGGATAATGTGATGGTCAGTGCCGGAGCAAAGATTCTTGGTTCTTTTACGATCGGAGAAAATGCAAAGATCGGCGCCGGGTCTGTTGTGTTAAAAGAAGTGCCGCCGAATTGTACGGTTGTCGGAGTGCCGGGCAGAATTGTCCGAATGGGCAGCGAAAAGATACCGCGGACAGACTTGGATCAGATCCATTTGCCGGATCCGGTTCTCACTGATATTCACGCATTGCAAGAAGAAAATCTTCGTCTGAAAAATCAAGTGCTGGAGTTAAAGCAAAGTCTGCAGCAATGCCGCTTGGAAAAAGAAGAAAAAAAGGGGCAGAAAAAAGACGGAAAAAAGCCAAAAGCAAAAAAGAAAAAGAGCAGGAGGAAGAAAGATGAAACTGTATAACACATTGACAAAGAAAAAAGAAGAATTTGTACCGTTAGAAGAGAAGAAAGTTCGCATGTATGTTTGCGGACCGACGGTATACAATTTTATCCATATTGGAAATGCAAGACCGATGATCGTATTTGACACAGTGAGAAGATATTTTGAATACAAAGGATATGAGGTAAACTTCGTATCAAACTTTACGGATGTTGATGACAAGATCATTAAGAAGGCGATCGAGGAACATGTATCTGCGGAAGAAATCTCCCAGAGATATATCGCAGAGTGCAAAAAGGACATGGAAGGCATGAATGTCAAGCCGGCGACGACTCATCCACTGGCAACACAGGAAATTGATGGGATGATCGAGATGATCGGACAGCTGATCGAAAAAGGATATGCCTACGAGAAAAACGGAACGGTATATTTCCGCACAAGAAAATTTGGGCCTTACGGAAAGCTGTCTCATAAAAATCTGGATGATTTACGATCCGGCGGAAGATCTCTTCTTGTAACAGGAGAAGATGAGAAGGAAGATCCACTTGATTTCGTACTTTGGAAACCGAAGAAAGAGGGAGAACCTTTCTGGAAATCACCGTGGAGTGACGGCCGTCCGGGATGGCATATCGAGTGCTCAGTGATGTCCAAAAAGTATTTGGGCGATCAGATTGATATCCATGCGGGAGGAGAGGATCTTGTATTTCCTCATCATGAAAATGAGATCGCACAGAGCGAGGCGGCCAATGGGAAAGAGTTTGCAAAATACTGGATGCACAATGCATTTTTAAATATCGATAATCGAAAAATGTCAAAATCTCTCGGGAATTTCCGTACGGTGCGTGAGATTGCAGAACAGTATGATCTGCAGGTGCTCCGTTTCTTTATGCTGAGTGCACATTACAGAAGTCCGCTAAACTTTAGCGCGGAACTGATGGCGGCTTCTAAAAACGGACTGGAGCGTATCATTACGGCGGCAGAGAATCTGAAATATCTTGCGGCAAACGCAAAGAATGGGGAGATGACCGATGCCGAGAAAGCACAAATCCAGGAAACGGAGAAGTTTGTCACTGCGTTTGAGGAGGCAATGGAGGATGACTTTAATACGGCAGATGCCATTGCGGCAATTTTTGAGCTTGTAAAATTTGCAAATATAACAGCAGATGAAACTTCTTCTCAGGCATATGACAGCGCGCTTCTGGAACGCATTGTACATTTGTCCGATGTTCTCGGAATCATTGTAGTGAAGGAAGAAGAACTTCTTGCAGAAGATATCGAAGCATTAATAGAAGAACGTCAGGCGGCGAGAAAAGCAAAGAATTTCCAGCGGGCAGATGAGATTCGTAACGAGTTGTTAGAAAAAGGAATTATTTTGGAAGATACAAGAGAAGGAGTAAAATGGAAAAGAGCATAGAACAAGATCTGTTTTCCTGTATGCAGGAGACATTTTCCTTAAAAGAAGTAGATATCCGGGAATACTCTCCACTGACACTGGCATATATCGGGGACAGTATTTATGATCTGATCATCAAAACGATCGTGATCAATGAAGGAAATAAACAAGTACAGAAACTGCACAAAGAGACGAGTGCTCTTGTGCAGGCATCTGCGCAGTCAAAGATGATGAGGACACTTCAGGGAGTGTTGACTCAGGAAGAGCTGGCTGTTTATAAGAGAGGAAGAAATTCTAAGTCAGTTTCCCCGGCAAAAAACCAATCTGTGACAGATTACCGGAGAGCTACCGGGTTTGAGGCACTTATGGGGTATCTGTATCTGGAGAAGAACTGGACGCGGATGGTTGAGTTGATTCGATTGGGATTAGAAAGTTTGAATACAGAGGAGAACAAAGATGAGTAAGGAAACAAAGATAGAAATCAAGTCACTGACGATCGAGGGGAGAAATGCAGTGCTGGAGGCATTCCGTTCGGGAAAACCGGTAGATAAGTTATTTGTCCTTGATGGATGTCAGGACGGACCGGTCCGCACGATTGTTCGTGAGGCAAAAAAGCACGATACAATCTTAAATTTCGTTTCGAAGGAAAGACTGGATCAGCTGTCAGAAACCGGGAAGCATCAGGGAGTCATTGCGCATGCAGCGGCTTATGAATATTCTGAGATTGAAGATATGTTTGCACTTGCAGAAAAGAGAGGGGAAGATCCATTTTTCATTCTGCTTGATAATATCGAGGATCCGCACAATCTTGGAGCAATCATCCGTACAGCCAATCTTGCCGGTGCACATGGGGTGATCATTCCGAAGCGGAGAGCAGTAGGACTTACAGCGACGGTAGCGAAAACTTCGGCAGGGGCATTGAATTATACTCCTGTGGCCAAGGTTACAAATCTTGCAAAGACGATGGAAGAGTTAAAAGCGCGTGGACTCTGGTTTGTCTGTGCAGATATGGGCGGAGAGTCCATGTACCGGATGAATCTGACTGGTCCGATCGGTCTTGTGATTGGAAATGAGGGAGAGGGAGTCAGCCGTCTTGTGAAGGAGAAGTGCGATTTTGTTGCTTCCATTCCAATGAAAGGGGATATTGATTCCTTAAATGCATCGGTGGCAGCAGGAGTGTTGGCGTATGAGATCGTAAGGCAGCGTGGATAGATGGAAACGTATGAGAAAATGACAGATGAGCAGCTGATCGCGGCTCTCCGGAAAGGAGAGTCTGAGATTATGGATTTCATTATGGAAAAATATAAATATCTCGTGCGAAAAAAGGCAAAGGCGATGTTTCTTCTCGGAGGAGAAAATGATGACCTGATCCAGGAGGGGATGATCGGACTTTTTAAAGCGGTCCGGGATTATGATCTTGCGCTGGAAACTTCGTTTGCAAGCTTTGCAGAACTATGCATCTCGAGACAGATGTACAGTGCGATTGAGGCATCAAAGAGAAAAAAACATATTCCTCTGAATTCTTATGTTTCTCTTTACGAGGAGGGGGATGCGTCTGAGGAAAACAAGCGTCCGCCGTTGATTGATACGATCCAGCCGGATAGGGAGAACAACCCGGAAGAATTGTTTCTGAATAAAGAATATTTCCGGCAGGCAGAAAGTATGCTCAAAGAACAGCTCAGTGATCTGGAAAACCGTGTCTTATATTTACATCTGCTCGGTACAGAGTACCAGACGATCGCAAAATTGATCGGGAAAAGTCCCAAAGCAGTAGATAATGCATTGCAGAGGATTAAAAGCAAGGCACAGGGAATTTTAAACCATAAGAAAGAATGAAGCATGGTGCATGTGCCAGGAAACATACAAAAATAATTGAAAATCAAACACTCTCCTCTTGACAAGGAGAGTGTTTTTCGGTATAGTATCCATGTTGACAGTAAAATATGCTGCCTTGGCGCAGTCGGTAGCGCGTCGCCTTGGTAAGGCGGAGGTCGGGGGTTCAAGTCCCCTAGGCAGCTTCAGGAGAGAGTAAGAATTTTTAATTTAAAAGTTCTTATTCTTTTTTTATTACATAGACTTCATACTTGATTGATGGTAAACTGTGTATAGAGTACGTGGAGCAGGAATAATCAGAGAGGTCGGATAAAAAAACGAAATGGAGGGAAATAGGATGGCATCGTTTTTGGAAAATATTGAGCCATTTAGAGGAACCGGCGAGCGGAACAAGGATGGACAGACACTGGAAGAATTTCTGGAGGGGTATCAGCCGTATAGATATGAGACGCCATCGTGTACGACGGATGCGGTAGTATTTTCATACAGAGGAATGGAAGAGCAGATTAGAGATGTCAATGCGCTTGAGGTACTTCTTGTAAAGAGAAGTAACCATCCAAGCATCGGATTCTGGGCACTTCCGGGAGGATTTATCAATCTCCGAGAAGATTTGGAAGAGACTGCAAGGAGAGAACTTCAAGAAGAGACAGGTGTCAGCGGACTCTGCATGGAGCAGATTGCAGTTTATGGTGCGATGGACCGGGATCCGCGCACGAGAGTGATCACAACTGCGTACATGGCGCTTGTAAACAGAGAAAAAATTACCGTAGAGGCCGGGGACGATGCGGCTGATGCTGCGTGGTGTAAGATCCGATTGTCTTGCGTGGAGGAACAGAGGAATGGAGACACAAGTCTGCAAGTCTATCGGCTTCAGTTGTTTAATGAAGAGAAGCAGATTGACACGACTGCAGTTGTAGAGAAAAATTGCAGGGGAGAGTTGGTCCGAGAAGTCTCCTACCGGGTGCGGGAGCCGGGGAAGATTGCGGTGGATCACAGTGCGATTCTTGTGCAGGCACTTTTAAAACTGCAGGGCAGAGTGGAAGGAAGAATTTCAGCGGGCAGGTAAAATCTACCTTGTTATCAATTTTATTTTATGGTAAGATATTGAACATGAATGAAAACGAGGAGGATGACAATGGAGAACGAAGTAGTTTCTAAAAATTTTATAGAACAGGAAATAGACAAAGATTTAAAAGAAGGAGTGTATGATACCGTCTGCACAAGATTCCCTCCGGAACCGAACGGATATTTACATATCGGACATGCAAAGTCCATTCTGTTAAATTATGGTCTTGCACAGAAATACAATGGAACATTCCATATGCGTTTTGATGATACAAACCCGACAAAGGAAAAAGTAGAATTCGTCGATTCCATCAAAGAAGACATTAAGTGGCTTGGCGCAGATTGGAAAGATAATCTGTTCTTTGCCTCTGATTATTTTGAAGCGATGTATGAATGTGCAGTCAAGCTGATCAAAAAAGGCAAGGCATATGTCTGTGATCTGACAGCAGAAGAGATCAAAGAATACCGTGGGACATTAAAAGAACCGGGAAAAAACAGTCCATACAGAGATCGCTCTGTGGAAGAAAATTTAGAATTGTTCGAGGCAATGCGTGACGGAAAATTTGAAGATGGGGAGCGAGTGCTCCGTGCCAAAATTGATATGGCATCACCGAATATCAACATGCGTGATCCGATTCTTTACCGTGTAGCACACATGACGCACCACAATACCGGAGATCAATGGTGTATCTATCCGATGTATGATTTCGCACATCCGATCGAGGATGCTATTGAGAAGATTACCCACTCCATCTGTACATTGGAATTTGAAGACCACAGACCGCTTTATGACTGGGTAGTCAGAGAATGTGAGTTTGATCATCCGCCGAGACAGATTGAGTTTGCAAAACTGTATCTGACGAATGTTGTGACAGGAAAGCGTTATATCAAGAAGCTGGTCGAAGATGGAATTGTAGACGGATGGGATGATCCAAGATTAGTTTCCATCGCAGCGCTCAGAAGAAGAGGATTTACACCGGAATCGATTAAAATGTTCGTGGAACTCTGCGGGGTATCAAAGAGCAACAGTTCTGTGGACTATGCGATGTTAGAGTACTGTATCCGCGAGGATCTGAAAATGAAGAAGCCTCGTATGATGGCAGTGATGGATCCGATTAAGCTGATCATCGACAACTATCCAGAAGGAGAAGTAGAATATTTGGATGTTGCCAACAATCTGGAAAATGAAGCGCTTGGATTCCGCAAGGTTCCGTTCTGCCGTGAACTTTATATTGAACGGGAAGATTTTATGGAAGAGCCTCCGAAGAAATATTTCCGTCTGTTCCCGGGCAATGAAGTACGCCTCATGCATGCATATTTTGTAAAATGTGAAAGCTTTGTAAAGGATGAAAATGGAAACGTGATCGAAGTACATTGTACTTATGATCCAGAGACAAAATGTGGAAGCGGATTTACCGGAAGAAAAGTAAAAGGAACGATCCACTGGGTACCGGCACCGTATGCGACAAAGGCAGAACTTCGTCTGTACGAAAATATTGTAGATGAAGAAAAGGGAGTATATAACAAAGAGGATGGCTCTTTGAACTTAAACCCAAATTCACTTACGATTTTAAAAGATTGCTATCTGGAACCAAGTTTCGATGGTGTACAGGCTTATGACAGCTTCCAGTTTGTGAGAAATGGTTATTTCTGCGTAGATGCAAAAGATTCCAGACCAGATGCGCTTGTATTTAATCGTATCGTATCGCTGAAGAGCTCTTTCAGACTGCCGAAATAGGAGATATAAATGAAGGAATTGACGATCAGTCTTGATCCACAGTCGGTTACTCCGCTGTATGAGCAAATTTATCAGTATGTCAAAGAAGATATTCAGAGTGGCCGGCTTGCATGTGGAGTAAAGCTGCCATCTTCACGGTCACTTGCGAGATATCTGGAGATTAGCAGAAGTACTGTAGAACTTGCATATGAGCAGTTACTCTCTGAGGGATATATTGAGACAAAGCCTCGAAAAGGCGTATTTGTCGCACAGATTGATGGAGTATATCAGTTCCGAAGGGAAGAGCAACCGGGAACAGAGCGCCAGGAAGAGCAGAAAGAAAAGTATCGCTATGATTTTTCACCGAGCGGAATCGATCTGAAAAGCTTTCCTTATGCGGTGTGGAGAAAACTTTCCCGCGAAGTCCTTCTGGATGATCGCGCAGAGACCTTTCGCCTTGGAGATTCGCAGGGTGAGTATGGGCTGCGCAGTGCAATCAGCAGTTATCTGCATCAGGCGCGAGGAGTCAGGTGCCGCCCGGAACAGATCATTGTCGGGGCGGGGAATGATTACCTTTTGATGCTTTTGATCAATATTCTTGGAAAAGACAAGAAAGTCGCCTTTGAGACACCGACATATAAACAGGCTTACCGTCTGTTTGCAAACTTGTCTCAGGAAGTGTGCACAGTGCCGATGGATCACAGTGGCATGCGGACAGATCTTCTGGAAAAGAGCGGCGCGCAGGTTGCATATGTAATGCCGTCACATCAGTTCCCTTTGGGGGTTGTGATGCCAATCCGGCGAAGATTGGAGCTGCTTAAGTGGGCAGACAGAGGCGAGCGGTATATTATCGAAGATGATTATGACAGTGAATTTCGCTATAAAGGGAAACCGATTCCGGCGCTGCAAGGGTACGACATTCATGAGCGGGTTATTTATCTTGGCACGTTCTCAAGGTCGATTGCACCGGCACTCCGTATGAGCTATATGGTTCTTCCAGAGAGTTTGCTTTGCGTTTATGAGAGGGAATATCGGTTTATCAATTCGACGGTGTCGAAGATTGATCAAAAAATCGTAGAGCGATTTCTGGCAGAAGGGTACTACGAAAGGCACTTGAATCGAATGCGTGCACTCTATAAAAGTCGTCACGATACGCTTTTAAATGCACTGAAACCACTTCTTTCCATTGGCTCTGTCAGCGGAGAATATGCGGGAGTTCACTTGCTTTTCACGTTTCATGATGGGAGAAGCGAAGAGGATGCCGTCAAAAAAGCGAAGCAGGGTGGAATACGGATTTATGGATTGTCAACATTTGAGACGCAGGAGATGCAGAGAAGTTGTACGATCCTCCTTGGATTCGCAAACTTACCGGAAGAAGAGATCCGGGCAGGGGCAGCGCTTCTGACAGAAAAATTATTGGAATGACAAAAAGGGGGAGGCTTACTGTGGCAGCCTCCTTTTGTCAATTGGAAAAGGCAAATGATAAAAGAGAAGGGAAAAGAGGAAATCGGATGGAAGTAAAGAAGAAAACGAAGAAAGGGATTTTTCATATCGTATTTAGCAGGACTGCACTTGTATTTCTGCTTCTTATTTTTCAGGTGGTACTGCTGTTTGAGATGTTTACAAGTCTCGTAAAATATGCGCCGGTAATGTATCTTTTACTGCTGATACTCGGCAGTGCTGTCGTGATCTATATTATCAATCGAAAGGAAAATCCGGCATTTAAAATGTCCTGGATTTTGTTTGTAATGGCGATTCCGATCGTAGGAATGTTATTTTATCTGTTTACCCGTGTGCAGATTGGAACACGGTTTATCGGGAAAAGGCTCCAGGATCTCTCGCTTGAGACAAAGCCATATATGGAGCAGGATGAGGAGATCATAGAAGATCTTAGAGTATCCAAACCAGCCAACGCAAATTTGGCACATTATATGTCGCGGCAGGCAGGATATCCGATTAAGCGGAACACAAGTGTCAAATATTTTCCGCTGGGGGAAGATAAGTTTGAGCAGTTGAAAACGGAACTTCGACAGGCAAAGAAATTCATTTTCATGGAATACTTTATCGTAGAACAGGGAATTATGTGGGATAGCATCCTGGAAATCCTGGAAGAAAAGGTGAAAGAAGGGGTGGAAGTCCGCTTTATGTATGATGGGATGTGCTGTATTGCGCTTCTGCCGTATCATTATCCGGAGACACTTCAGGAAAAAGGAATCAAATGCAAGATGTTTAGTCCGATCAAGCCAATTCTTTCCACGCACCAGAATAACAGAGATCATCGCAAAATCTGCGTGATCGATGGACATACGGCATTTACAGGCGGAATCAATCTGGCAGATGAATATATTAATCAGAAAGAACGGTTTGGACATTGGAAAGATACAGCGGTCATGATCAAGGGAGATGCGGTACAGAATTTTACGATCATGTTTTTGCAGATGTGGAATGTCACAGAACATCAGAAAGAAGATTATGAAAAATATCTGACGCCGGTTCAGGAGGAACTGCACAGAGAACTGGGGTATGTACTGCCTTATGGAGATAGTCCGTTTGACAATGAAAACATTGGAGAGCAAGTTTACCTTCACATTTTAAATCATGCAAAGAAATATGTGCACATTATGACACCGTATCTGATCCTGGATAATGAGATGGTGACGAATCTGACGTATGCCGCAAAAAGTGGAATTGAAGTCATCATCATTATGCCGCACATTCCGGATAAGTGGTATGCATTTGCAGTAGCAAAGACATACTATGAAGAGCTGATCGAGGCGGGAGTACAGATTTATGAGTACACACCGGGATTTGTCCATGCCAAAGTTTTTGTTTCTGATGATGACACGGCGACGGTCGGCACTATCAATCTGGACTATCGGAGTCTGTATCTTCATTTTGAGTGTGGAACCTTTATTTACAACAATCCGGTTGTCTGGAATATTGAAAAAGATTTTCAGGAGACATTGAAAAAATGTCAGAAAGTAAGTGTGATGGATCTTCGGACAAGAGGAACAGTGATGACGGTAGCAGGAAGAGTGCTGCGTCTGATTGCTCCATTGATGTAGGAGATTGTGAACAGATTTTGTATGAAACTTTGTATAAAGGTTTTTTAAAAAGTTTTCAAAAAAATATTTTACATCAAGAAAAAAGTATAGTATAATCGTTGGCGTAGTAAATAAGCAGAGCTTGTAAATGTTTATAAGAAGATAAAATAAGACATTTATCGATTAGGAGGATAAGACATGGTAAAAGCAGTAGTAGGAGCAAACTGGGGCGATGAAGGAAAAGGAAAGATCACAGATATGCTTGGAGAGAAAGCGGACATTATCGTTCGTTTTCAGGGCGGAGCAAACGCGGGACATACAATCATCAATGACTATGGAAAGTTTGCACTTCACACATTGCCGTCAGGAGTTTTTTATGATCACACGACAAGTATTATCGGAAATGGGGTTGCACTTAATATTCCTGTGCTCTTTGGGGAGATTCAGTCCATCATTGACAGAGGAGTTCCGGCGCCGAAGATCTTAGTATCTGACAGAGCACAGATTGTCATGTCTTATCACATCCTGTTTGACCAGTATGAGGAGGAACGACTGGGTGGAAAATCCTTTGGTTCTACAAAATCAGGAATTGCTCCGTTTTACTCAGACAAGTATGCAAAGATCGGATTTCAGGTTAGTGAGTTATTTGACGATGAATTGTTAAAGGAAAAAGTTGTTCGTGTCTGTGAACAGAAGAATGTTATTTTAGAGCATTTATATAAGAAACCGGCACTTCGTCCAGAAGATCTTTACGAAGAATTGCAGAGCTATAAAAAGATGGTTGCCCCATATGTATGCGATGTGTCCCTGTATCTGCACAATGCGATCAAGGAAGGAAAAGAAATTCTTCTGGAAGGACAGTTAGGTTCTCTGAAAGATCCAGATCATGGAATTTATCCAATGGTTACCTCTTCCTCAACACTTGCGGCATATGGTGCGATCGGAGCAGGAATCCCACCGTATGAGATCAAGCAGATCATCACTGTCTGCAAGGCATATTCAAGTGCTGTTGGAGCAGGAGCATTTGTCAGTGAGATTTTTGGCGAAGAGGCAGATGAGCTTCGAAGAAGAGGCGGAGATGGAGGAGAATTTGGTGCAACGACCGGACGTCCAAGACGTATGGGATGGTTTGACGTGGTTGCCTCCAAGTATGGATGCAGACTTCAGGGAACAACAGATGTTGCATTTACTGTCTTAGATGTACTTGGATATCTCGATGAGATTCCAGTATGTGTTGCCTACGACATTGACGGGGAGATTACAACGGATTTCCCGCCGACTTATTTGCTGGAGCGTGCAAAACCGGTTCTAGAGACACTTCCAGGATGGAAATGCGATATCCGGGGAATTAAACGCTATGAAGATCTTCCAGAAAACTGTCGTAGATATATCGAATTTATTGAGGAGAAGATCGGTTATCCGATTACGATGGTTTCTAACGGACCGGGAAGAGATGAGATCATCTACCGCTAAGAAGTTTGGCGTGGATGTTTACCGGAAAACAATGATACAAACTTAGAATAGAATCTTAGAAAAAACATGCCGGAAAAAACTGATTTCCAATAGGAAACAGTAAAAATATTCCGGCATGTTTTGTTGTTTTACAGGGAAGTTATTTTAGAGAAGTTGAATCTGGTGTTCGTCTGCCAAACGAAGGGTATCTTCGGTCCAAATGGAAGACTGCACCTCACCGATGTGGGCTTTTCGGAGGTAGAACATGCAGATCCGAGACTGACCGATTCCTCCACCGACTGTGTAGGGAAGCTCCCCGTTGAGAAGAGATTTTTGAAAATCCAGTTCGGCACGGTCTTCGCAGCCGGCGATTTTCAGCTGCCGCTTTAAAGCGGCTTCGTCAACACGGATCCCCATGGAGGAAAGTTCCAGCGCTACGTCAAGTACCGGGTAATACACGAGAATATCACCATTCAATTCCCAGTCATCATAATCAGGAGCACGTCCATCGTGCGGCTTCCCGGAGACAAGAGTCTTACCAATCTGCGAAAGGAAGACCGCTTTTTTCTCTCTTGCAATTTTGTATTCTCGTTCTTTTGGAGAAAGCTTGGGATATAGATCTTCTAGTTCTTGAGCAGTGATAAAAGTAATGTCTTCCGGGAGGAGCGGTTCGATGTAATTGTATCTGCGGGAAATAAATTCCTCAGTTTCTTTTAAGGCAGCATAGACTTTCCGGACTGTGTAGCGAAGTGTTTCTGTGTTCCGTTCTTCTTTGGAGATGATCTTCTCCCAGTCCCATTGGTCTACATACAGAGAATGCAGGTTGTCGGTGTCTTCGTCGCGGCGGATTGCACTCATATCAGTATAGAGTCCCTCACCGGAGTGGAAATCATAGCGCTTCAAAGCATATCGTTTCCACTTGGCGAGAGAGTGTACGATCTCCACAGGAGCATCGTTCTGTTCCCGGATTCCAAAAGAAACCGGACGTTCGGTTCCGTTGAGATTATCATTCATACCACTTTCTGGTTTTACAAAAAGAGGAGCAGAAACACGGGTGAGATGTAAGGATTTGGCAAGCGCGCGTTCAAAATGATCTTTGACTTCCTTGATCGCAACTTCCGTTTCCCGGATTGTGAGTGGAGAGTGATAGCCTTCAGGCAAAATAAATTGTTCCATGATACCATAACCTTTCTGTCAAAATTTTATGTTTGCTTTGTTGATGAGATTTAGTGTAGGGATACTCAGGAAAAATGTCAAGGAAAATGCAGAAAAACTTAGAAAATACATTAGAAAATCTTAATAATTAGATTAGAAAGGGTTTAGAGATCTGTCATAGGGATGTCACAATTTCGATTTATAATAAAGTTATCAAGTGAAAACTTGAGAAAAACAATAAAAAAAGACATATTTTCCGGGAGCGTGGAATAGAATAATAAAGTTGACAGAAAGAATAAGAGAGAAGTAGTCAGAAACGAAAAAGAAGCAAAAAGGAGGTATGTAAAATGTTGACAAAGCGAAGACAGAATCCACAGGAAGTGATTTCAATCGAAGAATATTTGAGCAAACGTCAGCAGATCAGGGAACAGGAAGAAAGAGGAAAGCACAATCCGCAAAGCGTGATAGAAAAAGGCTCTGCACTGATGCTGGCAGAGCTTTATATATAAGATAGTAGGTTTTTATTTTTCTTCTTGATCGTGATCATCATCTTTTTTGGAAAGACGATGAAAGAGCATTGCGGCATATAAAAATACAGGGAGTATGATTGTAGCTGCAATGGATGCCTTTAAGAGATCAAGAGACTGAGAACGATCAATGAAAGCGAAGAGCAGTGTGCTCGCATAGAGCGCACAGAGCAAGATCACACCTGCCAATGCAAAGATCCGTTTGAATTTTTTCATAGTAGGACACTCCGTTTCTAAACAAGATATTTGCTCTATTATATAGGAAAACACACGAAAAAGCAAATGAAGAAAAGAAATAAGCATAAGAAAGTATTTTCTGTGAATTTGACAAGTAAGAGGAAAAGCAGGCAAATATCGAAAAATGTTTGAAAAGAGAAAAGAAATAGTATATAATAGGACGTACGAAATCACATACAAAGGAGTATTGGTAGAAATGAGTTTATTAGAACAATGGAGAGCTACTGCGTATTCGCAGGAGATGGATAAGACACAGTTACAGAAGTTTTGGACGACATATTTTCAGATTGAGAGAGGAATCTATGAGCAGCTTCTCTCTAATCCAGATGAGGAAGTCAGAGGAACTGTAAAGGAACTTGCAGAGAAATATCAGGTAGAAGTATTTACTATGGTAGGATTCTTAGATGGAATCAATGAAAGTCTGAAAGTAGAAAACCCGATCGAGACAATGGAAGAAGATACGATCGTGAACTTAAACTTTGATAAAGAAAAATTATATAAGAACATGGTCGATGCAAAAGCAGACTGGTTATATGAACTTCCACAGTGGGACGAGATCTTCACAAAAGAGAAACAAAAGGAGCTTTACAGAGAACAAAAAGCATCCGGTACTATTCGCAGAGAGAAGAAGATCGGAAGAAATGATCCATGTCCATGCGGAAGTGGTAAGAAGTATAAAAAGTGCTGTGGAAAATAACAGCTTGGGTAAAGAGGTGAGAAGATGCATACAGGATTTATCGTCATAGGAATTTTAGCGATTGTCTATTATCTTTTTATCTGCTATTATACAAGAAAATGGAATTCTACATTTGCTGTATTCTGGATAGTGTTTGCGGTGTTCAATTTCCTATTGGCAGCAATTGTACATTTTAGCCCGAGATGGCTTCAGTACATATTGCTTACATTGAATTTTATCGCCTATTTTGTATTCTTTGCAGTACAGGTGATCATCTGCTCTGCAATGCTTACACTGCCGCCTAAGAAGCTGGATGTGATCATTGTGCTGGGCGCACAGGTGAGAGGAAAGAAGATTACCAATTCTTTGAAGAGACGACTGGATAGAGGAATAGCATATTTGAAAGAGAATCCGGAGACACGAGTGGTCGTATCTGGTGGTCAGGGGAAGGGAGAAGATGTGACAGAAGCGTTTGCGATGGCACAGTATCTTGTTTCACACGGTATTGCTGAGGAACAGATCTCTCTGGAGGAAAAGTCGAGAAATACTTATGAAAACCTGAAATACAGTGCGCTGCTTGTAGACAGTATGGACGACCGGATCGGAATTGTATCCAACAATTTTCATATTTATCGGTCGCTGTTGCTTGGAAGACAGATTGGCTATACAAGATTGTATGGAATTGCAGCAGGATGTAATCCAATTTTATTTTTAAACTATATGGTGAGAGAGTTTTTCGCAGTGATGCGAATGTATCTTACAAAAGAATAGAGAGAATACGTAGATGAGACGAGTAGGATGTGGAAGATTACAGAGAGAGAAGTCTTGTGCTGGAAACTTCTTATTACAGAAGCATCTGAAAACTACCTCGGAGTGGCTGAAAACAGCCCGGTGATTCCGTTATCATCAAGAAAGTGGTTCTGGCAAAAGCCAGTTCAATCAGGGTGGAACCGCGAGTAAATACTCGTCCCTTGCAGTATCAATGTCTGTGCTGCAAGGGATTTTTCTGTTTGGCAGAAGAACGGAAAACACGATCAATAGGAGAAACAAAAACAATAAAAATAGAAAAGGAGAAGAAACAATGAAAATTACATTAAAAGATGGTTCTGTCAAAGAATACAGTGAAGCAAAGTCTGTATATGAGATTGCAGCAGATATCAGTGAAGGGCTTGCAAGAATGGCGACAGCAGGAGAAGTGGACGGAGAAGTGATCGATCTTCGCACAAAGATCGACCAGGATTGTGAACTGACAATTCATACATTCCAGAGTCCGGAGGGAGCACATGCGTTCCGCCACACAACATCTCATATTCTTGCACAGGCAGTAAAAAGACTGTTCCCGGATACAAAACTTGCAATCGGACCGGCAATTGATGACGGTTTCTACTATGATTTTGACAGAGAAGTTCCGTTTACAACAGAAGATCTGGAAACAATCGAAAAAGAGATGAAGAAAATTGTCAAAGAAGATCTGAAAATTGAGCAGTTTACACTTCCGAGGGAAGAGGCGATTGCATTAATGAAAGAAAAAGAAGAGCCGTATAAGGTGGAACTGATTGAAGATCTGCCGGAAGATGCAGTGATTTCTTTCTACAAGCAGGGAGAATTTACAGATCTCTGTGCAGGACCACACTTACTCAGCACAAAATCTGTCAAGGCATTTAAGCTGACAAGTCTTGCTGGTGCTTACTGGAGAGGAAGCGAGAAAAATAAGATGCTCACAAGAATTTACGGAACATCTTTTACAAAAAAAGCAGATCTTGATGAGTATCTTGCAAAAATTGAGGAAGCAAAGAAGCGCGACCACAGAAAATTAGGAAAAGAACTGGGACTGTTTACAATCTTAGAGGAAGGACCGGGATTCCCTATTTTCCTTCCGAAGGGAATGATCTTAAAAAATACACTGATCGATTACTGGAGAGAAGTGCATACACGTGCAGGTTATGTAGAGATTTCTACACCGATCATGTTAAATAGACAACTTTGGGAGACATCTGGACATTGGGCACATTACAAAGAAAATATGTATACAACAGTGATCGATGAGGAAGATTTTGCAATCAAACCAATGAACTGTCCGGGAGGAATCCTTGTTTATAAGACAGAACCACACTCTTACAGAGATCTTCCACTCCGTATGGGAGAACTTGGAACAGTACACCGCCATGAAAAATCAGGTGCACTCCACGGTCTGATGAGAGTTAGAAGCTTCACACAGGATGATGCACATATTTTCATGACAAGAGAGCAGATCAAAGATGAGATCAAAGGGGTTGCAAGACTGATTGATGAAGTATATAGTCTGTTCGGATTTAAATACCATGTAGAATTATCTACAAAACCAGAAGACAGCATGGGAAGCCAGGAAGACTGGGATATCGCAACAGATGCGCTCCGCTCTGCACTGGATGAGCTGCAGCTTCCATATGTGATCAATGAAGGAGATGGGGCATTCTACGGACCGAAGATTGATTTCCATCTGGAAGATACACTTGGAAGAACATGGCAGTGTGGAACAATCCAGTTAGACTTCCAGCTTCCGCTTCGTTTTGAGATGGAATATATTGCGGCAGATGGCGAGAAACACAGACCGATCATGGTACACCGTGTGGTATTTGGATCTATCGAACGTTTCATTGGTATTCTGATCGAGCATTTTGCTGGAGCATTCCCGACATGGCTTGCACCGGAACAGGTAAAAGTACTTCCGATCTCCGAAAAATATCATGAGTATGCAAATGAAGTTGCAGCAAAACTCAAAGAAGCAAAGATCCGTTGCTCTGTAGATGAACGTTCAGAAAAAATCGGATATAAGATCCGTGATGCGCGTCTGAATAAGATTCCGTACATGCTCGTTGTCGGAGCAAAAGAGCAAGAAGAAGGAGTGGTATCTGTCAGAAGCCGTTTCCTTGGAGATGAAGGACAGAGAAGCCTGGATACATTTATTGCGGAGATCACAGAGGAGATTAAGAACAGAACAATTCGGAAAGTAGAATTGGAAGAAGGAAAATAAATCTGCGAGAGCACACAAAGTCTGTAAAAAAATCAGAAAAGAAGTATAGGAATGTTTTTGGCGGAAACACTATGTTTGTGAACAGTAATCAAACAAGGAGGTAGCAACATGCCAGAATTAAAATGTACCGTACAGACTTGTGTACACAATCAGCAATTTTTATGTAATCTGGATAAGATTGAAGTAGGCGGAAACAAAGCAAAGCGCTCAGAGGAGACTTGCTGCGACAGCTTTCAGGAAAGAAAAGGAGACAGTTATTCCAATGTGACGGGGACCGCTTCTCCGACAAGCACGATCGACTGTAAGGCGACAGACTGTCAGTATAATGAATCCTGCAAATGTCATGCCGGAAAGATCAGTGTGGAAGGAAGCAATGCATGCCACTGTCAGGAGACAGAATGTGCTACGTTCTGTGCTGTCTGCGAATAGAGTGAAAAAATAGGAAGAAAAGGCATCGTCAGATACAAGCGATCTGGCGGTGCCTTTTCATAGTGTGGGCGTATTGACGCGTGGTATGGCAGAGGGTATAATGATTTCATATGAAAAAAGGAAAGGAGCGGGAAAATGGAAGAACAGGAAAAAAAGCAGGATTCCCGGGAAGAGAGAACAGATAACAGTCCTTATCATAAGCAACCACGGCTGACAAAGAGAACTACTTCTAAATTGCAGCAACATTTAAACAGGGGGATGACAGCATTCCTCGTCGTTGCAGCCAGCATTGTGTTTTATTTTGCATTTTTAAGATTTGGTCATATTTCCGGCGTTCTTGGAAAAATCTTTCAGATTTTGAAACCAATCATCTATGGGTTTGTTTTGGCATATTTGTTGAATCCACTCATGAAGATGGTAGAAAATTTTATTGTGAAGCTGTTAAAGGGAAAGATAAAAAAAGAGGAAAGATTGAAAAAGTTTGCGAGAGGTGTGGGGATTTTTACCGCACTGCTTTTTGCAGGGGCATTGATTGTTGCGCTATGCAATATGATTTTGCCGGAGTTATATCGAAGCATTCGAAATATGGTTTACACTGTGCCGGAACAGCTCAATGAATGGATGGAACGGTTAAGTGAGATGGAATTTGACGATTCTACCCTTGCGCTGATCACAAAAAATGTGCTCACAGAAACAACCGCGTTTTTTGAAAACTGGATTCGGAGTGATCTCCTAAGACAGATCAATATATGGATTTCCGGTCTGACTGAAGGCGTCATCAGCGTTGTCAATGAACTGATGAATATCGTGATCGGAATCATTGTTTCTGTGTATGTATTGTTTAGCAAAGAAACATTTGCAGGACAGTCACGGAAAGTAGTATATGCAGTGCTCAAACCAGAAAAGGCAAATCTGGTATTACATATTACGAGAAAATCAAATGAGATCTTCGGTGGATTTATCATTGGAAAGATCATTGATTCTGCAATTATCGGGGTGCTGTGTTTCATAGGATTAAGCATTCTTGATATGCCGTATACTCTTTTGGTCAGTGTGATCGTCGGTGTGACAAATGTGATTCCGTTTTTTGGACCGTACATCGGTGCGATTCCAAGTGCGATACTGCTTTTGTTGACAGATCCGATCAAAGGACTTTACTTTTTAGTGTTCATTATCTTCTTGCAGCAGTTGGATGGAAATATCATCGGGCCGAAGATTCTTGGAGATTCTACCGGACTGTCTGCGTTCTGGGTAGTCTTTTCGATTTTACTTGGAGGAGGACTGTTCGGATTTGCCGGTATGATTATGGGAGTGCCAACATTTGCAGTGATCTATTATCTGTTCCAAATGTTTATCAACCAGAATCTGGAGAAAAAGCATTTGCCGACAGACTCTGCTGTCTACGATGATACCAGCTATGTAGATGCAGAATCCGGAGAGTTTATCCATGGAAACAACGATGAGCAGAATATCGGAGAAGCACAGGTGCGAGGAAAAGAAGATTGTGAAAAAGAGGAGGAAAAGTAAAGATGCCGATTCGGGTACAAAATGAACTTCCTGCCAAGGAAATATTGGAGCGGGAAAATATATTTGTTATGGATGAATATCGGGCGGTACATCAGGACATCCGTCCGATCCAAATTGGACTTTTGAATCTGATGCCGCTGAAGCAAGACACAGAACTTCAGATCCTTCGCTCTATGTCCAATACACCGCTTCAGGTTGATGTGACATTTGTCAACGTTTCCAGCCATGAATCAAAAAATACCGCCACCAGTCATCTAAATCAGTTCTACGTTCCGTTTGAAGAAATCAAGGAGAAAAAATTTGACGGCTTTATCATTACGGGAGCGCCGGTAGAACAGATTGAATTTGAGGAAGTGGATTACTGGGATGAACTAAAAGAGATTATGAAGTGGACGAAAACACATGTGACATCCACGTTTCATATTTGCTGGGGAGCGCAGGCGGGACTTTATTATCATTATGGATTGGAGAAGGTGCAGCTGGAGCAAAAACTATTCGGGATTTTTGAACATCGCGTGAAAAATCGAAAAATTCCGCTTGTGAGAGGGTTCGATGATTATTTTATGGCTCCGCATTCCCGACATACGACTATCCCAAAAGATCAAATTGAATCGGATGAGCGCCTTACGATTTTGGCAGAGTCTGAGGAGGCGGGAGTTTTCCTTGTGATGGCAGAGGATGGCCGACAGATTTTTGTGATGGGACATCCCGAATATGATCGGATGACGCTCCACACAGAGTATATGAGAGATAAAGAAAAGGGTCTTCCGATAGCGCTTCCTAAAAATTATTATCCGGAAGATGACTGTGAGAGAAGACCGGTGTTATCCTGGCGGTCACATGCCAATGATCTGTATACAAACTGGCTGAATTATTACGTGTACCAGATTACACCGTATGATCTGATGGGGACACCATTTTAATAGAAATGTGACACGGAAGAGTATGAGAATAGATTTTGGAGGAGGGGAATGTCTTGAAACGTGTACAATTATTAGAAAAGTTACATATGAATGTACCTGAGAGTGCAACTATTTCCTTGATAATTGATACAGATGCAAAAAATGAGGCCGACGACCAATATGCAATTATACATCACCTACTTAGTCCGATTATAGATGTAAAAGGAATTGTTGCTACACATTTTGAGCAGAAGAATTTGTATCAAGATGGGTCTATGGAAAAATCTTATCAAGAAGTAGTGAAACTTCTTGAATTGGCAGAGATAGAAGATGTGCCGGCACTTCGAGGAAGTGAAATGCCGGTGAAAGATAATGTAGATGGAGTTTCATCTGAAGGTGTCCGGTTTATTATTGAAGAAGCTAGGAAACTTAATGAAAATAAACTTTATATTGCGATGATGGGAGCAATGACGGATATTGCGGAAGCATTAAAAATAGCTCCTGACATTGCAAAAAATATTGTTGTAATATGGAATGGTGGGGGACCATATCCAAAAGGAAGACCTGAATTTAATGTTATGCAGGATCCAGATGCTGTACGAATTGTGTTAGAAAGTGATGCAGAAGTGTGGCAGATTCCACAAAATGTATATAGTGCATTTGAAGTGACGATTGCAGAATTATCCCGCCGTGTTCGACCATGTGGTAAAATAGGAGCCTATTTATATGAACAACTTTTAGAAGAAAATAGTATTGCATTTAATACGGAGTTCCTGTTGCGGACAGGTGAAAATTGGATTTTGGGTGATAATTCAACAATCGCAGTATTTCTTATGAACCGGTTTAGGGATAATTGGGAGTTGCGAAAAGCTCCAATAGTAAAAGAAGATTTAACTTATGAAGATAATCCAAATGGGAAAATGATCCGGGTATATAAAATGTTGGATGTAAGAATGGTTATAGAAGATTTATTTAGTAAACTTGAACTGGTATATGGGAAATAGATGTATAGTTTCCGTTAAGTTTCTTTTGGGAGATAAAGCAAAAATGTTAGAAAAGGAGAACTATTATGTTAGAAACAGGTATTCAGGCACCAGAATTTACGCTTCCAGATCAAAATGGAGAGATGCATAGTTTAAAAGAGTATAGAGGGAAAAAGGTTATTTTGTATTTTTACCCAAGAGATAATACACCTGGCTGCACAAAACAGGCATGTGGCTATAGTGAACGATATCCGCAGTTTGAAGAAAAAGGCGCAGTTGTGCTTGGAATCAGCAAGGACAGCATTGCATCTCATAAGCGATTTGAAGAAAAACAAGGGTTAACATTTACGATTTTGTCAGATACCGAATTAGAAGCTATAAAAGCTTATGATGTGTGGAAAGAAAAAAAGAATTATGGAAAAGTTTCCATGGGAGTGGTCAGAACAACGTATCTTATTGATGAAGAAGGCGTGATCATTCGGGCAAATGATAAGGTGAAAGCAGCAGAAGATCCGGAGAAAATGCTGGAAATCTTGTAAGAGTAGTTGCGTAAAGGGTCTACGCAATGCATATCAAATAATGTTATGAAAAAAGAGAACTGGAAGGGAGAGTCTGAGGGGACTCCTTCTAAGTTCTCTTTTTGTTTTGGATTAAAAACTTCTGATTGTTTCTTTGTTGAGCCGTTTGACAATTTCCACGGCGAGTTTTACCGCATTTTCGTAATCTTCCAGTGTGCAGATTCCATGATGACTGTGGATATAACGGACAGGAATGCCAATCACGATGGTTGGGACACCGTGGCGGGAAGCATGGATGTATTTTCCGTTTGTACCGCCGCCGCTGCGGACAGATTCCTGCACTGGAATACCGAGTTCCTCCCCAAGATCCAGAGCAAACCGCTGGAAACGAGGATTTGTGATCATTGAACAATCAAAGTGGCGAAGCATTGGACCTTTTCGGAGTGCTGCCTGGATCAGATAGTCAGGAGAAAAGGTATCATCTGCCGGACATCCCTCAAATACAATGCACACGTCGGCATCGATGTTATCGACAGCAGCCATAGAGCCTCTTTCTCCCACCTCCTCTTGCACGGTCAGAGTTGCCTCTACATCTACATCCAGCATTTCCGTACTTAACTGGTTCAGTGTTTCAATCAGAGCGGCGCATCCAATCCGGCAGTCAAACGCTTTTCCCATAAATAAATCGTGCGTTTCATCATAGGTGCATGTCACGTCCGGGACAACCGGAGCAGCCATACGGATCTGAAAGTTTTCTTTCAAATCCTGCGCGCTTACAGCACCGACATCGATAGCGAGATCTGAAAGTATCCGCCCTTGATTTTTCTCTGCAGCACTGACAAAATGAGGAGGTTTGCTTGTAATGATCCCGGGAATATACTCTCCTTTGGCAGTCTGCACGCGTACTTTATTTGATGGGAGACTGGAAATATCACTTCCTCCGATTGTGAGGAAATTCATAGTACCATTGGGTTTGATCGCCTGCACGATATATCCGACTTCATCGCTGTGTGCATCGATCCAGACCTTACAAGGTTGCTTACGGTTATTTTTCAGGCTCATGTAAGTATTTCTTAAGGAGTCGATTGTTACATTGCAGTATGCCTCGGTCTCTTTTCGGCCAAGTTCTGCAACTTCATCCTCAAAGCCAGATACGCCGTTTGCATTGCTCAGTGCCTGGATGAGACATATGTTTTCTTCTTTTGTTCTCATAGTGAACCCCTCTTTCTCTATTAAATATCAAAATGTTTATTCTTGATCAAAAATGCAAAAGAAGCAAGCGCGCAGGCGCCGATTGCTCCGCGATAATCATCGAATTGAGTGATTTCAATTTCGATATTCCGTTTGGTCGGGATAAAATTTAATTGTTCCTGAATCAGAGCGGTCAGCTGATTTTGGAAGGAATCGTGCCGGAACAGCCTGCTGTTTAAGTATATTTTATCGATGTCTTGAATGATCAGAGTGTTTGCGACGGATACACTTAAAAGGCGGATACCGAGGTCGATCTGCGTGTTAAAATAAGGATCGCCGAGTTCATAGGCTTTGATCACTGTATCGATGTCGATTGCCTCCGCGTTATCTACAAGGCTTCTGAAAATGCTGGAAGAAGACTGGTGAAACAGAAATCTCGCATTTTTGATCAGCCATGATTCGGAAATATAAGTCTGAAGGCATCCGCGTTTGCCGCATTCACAGAGAGGACCATTGATATCTACAACCGTGTGACCGACTTCACCAATATAATAGTTATTTTTTACCCCCAACTGCTCTGCATTGAAAAAAGAACAAAACAGACCATGACCGATATGATAGAACAAAAACTTGTCCGGAGAATTTTTGGCTTGAAACAGATATTCTCCAAGAGACATACATTCTACATTGTTGTTGACGATGAATGGAAATGGAAAATATACTGAAATTTCTTTTAAATTAAACGCTTTCCAAAGAGGATTGTTGGAGATGATCGTCTGTGAGTCATAATCGAAATGTCCCGGAATGGCAATCCCCGCTCCGAATATTTTCGAAGGATCCACTTTTTTGAGCAGCAGATTCAACTGTAGAACAATTTCTGAATTGATATTATTGACATCGTAGGACGAAAAAGTTTCGCAAGCTTCTATGATCACCTTTCCAGAGAGATCTGTTATCACGAAAAAGATTCCTCTCATATTTAGTTCAATCCCGATCAGATATCCTGCAGAAGCATTTAAAGTAAGAAGTTTCCGTTTTCTGCCGGAGCCGGGTGCGTTGCTGATCTCGTCACCGATTTCGACGATTAAATTCTGGCTTTTAAGGTCTCCGGTAATCTCTGTCATCAACGCGGGAGTCAGACCGGTTGCGTTAGCGATTTCGATTCGTGAGGTTTTCTGTTTTCGGTAAATAAATTCCAAAACAGAAGAGACATGCTGACTGTAAACATCTGATTTCTTTTTATACATAAATAAAATACAATCCTTTCTTTATCGAAAATAAATAAGTAAGATAAAATGACTGTCATATCGATGTGATTTGTTTCTATTTTATCACGCAAAGGAAGTTTTTGCCATAAGAAATCACTGTAATCTAAAAAAGAGCGGATAAAAATGCTAATTTCGTGGTAAATTAGACAAAAAAAGAATTTTATTTATAAAAAATAAAATAAAACTTTACAAATGCTGTCGAATAGTATAATATATATTTATAAAAAATAAATAAAAACGGAGGTTGCTATGAATCGTATTTTAGCATTTTTAGAGGGAAAACTCGCTCCGCTCGGAGAGCGGATTGGAAAACAGAGACATTTAAAAGCTCTGAGAGAGGGAATTATGATGGCAATGCCATTGGTATTATTGGGATCATTCTTTGTTTTGATAAAAGATTTCCCGATACAGGCATGGACTGCATGGCTGCATTCTCATTGGAATCTGGATGTTCTTTTAAATACAATGGCAAATAACTCATTCGGCTTGATGGCGCTTGTAACAGCATTTGGAATCGCGTATCGTCTGTCAGAATCGTATGGAACTGATGGTCCGTCAGCAGGTGTAATTTCGTTGGGAGCATTTCTTCTGATGACACCGCCACTGGCAGCAGAAGACGGAGCAGTTGGAATTCCTTATGGAATGTTAGGTGGAAAAGGAATTTTTGCAGCAATTGTTGTAGCTATGATCTCGGCGGAAATTTATCGCTGGTTTATCCAAAAAAATATTGCGATTAAAATGCCGGCAGGTGTTCCGGATGTAGTAAGTAAATCATTTTCTGCATTGATTCCGGGAATCGTAATTTTAACATTTTTTGCAGTTGTATTAAAAGTAATTGAAGCGACAGGACTTGGAAGTTTAAATGCAATTCTTTCTATTGTAGTAGGAAAACCATTAGGATTGATTGCAAGTACATTGCCGGGAACATTCGTTGCAGTATTATTAAATTCTCTGTTCTGGTTCTGTGGTGTCAATGGTGGACAGGTAGTCGGAGCAGTTATGAATCCTCTTTGGATCCAGTATGCAGATGCAAACCGTATCGCTCAGGCAGCAGGAGAAGTTCTTCCAAATATCGTAACAGCGCCGTTTATGGATCTGTTTGTGTATATTGGAGGGGGCGGTGCGACAATCGGTCTGGCACTTTGCCTGATGTTTTTCAGCAAGAGCAAAGAATACAAAACACTTGGAAAAGTATCTGGTATTCCAGCATTATTTAATATTAACACAGCAATTTTATTTACCTTCCCAACAGTATTAAACCCAATCATGTTGATTCCGTTTGTACTGACACCAGTTATCAATGCAGTAATTACATATGTAGCAATGCTGACAAACCTTGTTCCTTATACAACAGGTGTAACACTTCCTTGGACAACACCACCGATCATCGGAGGATTTTTAGCGACAGGAAGCTGGAGAGGTGCGGTATTACAGATCGTGCTTGTGATTGTGTCCTTTGTTATTTATTACCCGTTCTTCAAAGCGGCAGATAAGAGAAACTTATTGAAAGAAAAAGAAGGTGCAAACTAATGAGTATAAAAATTTGGTATCAGACAGAAGAGCAGGAATTTCTGCATGCAGAGATGCAGCATTATTTTGAGGCAGTATTACAAATGCAGGCAGAAAAAGCATCTGAGCAAGATGCAGATCTGAAAGTGATCGTGGAAAAAGAAGATACAGATATGGACCATATCTGTATCGAACTCCACGGAGGAAAGGGAAAGATTCAGGCAGATTCTCAAGTGGGAGTACTGATTGCCGTGTATCGTCTTTTCCATGAATTTGGTGTGAGATATCTTCGTCCGGGCAGAAAGAATGAATTTTTCCAAGTTCTTTCCGAAAACGACTGGGCAGAAAAGGAAATCTCTATTGAGGAGACAGCAAGTTTCCGACACAGAGGAGTCTGCATTGAAGGAGCAGATTCTTATGAGAATCTGAGAGATTTTATCGACTGGCTTCCGAAGATTGGAATGAATACGTTCTTTATCCAGTTTGAAAATCCATACTCATTCTTTAAGAGATGGTATGAACATGAATTTAATCCATATGCAGAAAAAGAACCGTTCAATACAGAAATTGCTCAGGAGATGAGTGATCGGATCGATCAGGAGATGAAGATCAGAGGAATTGTGCATCATCGTGTAGGTCATGGATGGACTGGAGAAGTGCTCGGATATTCTTCAAAGTATGGATGGGAATCAGGTCTTACCCTTCCGGAAGAGAAAAAACATCTTGTGGCAGAATTAAATGGAAAAAGAGAGCTGTTTGATACAGCGCCGATCTTGACAAGTCTTGACTTTGCAAATCCGGAAGTCGGAAACAAGATGGTAGAACTGATCGTCAATTATGCAAAAGAAAGAAGAGATGTAGATTATCTGCATGTATGGCTTTCCGATGCAAGAAATAATATCTGTGAATGTGAGCACTGTCAAAAAGATCTTCCATCAGATCAGTATGTTCGCATTTTAAATCAGCTGGATGAAGCGCTGACGAAAGAAGGTCTGGATACAAAGATTTGTTTCTTGTTGTACCATGAACTGTTGTTTGCGCCAGAGAAAGAAAAACTCAAAAATCCAGAGAGATTTACAATGATGTTTGCGCCGATCACGCGTACATTTGAAATGAGTTATGAAGATGTTAATTACGAAACAGATGTTCCGGAACCGAAGGCATATGTAAGAAATAAGATCGTGCTTCCAAATTCATTAGAAGAGAATCTTTCTTATCTCTTTGCATGGAAGAAGATGTTTGACGGAGACAGCTTCGTATATGATTATCCGCTTGGAAGAGCACATTATGGAGACCTTGGCTATATGAAGATCAGTCATGTGATCTACCGCGATATTCATTTCCTGAAAAACTTGCAGTTAAACGGATATATCAGCTGTCAGGAACTTCGGGCAGGATTTCCGCATAACTTCCCGAACTATGTTATGGGACAGATGCTCTGGAACAATACACGCGATTACGAAGAGCTCAAGGAAGAATACTTCAGCAGCATGTACGGAGAAAATTGGAAAGAAGTGATCACTTATCTGGAAAATCTTTCTGCATATTCTTCCTGCGATTATTTCAACGCAATCGGTGAGAGATTAAATCCAGTTCTGTCAGCAAGATATGAAGTGTGTGTAAATCTCGCAGAGGAGATGCTTCCGGTGATCGAGGCAAATACAGCTAAAAGAGATGGTCTTCAAAAGCAGGAGTGGAAACAGTTAGGATACCACAGAGAATATGTGATGAAGATGGCAGAGGCACTTCGTTTGATCAGTGCAGGAAAACACACAGAAGCACAGCGTATGTGGAGAGATGTACTTGACTTCATTCGCAGAAATGAAATGGCATTCCAACAAAATCTGGATGTGTACCGTGTTATTGAGGTAGCCAAGAATTATGCAGGATTCAAGTTGTAAAAGGATAAAAGTCCTTTTGTGATAAGGTGAGCGAATATGAAAAGAGACCATAAAAAAATCATTGTAACATTTTTGCTGCCACTACTTTTTCTGTATGCAGTATTTCAGTTATATCCATTGCTCCTGAATCTATTTTATTCCATGTTGAATTGGAATGGAATTACAAAAACAGCAAATTTTGTAGGGCTGGACAATTATGTAGAAGTCCTGGGAGATGGTTTGTTTTGGAACGCAGTGAAAAACAGTGTATTGTATGCAGTGGCAGGAACTTTTTTTCAGGTAACAGTATCGTTCTTCCTTGCTTATCTTGTAGAGTATAATACATTTAAAAAGAAAAAAATGGTCCGCCTAGTATTTATCATGCCAATCGTAGCAACTTCTGCTACGATTGGTATTCTGATGAAAAGTATTTTCAGCTATGATGGATTTGTCAATACGGTCATCAGCGGTGTTGGTCTTGAGAAGATTGAATGGCTGACAGAACCTAAGTGGGCATTTTTAATGATTATCCTTGTATCTGTATGGAAAGAGACAGGGACATTATTTATTTACTGGATGGCAGGATTTCAGATGGTATCTCCGGCAGTAATTGAAGCATCTAAGGTAGATGGAGCCAGTGAACCGGCGTTTGTCCGCTACATTTTGATCCCGACAATGAAGCCGGTCATCTTTACGGTTACTTCCGTGGCATTTTTAAATGCCTTGAAAATGTTTGATATCATACAGACATTGACGAGTGGAGGCCCTTATTTTTCGACAGATATGATATCGACTTATATTTACAGGACAGCATTTTCCAGTTCGTTTGGAGCGCCGAGACTTAGTTATGCAAGTGCGGCAGTCGTGATGTGTCTTGTATTTTTGATTTTGTGCAGTGGATTGATACGATTCTTTCAAAAGAAGTGGAAAGAAGGAAAAGAGGCATGTTAAAGAAAATTTTATTATTTGTAAGCACAGCAATCTGGCTTGCACCATTCCTGCTGATGTTGTTGATCGCGTTCAGCAGTAAAAATACGAATTCCTTTTTGGAGTTGTTTGCAGACAATCGTGCTACCTTTCAAAATTTTCAAAATGCATGGGAGCAGGCGGAATTTTCCCGATATTTTCTGAACACGGTGATTGTGACGGTTGTTTCGGTTGTTGTGATTCTTGCAGTTACAGCGCTTGCGGGATATATTATGGGTTGTTTTGAGTTCCGGGCAAAAAAGATTATTTATACGGTGATGATGATTTCTATGGGAATCCCGACAATCTTTTTTACAATCCCGGTGTATCAGATTTTGCGGATGCTCCATTGCGAGAGTTCTTTGATTGGGCTGATTTTGGCAGAAGTCGGTGGGGGACATGTGATTTTTATTTTGTTGTTTTCAAAATTCTTTCAGTCGATCCCAAAAGCGCTGGAAGAATCTGCAGTGCTAGAAGGGGCAAGTGAATTTGATGTGTTTTTCCGAATCATGTTTCCGCTTGCGGGACCGGTGATCGGAACCGTAGTGATCACGCAATCAATCTGGACATGGAACTCTTTCCTGTATCCACTTATTTTGTCTGTGAATCAGCCGAAAATCCGTACACTTTCTGTCGGTCTGTATTCTTTTCAGGGAGAAAATATTGTGGAGTGGGGAAGTATTGCAGCGGGAGCTTGTATTACCATTCTTCCGATGCTATTGTTGTTTGTAACATTCCAAAAATATTTTATCCAGGGAATTTCAGGGGCAGTCAAAGAATAGCGGAAAGAAAGGGATGCCATATGAGAAAAAGAATTGCAGTGCTGTTGGCAGGAGCATTGATAGGTATGACTGGCTGTGGTGGAGTAAAGGTTGTAAGTCCGGAAGCAGGCAACAGCAGTCAGAAAGCAGAGTTTGAAAAAATTAAGACACCGGAAGATGAAAAAGTCGTATTGAATATCGTCGACTGGAGTGACAGTACGAAAGATGCCAGAGAAAAATTGAATGAGCAGTTTATGAAGGATCATCCAAATGTCACTGTAAATTATACGACGCTGACACAGGCGCAGTTTAATGAAACGATGCTGTCCGGAATTCGGGCAGGAGATGCTCCGGACTTATTTCCATTACCGTCTACGGTTACGTTTTCCACGGCAGTCAGTGAGGGATGGTTTCTTCCGATGAATCTATATTTGGAAGAAGATTTCTTTGCGCAGATCCAGCCGGAATTTCTATGTGAAAATGTTACAATGAAAGGGGAAGATGTCTATCTTCTTCCAGAAGCGGTAGACATTCCGAGTGCACTTTTATTTTATAACCGGGCTCTCTTGGAAGAAGTGGGGGCAGAGATTGATCCGGAGAAAGTAACCTGGGAGGAGTTTCGACAAATCTGCGAGCAGGTTACGGAAAATGGAGATGGCAAGTATTACGGCATGGTTGCAAGCGGTGCACAGAAAAACCGTATGGATATTGAGCTTCGTGCATTTTCAGAAGTAGGAGGAGCAAAATTAGGACCGGCAGGACAAGTGTTTTTACAGGAAGAGCAGACAACATTTGCAGATCCTGAGGTGGTTCAAGCGTTTGACCTCTATCAAGAGTTGTATGAAAAAGGATGTTTTCATCCGGATACAGCATCGTTGACAGCGCCGGAGGCAAGAAAGCTGTTTGGAGAAGGCAAGGCAGCATTTCTTGTGCAGGGAGCATGGTGCATTCCAGTTTGGGAGAAGGATAATCCGGATTTGGATTTCGGAGTGATGAAAGTTCCGGTGAATGAAAAACTTCCGGATGGGAAACTACTGCGTCCATTTACAAAGGGATGGATGGGAATTTCAGCGAACAGTAAACACCCGGATATTGCGGCAGAATATTTAAAATATCTCTATTCTTATGAATATCAGAAAAAACTGATGGCGCAGGGAGGATTTGTGTCTGTGCGAGGAGATCTCGGAGAAAAAGATATTGAGAATGAACATATGAGACGTTATTATCAATATGCGATGGAGCAGAGCATTGCTGTTCCGAATCCGGTGGCAGAAAATGGCAATATCGAGCTGGTTTACAGTATGATCCAGCCGGTTGTTCCGGATTTTGGTGACATTGCCTCTTCTATTTTTTCTGGAAAAGAGATTTACAAAAAAGAATTAAAAAACTACGCGAGTCAGATGCAGGAGAACCTGGAACGATCCGTAGAAACCGTGAAGAAGCAGAAGGATATCTCTTTGTCAGATTTTAATTATAAGGACGGAAGGTAGAGAAGTTCCTTTTGAAATTGCTTTAGACAGAAAAATAAAAATGTTTTGAAAAGATGTAAAAAGTATTGACAAATTTATATTTCTGTAATAAATTAATAAAAAATAACTTTTTAAACCGTTGAGAAAGAGGAGTAGGTTATCAAACGACATTCCAGAGAGTGGCAGGAGGTGCGATTGCCATATGAAGTTGATGATTGAATGGACTTTCGAGGGCGGCCTGAAATCAGTAGGAGAGTATGGTACGTCGGGAACCGAACCCGTTATCAATCAGGAGTGTATGTTAGTACATGAGAAAGAGGACAGTACGTGTCAATTTGAGTGGTACCGCGATAATAATACCTATTATTACCGTCTCAAGCAAGAGCTTGAGGCGGTTTTTTTCGTGTTGGCAAGGATCGTGAGCATTTTTCCAGGAAGGCGCTCGTTGTGCTCGCACAAAAGAGAGCATTCCTGGAAAAATATTCGCGGGCTGCCCGCGACTGAGAGGCGAAGCCTCGAAGTGCTCACGATCCGAATTGTCTAATCTTTGCTAACATCATAGTTATCTGCCTGGCAAGTGGATATCAGCATAATTAAAAAAGGAAAAGGAGCAGAGAAAGATGATGAGAAGAATGAGTAAAAAGGTAGGAAAATTAACAGGAAGTCTGGCAGCTGTGCTAGCGATTGTGGCAATCACAGGCTGTGGAAGCAAGCAGGAAGCAAAGAACGAGCAAGGAAAGCAAATCTATCGTATCGGTATCTCACAGTTTGCGGAGCATGCCTCTCTTGATAACTGCAGGGAAGGGTTTTTGGAAGGATTAAAAGAAGAAGGGTTGGAAGAAGGGAAAAATCTAAAAATCGAAGTGAAAAATGCAGCGGCGGATATGGGCACTGCAAGTCAGATTGCGGATCGGTTTGTGGCAGATCAGATGGATCTGATCTGTGCAATCGCAACCCCAAGTGCACAGACTGCATTTAATGCGGCGATGGATACAGAGATTCCAGTCATCTATACGGCGGTGACAGATCCGGAAACGGCAGAGTTGGCAGGAAAAGATAAAAAGCCGGCAGGGGAAGTGACCGGGACAAGTGACAGACTTCCGATCAAGGATCAGCTTGAAATGATTCGTCAGATTCTTCCAGAAGCGAAAAAAATCGGGATTCTCTATACGACAAGCGAAGTAAACTCTTTGTCCGCAATTCGAGTATATGAAAACTATGCAGAAGATTATGGATTTGAGATTGTGACAGCAGGTGTCAGCAATACATCGGAAATTGCGATGGCAGCAGAAGCATTAGTAGGAAAGGTAGATTGTCTGACCAATCTGACAGATAACACGGTAGTAAATTCCCTTCCGACGATTCTTGAACGAGCAAAAGAAGCAGAGATTCCAGTATTTGGAAGCGAAATTGAGCAGGTCAAGCTTGGATGTCTGGCGGCAGAAGGACTTGACTATGTGGAACTTGGAAAGCAGACTGGGAAAATGGCAGCAAAGATACTGACAGGAGAGGCAAAGGCATCGGAATTGGAATATGAAGAGATTTCAGGAGGAAATCTTTATTTGAATACTGCAGTGGCAGAACAACTGGGGATCTCTTTTGGAGAGGAACTTTTGGAAAACGCTGAGATATGCGAATAAAGGATATGAAGAAAGGAAGGCAGGAAAATGAGCTTGATCATAACAACAATGGAGCAGGGGTTAATCTATGGAATACTTGCTCTTGGTGTCTATATTACTTATAAAATACTGGATTTTCCAGACTTAACTGTAGATGGAAGTTTTCCGCTCGGCGGAGCGGTAGGAGCTGCGCTGATCACAAAGGGAATGTCCCCATTTCTGGCACTGCTTCTGGCATTTCTGGCAGGAGCACTGGCAGGGATGCTCACTGGATTGATTCATGTGAAAGGAAAGGTCAGAGATCTTCTGGCGGGGATCATTATGATGACAGCTCTGTGGACGGTAAATTTACGGATTGCCGGGACGGCAAATGTCCCACTGTTTTCTCAGAAAACCATTTTTAAAAATGATCTGATCGATAGGATGTTTCCGGGAACACTTAAAAACTATGCCACACTGGCACTGATCTTTGTTATTGCGGTTGGGGCAAAATTATTGTTGGATCTTTATTTGGGAACAAAGTCAGGATTTCTTCTGCGGGCGGCAGGTGACAACGACAAGTTAGTCACTTCTCTTGCAAAAGATGCAGGAAATGTAAAAATCATCGGACTTGCGATAGCCAATGGTCTTGTGGCACTTGCGGGATGTGTATTCTGTCAGGAGGAGAGGGTTTTTGAAATTTCTATGGGAACCGGGGCGATGGTCATCGGGCTTGCCAGTGTGATCATCGGAACGAGCCTGTTTCGTAAGCTTTCCTTTCTGAAAACAACTACCACTGTCTTTTTCGGAGCGGTGATTTACAAGTTGTGTGTCGGTATTGCAATTAAAAACTTTGAACCAAGAGACATGAAATTGATCACAGCAGTGCTGTTTCTTGTGATTTTGTTGATCAGTACGGAGAGAAAAAGGAAGGTGAAAGGAAATGCTTGAATTAAATCATATTTATAAATACTATAATCCCGGGACGGTTCATGAAATGTGTTTATTTGAAGATTTTGGAATGAAAATAGAGCGGGGGGATTTTGTTTCTGTGATTGGAAGTAATGGGTCAGGGAAAACCTCTCTTCTAAATCTGATCTGTGGGAGTATCCTGCCGGAAGCAGGGCAAATCTGCATGGACGGGAAAGACATCACAAAGGAAAAGGAGTATAGGAGAAATCAGAAGATCGGAAGAGTGTATCAGAATCCTGCATTTGGTACTTGCCCGGGGATGACGATCCTTGAAAACATGGCGATAGCGGATCACAAAGGAAAACGTTATGGATTTGCAAGAGGAATCAACAAAAAACAGATTTCCTATTATCGGGAACTATTATCTTCCTTAAGACTTGGTCTGGAAGAAAAGTTGGAGACAAAAGTGGGAGCATTGTCCGGCGGACAAAGACAGGCAATGGCTCTTCTGATGGCTACGATGACACCGGTGGATCTTCTGATTCTCGATGAACATACAGCGGCGCTGGATCCAAAGACAGCAGAGCGGATCATGGAGCTGACAGATGAAATTGTGAAAAAGAAACAATTGACAGCGATCATGGTGACACACAATCTTCGCTATGCTGTAGAGTATGGGAATCGGCTCTTGATGATGCATCAGGGAGAGATCATAATGGATTGGTCAGGCAAAGAAAAGCAGCAGACAAGTGTGGAAGAAATTTTAAAGTTGTTTAATGAAATCAGCATTGAGTGCGGCAACTAAAATAGAAGAGAGAAAATAAGGATGGAATAGCAATGTCCATCCTTATTTTTCACAAAATTTAGAAGAACGGAAACGAAGATTTTTGTATAATATTTTCGCGCAGTTCTTGTTGACGGTGCTTGCAGGAAGTGGTAATATTGTTCGTGCAGACACATTATCTAGTTTGCTAAAAGATAATAAAACACTAAATATAGATGAAATAATGGGGAAAGGAAGCAAGTGTAGTATGGTGAAAGTAATCAAGAAAGACGGGACTTCAGAAGAGTTTAATGTACAGAAAGTAGTAGTCGCAGTCAATAAATCAGCTTATCGTGCATTGATCCAATTTACAGATGCAGAGCTTGAATTTATCTGTAAATTTGTGGAAGAGAAAGTAAGAGATATGGGAGTGGAAGAAGTCCGGATTGCCGAGATGCACAACATCGTAGAAGGTGCATTGGAGAAAGTGAATCCGCTTGTGGCAAAGAGCTATCGTGATTACCGCAACTATAAGCAGGACTTTGTGCAGATGCTTGACGAGGTGTACAAAAAGAGTCAGTCAATTATGTACATCGGTGATAAGGAGAACAGTAATACAGACAGTGCGCTCGTATCTACAAAGCGCAGTCTGATTTTCAATGAACTGAATAAGGAACTTTACAAGAAGTTTTTCCTGACAACAGAAGAGATTCAGGCATGCAGAGATGGATACATCTATATCCACGACATGTCCGCGAGACGCGATACAATGAACTGCTGTCTGTTCGATGTAAAGAACGTGCTGAGCGGGGGATTTGAGATGGGAAATCTCTGGTACAATGAGCCGAAGACACTGGATACAGCATTCGATGTGATCGGAGATATTGTTCTAAGTGCAGCAAGCCAGCAGTACGGTGGATTTACTGTGCCAAGTGTAGATGATATCTTAGAGCCGTTTGCAGAGAAATCATTCCATAACCATGTGGAGAAATATCTGGGACTTGGAATCGAGCGGGAGAAGGCAGAAGAGGTCGCATGGAAAGATCTGGAAAAAGAGATGGAGCAGGGCTTCCAAGGGTGGGAATACAAATTTAACTCCGTATCTTCCAGCAGAGGAGATTATCCGTTTATCACAGTGACAGCAGGAACCGGAAGAAGCCGTTTTGCAAAGCTTGTCACGATCACGATGCTGAAAGTCAGAATGAACGGACAGGGAAAAGAAGGTCATAAAAAGCCGGTATTGTTCCCGAAAATCGTATTCCTCTATGATGAGAACCTGCATGGACCGGGAAAAGAACTGGAAGATGTATTTGAAGCAGGAATCGAATGTTCAAGAAAGACAATGTATCCGGACTGGCTGAGTCTGACTGGAAAAGGCTACATCGCAAGTATGTATAAGCAGTATGGTAAAATCATCAGCCCGATGGGATGCCGTGCATTTTTATCCCCATGGTACGAAAAGGGGGGCATGTATCCAAAAGATGAGACAGATACACCGGTATTTGTCGGAAGATTTAACATTGGTGCAGTAAGTCTTCACTTGCCAATGATCTATGCAAAGGCAAAACAAGAGAACAAAGATTTCTATGAAGTGCTTGATTACTACTTAAATCTGATCCGGAAGCTCCATATTCGTACATATGAGTATCTTGGAGAGATGAAAGCATCGACAAATCCGCTTGCATACTGTGAAGGTGGATTTTACGGTGGAAATCTTGGTCTGCACGACAAGATCAAGCCTCTCTTAAAATCAGCGACTGCTTCCTTTGGAATTACAGCATTCAATGAGCTTCAGCAGCTTCATAATAAAAAATCACTTGTGGAAGACGGCGCATTTGCACTGGAAGTATTAGAGTACATCAACAAGCGTGTCAACGAATTTAAAGAAGAAGATGGACATCTGTATGCAATCTATGCGACACCGGCAGAAAATCTCTGCGGGCTTCAGGTAAAGCAGTTCCGCAAGAAATACGGAATCGTAGAAAACGTATCTGACCGTGAATATGTCAGCAATGGATTCCACTGTCATGTGACAGAAGACATCACACCGATTGAAAAGCAGGATCTGGAGTATCGTTTCTGGGAACTCAGCAACGGAGGAAAAATCCAGTATGTGAAATATCCGATCAACTACAATAAAGAAGCAATCAAAGCCCTTGTGCGCCGCGCGATGGATATGGGGCTTTATGAAGGGGTCAATCTGTCTCTGGCGTACTGCGACGATTGCGGACACGAAGAACTTGCGATGGATGTCTGCCCGGTATGCGGAAGCAAAAATCTGACGAAGATCGACCGGATGAATGGATACCTTTCTTATTCAAGAGTCAAAGGAGATACACGTCTGAACGATGCAAAGATGGCGGAAATCGCAGAAAGGAAGAGTATGTAAGATGCGATATCACAACATAACAAAAGACGATATGCTAAACGGGGATGGACTTCGTGTCGTATTGTGGGTGGCAGGCTGCTCTCACTGCTGCAAAGAATGCCACAACCCGATCACATGGGATCCGAACGGGGGATTAGATTTTGATCAGGCAGCAAAAGAAGAGATTTTTGAGGAACTTTCCAAAGATTATATCAGTGGAATCACATTTAGCGGAGGAGATCCGCTTCATGTCAGAAATGCTTATGATGTCAAAGAACTGGCAAAAGAAATCCGAGAGAAATTTCCACAAAAGACAATCTGGCTTTACACAGGTTCTCTCTGGGAGGAAATTAAAAACACGGAGATTGTGAAATATCTCGATGTGCTTGTAGATGGCGAATTCGAGTGTGATAAAAAAGATGTAAGTCTTCACTGGAAGGGAAGCGCAAATCAGAGAGTCATCGATGTACAGGAGTCTCTTCGCCAAGAGAAAGTGATCTTGCACGATTCCTAAAATTTCATTTTTGTCGGCGAAAATGTAAGCTTGTCCGGCAGAAAGACTGGGAAAGAAAACGATAGATTAGCCGGGACTTCTTATGATTTTCAGCATGGAGGAACCGGCTATCTGTTTCGGAATACAGAAACATAAAGAAGAAACAACAAGAGAGAAAATAGAAACGGGAGAAAACAAATGAAACGAATTGCAAAATTTCAGAAAGTAAGTTACGAGCAGTTTACAGAAGGATGGATCGATACTTTTGGTGCTACCAATGCAGAAGAAATCAAGACGATTTACGATCATATCAAACTTCCAAAGCGTGCTACTTCAGGATCGGCAGGATATGATTTCTATGCACCGGTGACATTGGCAATGAAACCAGGGGAAACTGTGAAAGTTCCTACAGGAATCCGTGTGGAGATGGAAGAAAATTGGGTTCTAAAATGTTATCCGAGAAGCGGTCTTGGATTCAAATATCGTCTGCAATTAAATAATACGGTTGGAATTATTGACAGCGATTACTTTTACTCTGATAATGAGGGACATATTTTCGCAAAGATTACAAATGATACAAATGAAAATAAAACCGTTGAGATTCCAGAAGGAACAGGATTTATGCAGGGAATCTTTGTGGAATATGGAATCACAGTTGACGATGATGTGACAAGTGTGAGAAACGGTGGTTTCGGAAGTACGACACAGTCATAGAAAATGCGAAAACTGTAAAAAAGTATGATAAAGTACTTGCAATCCATAGATTTGCTATGCTATACTTAAACGGTCATAAAAAACACGCATATGGCAATCTCTGCCGGTGCCAATATTCTTCAATGGATTCTGAATAGGACTTTCATCTGTGTTTCATTTGAGAGAAAGATGACAGCCAGATAAGATCAGGACCGCATTATATATAGAAGAAACGGTTGCAGAGTACAGGAAATATGCGGAAGAGTAAAAACCAATGGAGGAAAAATCATGAGCGTTATTTCAATGAAACAGTTATTAGAAGCAGGTGTGCACTTTGGACATCAGACAAGAAGATGGAACCCTAAAATGGCAGAGTACATCTACACAGAGAGAAACGGTATCTACATCATCGACTTACAGAAATCAGTTGGAAAAGTAGATGAAGCTTACAAAGCAATCTCTGACATCGCAGCAGAAGGAGGAACAATCCTTTTCGTTGGAACAAAGAAACAGGCACAGGATGCAATCAAATCTGAAGCAGAACGTTGCGGAATGTTCTATGTAAACGAGAGATGGTTAGGTGGAATGCTCACAAACTTCAAGACAATCCAGAGCAGAATCGCACGCTTAAAAGATATCGAAAGAATGGCAGAAGACGGAACATTCGACGTATTACCTAAGAAAGAAGTTATCGCAATCAAAAAAGAGTGGGAGAAACTTGAAAAGAACTTAGGCGGAATCAAAGATATGAAGAAAGCTCCAGATGCAATCTTTATCGTAGACCCTAAGAAAGAAAGAATCTGTGTTCAGGAAGCACACACACTTGGAATTCCGTTGATCGGTATCGCAGATACAAACTGTGATCCAGAAGAATTAGACTATGTAATTCCAGGAAACGATGATGCAATCAGAGCAGTTAAGTTAATCGTTGCTAAAATGGCAGACGCTGTAATCGAAGCAAACCAGGGTGTTACAGGAGAAGAAGAAATTTTTGAAGAAGTAACAGAAGAAGCAGCTGAAGAAGTAACAGAAGAAGCTTAAGATTGGAACTAAATGCTTCAGCCTGAATACAGGTTGAAGCATTTTTTTAAAGAAACTATTATCAATGGAGGAAATGATCATGGCAATCACAGCTAGTATGGTAAAAGAATTAAGAGAGATGACAGGTGCAGGAATGATGGACTGCAAAAAAGCTCTTAATGAAACAAACGGAAACATGGACGAAGCAGTAGAATACTTAAGAAAGAACGGACAGGCAAAAGCTGACAAGAAAGCAGGAAGAATTGCAGCAGAAGGTCTTGTAAAAGCTGTTGTAAAAGATGACAAAGTAGCAGCAATCGTAGAAGTAAACTCTGAGACAGACTTCGTTGCTAAGAATGCTGACTTCCAGGCATATGTAGAAGAAGTTGCAAATCAGGCAGTAGCAACAGAAGCAGCTGATATGGATGCTTTCTTAAGCGAAGCATGGTTAGCAGACAACACAAAGACTGTAAAAGATGCTTTGACAGAGAAAATCGCTGTTATCGGAGAAAACTTAAGCATCAGAAGATTTGAAAAAGTAGTTACAGACGGATGTGTAGTACCTTACATCCACGGTGGCGGAAGAATCGGTGTTTTAGTAGAAGCTGAGACAGACGTAATCAACGACGAGATCAAAGCTTGCTTAAAGAACGTAGCAATGCAGGTAGCAGCTATGTCTCCAAAATACGTTTCACGCGATGAAGTATCTGCAGAATACTTAGAGCACGAAAAAGAAATCTTATTAGCTCAGGCTAAGACAGAAAACCCAGAGAAGCCAGACAACATCATCGAAAAGATGATTATCGGACGTCTCAACAAAGAATTAAAAGAAATCTGCTTATTAGATCAGGCATACGTACAGGATGGTGACTTATCTGTTGCTAAATATGTAGAAAAAGTAGCAAAAGAAAACGGTGCTAACGTAACAGTTAAGAAATTCGTTCGTTTCGAAACTGGAGAAGGATTAGAGAAGAAAAACGAAGACTTTGCTGCTGAAGTGGCTGCACAGATGGGAAACTAAATATTTCTTATAAGTAAATCGAATTACACATAGAAATTACAGGGGGCGGTGATGAATCGTCCCTTTTCCTTTAGAAAGACAGATTGGTTTACTATCGCCAATCTGTCTTTTAATATATATATAAAGTAGGTAGAGTCCAATAAAAAGTACTATAATGGCATATGTTTAAAAGGTTAATGAGGAAAGGGAAGTCTAAGCAAATATAATGTCGAGGGAAATGAAAAGACAGGTTGAGGAACGACGTAAGATATTAGAGTAAAAATTTGAAGAAAAGTATGAATGAATTCCTGATATTTTGGGTTATACATGCTTTCGGACAAGTGAGAAGGGGAGTTTTACGGTTACGGGATTGACATGGGCAAAAGCGATTGTGGTAGAGTATGCATGATCAGAAACTGAGGTGAAAAAGAACCTATTTGAGGATGGATACTTGTTCTACTTGAATGAACTAGATGAAGAGCAGATGTTACAAGTTATGATACAAGAAATAGAAGCGTAGATATATCTCTGATTGAAAAAGTTGGCGACACTATTCTATAGTATTTTAGGAAATATGCGCCCGGTTTATGAGATGATTAGAAGATATATACGAATTTTGGACGTTACAAGATAAAAGGTGAACATTATGAATCAAGAGAAAATTGTTCAATTAAAACAAGGTTTAACAACAGCCTTTATTAATCAAAATACTTCTTCAAACTTGGCTTATAAGCCACAGTTTGTATCAAATAATTATAGAGAAGGAAGAAAAGTTATTTCATCCATCGAGGATGAACTTTTGTCATGCGAAGAATTTGCAATTAGCGTTGCATTTATTACTATGGGAGGAATTACACCGCTTCTTCAGACTTTGAGAGAACTAGAACAACGCGGGATATCCGGCAAAATTCTAACAACGGATTACTTGATGTTTAGCGATCCCAAAGCACTTCGTATCCTCGCAAATTTTAAAAACATTCAATTAAAAATGTTTATTACCGAGAATTCTAAAGAAGGATTTCATACGAAAGGGTATATTTTTAAAAAGGAAGAAATGTATCGAATTATTGTTGGAAGTTCCAATATGACATTAAGTGCACTTACAACAAATCGTGAGTGGAATACCAAAATTGTTTCGACAGAACAGGGAGAATATACGCAAAACATTGTTGCTGAATTTGAAAATTTATGGAATGCGCAGCAATCACTACCATTCGAACAATTTATAGAAGCTTACACTAATATCTACATAAAAAATAAAATTATTCAAAAGCAGAAAGAATTGGCGAAGCAAGCAGAAATTCCATCTTTGGAAGTATATCGTTTACAACCAAACTCTATGCAGATTGGTTTTATAAATAATCTTCGAAAAATTTATGAAACTGGAGAGGACAAGGCATTATTAATTTCTGCGACGGGTACTGGAAAAACTTACGCTTCTGCATTTGCAGCAAGAGAATTGGAATTTAAACGTGTGTTATTTTTAGTTCATCGTAATCAGATTGTCAAACAGGCATTGAAGTCTTATCGGAAAGTATTCGGTGGCCAGGTTTCTATGGGGATGGTGACTGGAAAATATCAAGATTACGATGCTGATTTTGTGTTTGCCACGATACAGACATTAAGTAAAACGGATATTCTTAGTCAGTATAACAAGGAGCATTGGGATTTGATTATTATTGATGAAGCTCATCATAGTTCTGCAGACAGTTACAAGAAAATTATGGATTATTTCAAGCCAAAGTTATGGTTGGGGATGACAGCAACACCGGATAAAGGCGATGATCATCTAGGAGATAGAAATATCTATGAAATTTTTAATCATCAGATTGCATACGAGATTCGTTTGCAAAATGCAATGGAGGAAAATTTGTTATGCCCATTTCATTACTTTGGACTCACTGATCTGGAGATTATCGCCGATGTCGGCAAATCATCGGAAGAAAAAGTTGAAAATTTTAGATATTTGACATCAGATGAGCGTGTGTTAAATGTAATGAAACAGGCAGAATTTTTTGGATATAGCGGAGAAAGAGTGAAAGGATTGATTTTTTGTAGCCGGATTGATGAAGCCCGTGAGCTATCTGTTAAGTTTAATGAAAAGGGCTGGAGAACTCTTGTGTTAAGTGGTGGTGATTCAGAAGCGGTGAGAGCAGCAGCGATTGAACGGCTTGCTGGTGAAGAGGAAGAAGATGCATTGGATTATATTATTTCTGTGGATATTTTTTCAGAAGGTGTAGATGTTCCAGAGATCAATCAAGTAATTATGCTTCGCCCAACAGAGTCGCCAATTATATTTATTCAGCAGTTAGGGCGTGGACTTCGCAAAGCAGAAGGCAAAGAATACGTAGTTGTAATTGATTTTATTGGAAATTATCGGAATAATTTTATGATTCCGATTGCACTTTCTGGAGATAGAAGTTACAACAAAGACAATATCCGTCGCTATGTAACAGAAGGGGGACGCGTAATTCCGGGAGCAAGTACGATTCACTTTGATGAAATTTCTCGAAAGAAAATTTTTCAGGCAATCGATAATGCAAATTTCAGTGATATTAAATTAATTCGTGAGAATTATGCAAATCTAAAAAATAAGTTGGGCCATATACCCGCACTTGCCGATTTTGATAAATATGGAGAGATGGATGTACTTAGAATCTTTGATAATAATAGCCTGGGATCTTATTATAAGTTTCTTGTAAAATATGAAAAGGAGTATACAATTCGTCTGTCGAAAGAGGAAGAAAACGTAATTGAGTTTGTTTCCAAAAAAATGGCGAGTGGAAAAAGAATTCATGAATTGGAAATGTTGAAGCGATTGCTCAAGTATCAACATGGAATAGTGGACTTATTAAAGAAATCATTGCGTGAAAAATATAATTGTTCTATGGATGATAATTGTGTAGAGAATGTTGTGAATATAATGACAAATGAATTTCCTACCAGTGCAGCTAAGAAGAGGTATGCTCAGTGTGTATTTTTGAAAAAAGAGGGTTCGGATTATGGTGTGTCTAAATTATTTGGAGAAATGTTGAAGAATAAGGATTTCTATAAGATTTTAGAAGAATTAATTGACTTTGGTATTTCGCGTTATGAGGAAAATTTCAGTATGAGATATCAAGACACGGACTTAGTTCTGTATCAGAAGTATACATATGAAGACGCTTGTCGTTTGTTAAATTGGGAAAGAAATGAAGTGCCATTGAATATTGGTGGATATAAATATGATAAGAAAACAAAAACCTTTCCTGTATTTATTAACTATGACAAGCAAGAAGATATTAGCGATACAACCAAATATGAGGATCACTTTATTAGCAATAATCGCTTGATTGCAATTTCGAAAAGTGGTAGAAGTATAGAATCGGAAGATGTGCAGAATTTCTTAAATGCGAAAGAACGAGGAATAGATGTGCAGCTTTTTGTGAGAAAGAATAAAGATGATAAAATTTCAAAAGAATTTTATTATCTTGGTAGAATGGCTTCAACTGGAGGAGTAAAAGAATTTATCATGCCCAATACAGATAAAACAGCAGTGGAAATTGAATGGGTATTAGATACTCCGGTGAGAGAAGATATTTATGAATATATTGTAAATGGATAATAGAAACGGTGGGAGATCAAATGAAAACAATTAGAGTAGTGGCAGCGATTATCATTGATGAGGGGAAAATATTTGCAACTCAGAGAGGATATGGGGAATTCAAAGGTGGTTGGGAATTTCCGGGAGGAAAGATTGAGCCTAATGAAACACCGGAAGCAGCAATTGTAAGAGAGATAAAAGAAGAATTGGACACAGAAGTTCAGGTAATTGAATTGCTGGATACAGTCGAATATGATTATCCGAAATTTCATTTATCAATGGATTGCTTTGTCTGTCAGGTTCGATCAGGAGACTTAGTATTAAAGGAGCACAAGGCAGCTGTATGGCTGACAAAAGACGCTTTGTATAGTGTAGATTGGTTGCCGGCAGATCGTGTCTTGATTGAGAAAATAGAGAAAGTAATATAGTCTTTTAAGAAATGATGAGAGCGCTTGTAGAAATACGGGTGCTTTTATTATGCGGAAAATGAGAGAGGAATTTGATCAAGCATTGACAATAAGGGGAAGGTATGATATTATAAAAAGCAATTAATTCAATATAGTAAAGTGGTCAATTACTAACGTGATAACGCAAGAAAAAGGAGGATGAAAAGAATGAAAAAGAATTTAGCAATATTTTTGATGGGAATGACAATCGCAACAATGGTGCTCGGGGGATGCAAAGATAAAGAAAATATTTCCAAAAAGGATGGCAAGGAATCTGAGAGTGTGGAGGATAAGAAGACATTTACAGTGGGATTTGATGCAGAATATCCACCATATGGATATATGGATGAAAATGGAGAATATACAGGATTTGATTTGGAACTGGCAGAAGCAGTCTGTGAACTGGAAGGTTGGGAGCTGGTGAAAAAACCGATCAACTGGGATTCGAAAGATATGGAGTTAAATTCCGGAGCAATTGATTGTATTTGGAATGGATTTACTATGAATGGAAGAGAAGAGGAGTATACATTTTCTACTCCGTATGTAGATAACAGTCAGGTAATCGTTGTGGCAGAGAAATCCGGCATGAAAACATTGGAAGATTTGCAGGGAAAGAGCGTTGGCGTGCAGGCAGCAAGTGCTGCACTGGATCTTTTACAGAGTGAAGAAGAAGGTGGCCAGAAGGCACTGGCAGATACCTTTAGCGCTTTGAATGAGTTTGCGGATTATAATACGGCCTTTACAGAACTTCAGGCAGGTGCGCTCGATGCTCTTGCAATAGATGTAGGAGTTGCTAATTATCAGATCAAATCCAGAGGAGAAGGATACCAGATTTTGGAAGAAACTTTGAATACAGAGCAGTATGCAATTGGATTTAAAAAAGGAAATCAGGAATTATGCGATGTAGTCAATGCCGACCTGAAAAAATTGACAGAAGACGGAACGATTGCAAAGCTCGCGGAAAAATATGAGATTGCCGATATGGTAACTCTAAAATAAAAAAGATCCCTTTGAAAGAGGACTTCTTTTCAAGGAGATTCTGATAGGAGGAAGAAACGTGAGTTTTGGGGTAATGTTGAGGCAAATGACAGCAGGGTTTGGACAGACTTGTCTGATTTTTGTCATGACACTGATTTTTTCGCTGCCTTTAGGGATGTTGGTCTATTTTGGAAGAGTCAGTAGAATCAAACTAATCAGCTGGATTGTGAAAATTTATATCTCGGTGATGAGGGGAACCCCTCTGATGCTGCAACTTCTAGTATGGTATTTTGCACCATATTACTTGTGGCAGATGAATATTGGAGGATACAAGCTGGCAGCAATTCTTCTTGGATGTTCTTTGAATTATGCAGCTTATTTTGCGGAAATCTATCGTTCTGGCATAGAGTCTATTCCAAAAGGGCAGTATGAAGCTGCTGCACTCCTTGGATATTCCAGACGGCAGACATTTTTGAGAATCGTACTGCCGCAGATGGTAAAAAATGTGCTCCCATCTGTGACAAATGAAGTAATCACACTGGTAAAAGATACATCTCTGGTATATTCATTATCTTACATTGAAATGTTTGCGGTAGCAAAACAGATTGCAGCAGCACAGACAACGGTTGTTCCATTTTTTATCGCTGGTGTATTTTACTATATTTTCAATTATGCAGTTGCATGGGGAATGGAATTGTTTGAAAAAAGGTTGAACTATTATCGTTAGGAGGTTTCCAGAATGAGTCTTTTAGAAATGAAACAGATCAAAAAAGAATTTGAAGGTACAACGGTAATTAAGGATCTTTCGCTCTCCGTAGAGGAGGGGGAGGTTTTGGCAATCATAGGGCCATCTGGATCCGGGAAGTCTACGTTGCTTCGCTGCGCAACAATGCTGGAAACTATCGATGACGGGGAAATACTATATCAGGGAAAGAAGGCAGTATGGATAGAGAATGGAAATCCAACCTTTCCGAAGAAGCAGAAGTTGAAAGAAATCCAGTCCTGTTTCGGTCTGGTATTCCAAAATTTTAATCTGTTTCCGCACTTTTCTGTCATAAAAAACATTGCAGATGCACCAATCCATGTGCAGAAGAGAAACAGGGAAGAAGTTTACGAGGAGGCAAAAAAGCTCTTGGCAAAGATGGGACTTTCGGATAAAGCAGAGGCATATCCTTATCAGCTTTCCGGCGGGCAGCAGCAGAGAGTGTCGATTGCGCGAGCACTGGCCATGAAACCGAAGATGTTGTTCTTTGATGAACCTACATCTGCATTGGATCCAGAGCTGACCGGAGAGATCTTAAAAGTAATCAAAGATCTGGCGGCAGAGCATATGACGATGGTGATCGTGACACATGAAATGGATTTTGCACGGAAGGTAGCGGATAAGATCATTTTTATGGAGAATGGTGTCATCGCGGTGGAAGGAAATCCGGAAGAAGTCTTTGCATCTGATCATGGAAGAATGAGGGAGTTTTTGGGAAAATTATCCATGTGATTCTTTGTAAGCAACTTGCTTAATAGTAGGCAATGCCGTATACTTTATGTAAAGAAAAGTGCAGGAGAGAATCCTCGTGGGGAAAAGAGAATTGCATTTGCAGATGAGATTTTTTGCGAAAGCAGATTATGAAATATTCATATTGCAATTACAAAATGGAAAACGATAATATTTGGAAGTAGAGGAAAGGAAATTGATTATATCACTGTCATTATTAGATACAAATCTAAGACAATTTTTTGGTGAAGTGAATTCGGGGAAAACGCAACTACAGGAATTACTTAGAAGCATTTTATAATACGAAACGAATCCATAGTCACTGTGATTATATGTCACCAAATGATTATGAAAAGTTGTATCGGAAGCTTCAGCAAGACGAATTGCAGCTTGCAGGTTAAGATAAGGAAAATCTCATTTTAACATGTACTAAATCTTGACATAGGACCAAAGGTATATGGAATAAAAAACGTATTCATTTGTATAGCGGTATCCCAGCGTGTTGTGAAATAGCCCCTATAATGGGATATGGAAATAAGTACATAATTGATTCATATCGCAGGAAAGTAAAAGAGGCGCATGGGGATTCGGAGGTTGGTGTGACGATGAACACCTACACGCATCTCGATTTAGACGATGCAAAGAACGAGATGATTCGAATGGAAGAGTTGGAACAGGCAAGGAAGGAAATTGATAAGGCAGAAGGTAAGAAGCCAATGAAACAAAATGTGTTCAAAGTAGTATAATATAGGCAGAAGACGCTCAGAAATTTAGATAGTCCTTGGGCGTTATTTTTGTGTTGGAAATTGTGTCGAAACCAAAAAAATAGTATAATTGATAACAGTTGAATGGAGATAAGCTTATAACGATTGCTTTTGAAAATGCACCTCTATGCAAGCAATCGTTAAAAAGTTTGAAAAAATCCGAGTAGTCTGCCCCCTCTTAACTGACTACAAATGCCTACTACACTTTTCGTCATTTTGCCTTATTTTGCAATTTTTATCACACTTTCGCGTGATAGTGTAATAAAATAAAAAGACCGAAAAAGTACGTAAAATAGGGCAAAAAGAGGCGTTTCAGGAGGAAAAATACAATGATTAAAATACTATTCATTTGCCACGGCACTCCAGTTTTACTATAAATCATACCTTTGCAAACTTGGGCAACACAGGGCATAATATGGTAAGTGCTTAGTTTCGGGGTAGATATAAAAAAAGAATTTCTAGCATCTACGCCTAGACGCTAGGAAAACAAGCATTTTACTCCATTTATTTACATAGCTCCTGAACGTGTTCGTTCCAAGGAGCAAGAGTTTCGAATTCTTTGTCTGACATATCCTTATTTGGACGATGTTCAAACAGGAACTTCAGATAATCGTATAAATTTAAGTTATAGGTTTTAGCCATGGTGTTATTAAAGAATCGAATGGTAGAATTACCCATCATGATTTCCATAGCAACACTAGCATCAGTATCAGGCTTTGCTAGAGTGCGAGTGTTTTGCTCCATTAGTGTAGTAGTTGGTGCTGGTTCCAGAACTAGATCTACTTTGACAACTTCCTGATGAACAGGGGTTCCCAAGTGCCTACTCTCGGAATTAGGTATTGTCACACCCGCTTTGCGTAACTTACTGACCCAGTTGTAAAAAGTACCAGCATGGATTCCATGTGTTTCACACCACTGGTAATCAGAAAGACCGCTGGAACGGCATTCCATAATAAGTTTCAGTTGTTCTTCACGATTGACACGTTTTGCTTTCATAATTGCTAGCCTCCTAGTAGAGAAAAACGCTTGCGTTATAATCGCGAAATAGAGAAAAACGCTTGCGTTTCCTAGCTACAATTATAAAGCAGAAACGGAGTGGATAAAATCCACCCCGAAACTGATTGATATGATACCTCTAAAGTAGACAGATTAAATATAAAAATCTGTTACTTTGGAGGTATTTTTCATG
>ERZ1673739.564-NODE-564-length-50672-cov-70.903155_pt1 | contig 50672 bp, 74 predicted proteins | sample MGYA00580210_ERZ1673739 | MGnify/ENA primary metagenome ERZ1673739 (study PRJEB41218, sample SAMN15661749) | gut metagenome | host: Homo sapiens | place: Canada: London | collected 2015-08-20/2019-03-30 | study: EMG produced TPA metagenomics assembly of... | reverse complement strand
TTACTATTTAATTCATTAACTGCCCCGATCAAAGTCTTGTTAGTTGTTTCTAATTTTGCGATAACTGCTGTAGTCATCTTGTCCACAACATAATCCCATATCTTGTCCATCAGTGTACGCTTGCTTGCATTTGCACCCTTGTCAAGAATCATTAATTCGTCATTGTCTTCCAGTGTTTCTTTTGTAGTGTAGTCTGTCCATTTCATGATTAATTCTCCTTATCCTTATTCCGAATCTCTTCTACAATGGCATCTGTCTGTTCTGCCATAAAAGCTACCTGTTCTCTATACTCATCCTCAAGTAAAGATTCAATGATTAAGCTGATAACAGCACCGTCCAAGCCATACTCACTTGTCGCAGTATTGATGGCTAGTCGGATATAATTTCTGCATTGATTCACACGAAAATTGAAAGGTAACGTAACCTTTTCTTTCTTTTCCTCTGCCATGATTGCTCCTTTCTAAAGTATCTTCCACAAATCCTCGGATTCCTCTGGCGAGTTTGCTTGTGTAGTGGTATGAGATTTCATACATTTACACAACACAAGGTTTTCCTCAATCTGCGGTTCTCCATCATCAAGTGCTACTGTGGCAACCGCATTGGATACACGTACCGCATAGCGTTCACCCTCTTTTACTTCCATGCCCTCTTTCCAAACAGGGAAACAGCACGGCAAGGATGCCGCCTGTTCGTCTGTAAGGTTACTGGCTGTCAGTTCGATAAGTTTTCTAATCTGCCTTGCAGCTTCTGTCATGCTCATGATTCTTCTCCTAGTAAAATTTTTAACGCTGTGTCTGTTTCGCTAACGAAAATATCTTCTACATTGTCCGGCTCGATAATTTCATCATCAGCTTCAACAATAATCATTTCTCTGTCTTTACATTTCGTTACTTCTTTTTTCATTACATTTGCTCCTAACTGTGCCATGCTGCCTTTACGAGAATTCCATTTTTGAATGTCATATAACAACCAGAATAATCTTGTTTTGTCCCATCACTTTCCTTGAAACGTTGAACAAAATTCATAGTTCCAGTAATTCCTCCGTCACCAAACTTAGCGTTCAGCAATTTGTAATTATGCATATCAATGTTACATCCCATGTTTATAGAGTCCGCTGTAAAAGATGAAAATGATTTACGAGCATATGTCATTTTCATAGCATAGCTAGTAGATGAAGGTGTGTCTTTCGATGCCCACGTCATATAGTGACCACCGTCATCAAGGTCAAAATTCAATCCTATTATACCAGAATTTGTGCCGGTTAATCCGTTAGTTCCTATAATCCCAACATTGTTTGTTTCGTACCAATATTGGTTGTATCCGGCAGTCATATACACTGTTCTGATTATATCTGTAGACCTAATTGTTCCATCAATCTCAGCACCACTACATTTTAAATATCCTGTTGGTGACATACTTGAGCCTTCCGACTTCCAGCTAATGCTTTTTGCTTGCATTCGGATAGAGTCTGCTTTCTGCTCGATGATGGATTCTACATCTTCTGAGGATACCTTTAATTTGATCTTGCCATCAAGCACCTTGATTTCTGCAAGTGCCTTGTTTGCAACTGTATCATCAGTATACTTTGTAGCGAGGATCCAGTCAGAAGATGTATAATTTCCTGTTGCTCTTGCTGTTCGGCAACGCATAAGGTCACCAGTGCTTCCTTGTGTCCACAAATCTCCAACATCGTAAGGTGGCTGCGGAGTTGATGTGAATACTCTTCTCTTTCCGTCTGCGGTATCCTGTGCCGTTGATGCCTTTTGCATAGCAGACTCAATGTCAGCATCCTTAACTCTCACCCACTGGAAAGAAGTGTCAACTTTCATGTAGCGGTAGGTGAAACCTTTGCTCTCCCAGAAGAAGAGGTCACCTACATGCTTCTGTCTCTCAGATGCCGTAGTCCACTCGGATGCGGGATAATTGGAATTGTTTGGATCGTAATCGAAGTAGTACGTGTCTATCTTGCCATCAATCTGATTTTGAATATCTTCAACGGTTGGATCGTAAACATTCTGAATGAAATCATTTACTGTAGTATCATCTGTATAGTTGTTTTTCTTCTGCCAATCAGATTCAACATACTCTCCACTATCACGGCCTTTTACGCAAGTGAGTATATCTGTTCCTGTGAACCATACATCACCTACATTGTATGGTGGTACTGGCTGTGCTATATAGATAGAAGCCTTACCATCAATCTCATCAAACACGGAGTCAGGTACTGGCATTTCAATCCATATGCCACTACGATAGATATACTCATCACCTGTCTTGGAGTTCTTCCACAAGTCGCCTTCATGGTCAATCTTCTCAGATTCTACTGTGATAAGAATAGTGTCTCCATTGATATCTAGGATTTCATCCCCGCTAATGTCAAAAAGTGGTTGTAATTCTTTTCCTGTCCATCCGAGTGATGGATCCGTAGGCTGAAACCAAGTCTCTATCTTTTGATCTATCTGATTCTTGATATCCTCAAGGTCTGCCTTGTAAGTGTTCGCAATGAAGTTGTTGATTGCAGAATCATCCGTGTACTTTGTAGCCTTTGTCCAATCGGACGCAACATAAGAGCCACTCTGACGTGATGTCACGCATCGCATGAGGTCTCCGCTTGTGCCCTGTACCCACAGATCGTCCTTGTCATAAGGTGTATACGGAGTGACGCTAAATACACGCTTCTTCGTGATAGCAAGGTTCTTAGCTGCTTTTGCTTCTGCATCACTTAGTTTCGACCAAGCTGTACCATTCCAACGCTGTGTAGTCTCTTCTTTTGAGTTGTACCACAAGTCACCAATATGTTTCTGTTTCAGCTCATCTGTAGTCCATTCCGCTGACGGATCAGTAGCTTGGTTGTAAGTCTCAATCTTTCCATCAATCTGATTCTGCAAATCCTTATTGACAGTTTCAAGTTCTTTCTGGACTTCATTCGCCCTGGTATCATCGGTATACTTAGATGCTTTCTCCCAATCGGAAGTTTCATAAGCAGCTGAATTACTCTTAGATACACGGCATCTCATGATGTCACCAGTTTCGCCTTGCACCCATAGATCACCAATGTCATAAGGGGGCTGTGGTGTCACTACAAAGACTCTTCGCTTATGATCTGCTGTGTCCTGTGCCTTTTCCGCTGCTGCAAGTGCTTTCGAGATATCTGTATCCTGTACAATCTGCCACTTCCACACAGCTCCATCTTGCAAGAATCGGTAGGAATATCCTGTGGACTTCCAGAAGAACAAATCACCTTCGTGCTCTTTCCTCTGTTCGTTTGTGGTCCAGTTCACAGCCGGTTCGTTCTGCAAGCTAGGTTCGTGGTCATAGAACCATGTTTCGATCTGTCCGTCAATCTGACTCTGTAATTCAGCAATCTTAGGATCATACACGAACTTGATAAAGCTATTCAATCCGCTATCATCGGTATACTTGGTCTTTTTCTGCCAATCGGACTTCACGCACTTTCCTGTATCTCTGCTTTCCACACAAGTGAGTATCTCCTGTGTGTCTGCGTCAAACCATAAGTCACCAACTCGATACGGTGGAACAGGCGTATTAATGAATACCTGTGCTTTTCCATCGATTTCGTCAAAGACTTCATCCGGAACTTTCATCTTCATCCAATGCCCGGAACGATAGATATATTCATCATTTGTAGTAAGATTCTTCCACAGGTCACCCTCGTGCTCTGACTTTAACTCTTCAAATAAGAGCGTTATTTCATTTCCATTAACATCAAGAATTGGATTTCCGTCTATGTCACACCAAGGTTTTTCAACAGTGACTCCCCAATTCACCGATGGATCTGTGTCCTGATACCATGTTTCAATCTTGTTCCGGACGGAGTTTTTAATCTCGTCCATATCTGTCTTGTAAATGTTAGTTACAAAATCATCTACAATACCATTGGAAATATCTTCCACAGACTTACCGGTGATGGATATTGACTCTGCATTGATGGTAACTCGTCCTGTCTCCGTATCAGCATAGAAGGTAATGTTTCCATTCTTGTCTTTTACAGTGAGAGAACCTGAGTTGATATAATCAGCATTAATACCGATAGCATACAAGATTCTTGTAATAAGGTCTCCTGTTAGGAATAGTCCGTAAGGATACGTCTTACCGCCATCACTTGAGATACCGATAGCTTCAGATGTGACCTTAATTACGTTCTTGGACTCTTCTACTGTCGGCTTATCATGAATGTATGAGATTACGCTTCCGTCCGGCTGTACAACTTCTGTAGAATACATTCCAGAAGCACTCTCAAGCGTCTTGTTCAGATTATCGACAGCTGCTTCAAATTCTGTCTTGTTCTGCTTGATTTCCTTTTTGGCTTTCTCATACACTTTTGTAGCTTCGCTGTAATAAGTGCTCTTCTGCCGTTCTGGATCCTTGATTCCGCAAGAAAATGAACTGCTGCCAAGATAATTAAACTCAAGAGATGTGATAAATGTTGGATAAACTTTGTCTTTCCGGTCTACCACGCAAGCCAGATCCATGAATTCGATCGTTGGATCAGGGAAGAATTCTCCACTAAAACCTCTCAGCTTAACTCCGATCAATACATCTCCAATCAGATTGATTGCATCATCTTCATGTCCTTCAATAAGAGGATTCGTGATTTCAAGTGCATAATCATCTGTACCTCTTATTAAGATTGTACTCTCGTTTTCTACTTTCTTTGTGGTCGCAATTCCAGTGATTACAACAGGATCTGTGCTAATGTCCGGATCTGACTGATAGTCCATCAAAATGCTATAGCCAGCATCTTCCACTAAGTCATCCCTATTTGTAATCTTCGATATTGCAGAAAAGTCGTAACTCTTAATAACAAGTGTTCCGTTCTGAATCACAGCATTACCAACTGAAAGCATTGCTATATATCCGATTACTTCTCGGCAAGTCACTTTTTCCGGAGCCTGTTCAATCACGAAATCGTCATTGTTAAACTTCGGGCTTCCAAGCATGATGTTACATGTACTACATGCTTCTCTTAGAAGCTGTCCAGCTGTTGTTGGATAAGATAGCTTAGACGTGAAGTCTGCATCTGCTTTGTACATTGAATCATAACCTACAAGTTCTATCGTATCTCCAACCGCTATTGGCTCAAGTACTGTAAATGTACCCTCGTTCAATCTCTCGATTCTTGATTTCGTCAGCATAATCGTGTTGCCATTGACATCGAGAATTTCCTCACCTTTCACATCTCTCCGTGCATCATAGCTTCTACTTTCGATGTCAACTTCAGTGAAGAGTGAAATCTGTGCATAGTAAAAATCATACTTGGAAAATCTCTCATCGATGTTATCAATGACAAGCGTAACGGACTTGGAGAGAGCGGATCCCAGTGGGAATCCATCTCCTCCGTCTTCTGTATATCCATTACCGCTTATGAAGAAATCGTTATCCGAATCAAGTGTAAGCTTTTTGCCATTTTTCAGTGTGATCGATGCATAAGCATAAAACGGACCGCCTGACTTTATGATGTTTTTAAATTCGTTGCTTACATTCTTCATGATCTACCTCTAACTATTTAAGGTCAGCGAATATCTCTTTCGATATCCGGTGAAATCTATAACACCGGCTTTTCCGATGTCACTTGAAAACTCAGCTCATCCAGTTTCTCTTCGCCTTCTACTAAACTGACACATGGAGCATTAAAGTTTGCTGCGTAAAATCTTTTGGTTTCCCATCTATTCTCGTAAATATTAAGGTGAAAGAAGTCGAATCCGCTCTTTCCCATAACCTCTTTGAGAATTTTGCTTGCATCACTTACCTTGATGTCACTCCATTTCAGCTCATAAGCTTCGATCGTGAATAGAGGAGAGTTCTTCATATTTCCCCTCATGGTTCTTCCTGAGTTTTCAGTGGAAGTAGTAGACATTGAAATCTGGTATCCGTCCTCATCCACATCCGGTGGTGTGTACGTTCCGAATTTTAAGTGATTTTGTGCCATGTTCTACCTCCTTAAGCCATCACAAACGGATTCTTTCCTGTCTGTGTTCTCATGTTCTGTCCTTCCTCTAATACCGCCTTTGCAATCTGTCTGCGGTTCAGATATACAGGAACTTCAATTCTTCGTGAGCCGTTTCCGGTTTCTTCCCTAACAATCTTTCGGATAAGGTTCTCAGGTGCTTCAATGTTGTTCCCACTCTTCTGATCTCCAAGTACCGCCATGAATTCCTTGTTTGGTGGAATCACAGCACCTTGAGCTAAATAAGGAATATGTGGTGCACTCCAATATCCGATATGAAATCCGAGTGACCTAACACCGGTCAAAGATGTAACCCAGCTAGGAACTGATACATTTATTTTATTCAATGCTTTTGCAACACCGTTTTGCATAATCTGTGCTGCACGAAGCAATCCATTCATGAGTCTGATAATCAAGTTGATTGGTGACTTTATGACGGAAACCATGCCATTCCAAGCACCGCCGAGAATATTCTTGATTCCATTCCATGCCTGTTCCCAATCACCGGCAAGAACTCCATTTACAAAATTAACGATTCCTGTAAATATCTGTTTTACAGCTTCGAAGATGTTTTGAATGTTTATTAACCAACCATTCATGAAAACACCGATAACACCGAAAGTTTTCACCCAATCAACAGAAAATACACTATCCAGGAACTTTGCAATTGGTTTCAGTATCGAGTTTTGAATAAACTTAAAAATTGCATTGATAGTATCTCGGAAAGAACCAACTATAGTCGAAATTCCACTCATAGCTTTCTTCCAATCACCTGTGAATACCCCTGTCAAAAAGTCAATGATCCCATTCAGCTGTTTCAGAATGCTAGCTACTACTTGAACCACAGTCCCAACAAAATCGAAGAGCGTTGATCCTAACCATTCAATAATAGGAGCAATAACAGGAACAATATTTTCAACAATCCAATTCATGACAGGAATTAAAACACTGTTCCATAACCAGTTCAGTATATCTATCAATCTTCCGATTAATCCGATTGCTTGGTCGATGGCATTTCCTACCGGTCCACTCATAATCTCTTGGAACTTCTGTCCTAACATATCAAGAATCGGTGCGATATACTGACTGTACATATCTAGGACTAAACCAACAAATGTAGAGATGCTGTTCTTCGTATTCTGAATAAACGGTCCAATATGCTCATCATACAGTTCTGTGAGCTTATCAGCTACTTTATGGACTGTATCTTCGATAGCCTGTGTTACTGTTTCAATCGGTTTCAGCGTGTCATTGATTGCATTGATAATCTTGTCCTTGTTCTCAACAATCGGTCCTGTGATAAAGTCAATCAAATCTTTTGCGAAGTTTGTCGCAAGGAGAATGACCTCTCCGAATGCTGTAGCGAATGTACCGATTATGTTGCCAGTGATGTTCTGTGCTGTCTGTGATCCGAATGTCTGTTGGAAGATTTCTGCGATTGTTGCACTGAAATTTCCGACAATTGTCGCGATCTCAGATCCTAAGTCGAACATCTTGACAAGCCACTTTTTGATCCTTCCGGTGTTCTCAGCTAGATAGCTTTCGATACCGCCTACAATGTTCTCTGCTATCGTGAGTCCAATTGAAACGAACGAGCCTACGATTTTACCCATGTTGTAAATAAACAATCTGGCAAATCTCTTGGCTGCCTTCTGCACATCCTTATCTGTAAAGATGTCTTGGATATGCTCTCCGATAGACTTCAAATCTTTCTTGAGTTCTTCAAGTACCGGCTTATAATCTCCAAGTCCGTCCCAGAACCCATCTATAAAAATGTCTCTGATCTGTTTCAGCTTGTCGAGTACTGTATCAAGTAATGATGCAAACTTATTGTCGATAGGTACTTCTTCAAATAACGGTCCGGATCCAGCTCCTCCGCCACCACCACCTCCGGATCCACTAGAACCACTTCCGGAGTTCTGCTTATCCATTCGGTTGATATCATCAAGTGGTGATAAGTAATCTTCCGCAGCTTCCGCAGCTTCTTTTGTTCCGTCTGCTGCATCTTTTGCACCGCTTGCCGTGTCCTTAAGACTTCCAGCATAATCTTTCTGTACCGCGATAGCTTTCGTGTATGTGCTCTTTCCGGACAGGAACGAGAAGAACATACTTACATAACTTGCAGCTGTTGAAAGCATGTCAATGAACTTGCTAAGAATCGGTGCTACTACGCTAAGAATTGGTGCAAACGCTGTTGCAAGGCTGTTTTTAAGTGTCTCAAGACTTCCCCATAGCATTGATATACTGTTGTTTGTGCTACTTGAGTACTGTGCAAGGTTTGTGAATCCGTCTTTAATAGCGTTCATAGCCACAGACATTGCTCTATAGAACATGTTCATGATAAACGCTGTTTTCAGCATTCTTCCAATGCCGAGTTTCGCACCATTCGCAGCCTTTCCAGTTTTTGCAATAGACTTTGACGCTCTTTCACTTTCGCTGGCAAGTTTACGTTGTGCTGGTGTTGCACTCATCAATTTTTGCTTGTATTCGTCCACACTGCCTTTTACAGAATTGTACGATGTGTGAAGCCGATTGTTCATATCAGCTAGTTTTCTTTCTTCTACTGCCAGTTGTTCCATATCAGCAGCAGCCTCTTTCGCTTTTGAACCTAGTGAAAATGCTTCTCCGGTTCGTTCCAATTCTCTAAGTTCGCCCTCTGCATAATTTATTGTATTGGTAAGGTCTTCAATTTTTTCTTTAATCCAGACATATTTTGAATCTAAAGTTCCATCGTTATTTTTTGCACTTTTTAGTATTGCTTTGTGTGCTTCGAGACTTCTTGTTGCTTCATCAATTTGGGACTTGATTTCCCCATACTCTTCTGAGTATCCAGCAACTCTTTTCTTTATTTCAGCAACCTTACGCTCCTGTGCAGCGTATTCATTGTTCAGCTTAGCGAATGCATCAGCTTGTTTGTTGAGAGCTGTCTGCGCTTTGTTCCCCATGTCATTTACAGAGTTTGCCATTCTTCTGACAGCCGCTTCAACTTCTCTGCTTCCGGCTTTCATGCCGTCAGCGTTAATCTCTGTGTCAATTATGATATAGCCGTCGGCTTGTGCCATTTCTAATCCTTTCCACCGCTAATTATCTGCGGTCAGCGAATATCTCTATTGATATCCGGTTATTTATTCAATCCGAAGAGTTCTCGGAGTTCAGCTTTCTCTTCGTCACTTCTCTCTGTACTCTTCTGATGTAAGTCCACAATAGACTTATTATTTTTGTAGTATTCCTGTTCCCACTTCTCTAACTTCTTGCCTTTTCTCTTCTTGTCTCGGATGCTGACTACAGTTGAGAAGGTACTTTCTCCAATCTCCATATAGAGTCCGAAGAACGTCCACCAGTGCATATAGTCTGTAGCTCGCACATCAGCGTTATTCACCTTATTCACAGCCGGTATGATGATTGGTGCATCTTGTTCCCAGTCCATTGTTCTAGGTCTAGGTTTGCCATCATTTTTGATACCGCAATCGATGAACTCACACGCTTTCTGACAGGCTTCTTGCCAATCCTTAGGTGGCATGGAATCAAAGTCCACATAGAGGATTCTAAGCATCGTGAGTGTTTTCTCCTGTTGTTTCTCTTCTTCTGTCATGCCAGGCTCGAAGATGTCCGGATCATTCATAGCAGAAAGAATATCCAATATCACTCTAAAATCAGAGCGTATCGAATATTCTTTTCCATTAACGTCTAAAGATGTAGGAAGTTTCCACGGATCCATATTAGTTGTGGTACTTAGCCACATACTTATTCATGCGACTCTGTACCTTCTTTGTGCGGATATTCATTTCCTTTTCAATCACTTTTGCGATAGAGGACAGGACGTTCTCCATGTACAGTTCTCCATTTGCCAGTGGTGAGAATGCTCCGAGAATTGAGAAGAATGTCTCTTTCGCATCTTCTCCGACAAGATAGGAGATCTTCTCCATAATGTCATCCTCTGCTTTTCTCATATCCGCATCGCTTGGATTCTCCGGCAGCTGATAGGAATTGTAGTACTCAACTACTTCCTCATATCTCTTCACGATGTTTGTGTCTGTAGGTCTGAACTCGAACTTGCCGAGAACCTTTCCTCTTTTGTTCTTAATCGTGTAGACCTTGCTACCATCATCTACTACAATCTTGTTTGCCATTGGTTTTGCTAATTTATTGCTCATTGTATCGTCCTTTCTCAAATCGTCTTTTCAATGAGATATATCTCTTCGTCATTTACGTCTAATATTGTGTCTCCACGGATGTCAAACCATCGTTTCAGTCACTCAATATTTCCCTCTGTGAATACTGGATTACCTGATTTCAGAGATTCAGCTGTGACATAACCTTTTGTTCTCTCACCATCATCTGTTACATCGAATGGGATATTGACACCAGTAGTGTCTCCACCATAGCTCTGTGGTTTAACCATTACTTCCTGTACATAAGCAAGATGCTTTGTGGCTGTCGTGTCCTCTACGATCACTTCAAGCATAAGAGTCTTACAAGCTTCACCTTTCAAACGGTTAAATGCAATCTCTCTGATCTTCGGATACAGTTTGGATGTTGGATCTGCATAGAACGGATCCGCTGACATGGAAGGTGCATATCCATTATCAGTTGTCACAGTTTTTCCAAGAATGGTCCTCTTCTGTTCCGTGTCTGGATTAAGCTCCACGGACATTTCCTCGATATCGTCACCGAGAACCGCCCACTCTGCTGTTGCCGGTGTCTTTTTAAACGATGCATCAAGATAATGCATCAACGCTTCACGCTCTAATTTCATGTTTGTTATCCTCCATTATTTCTTGTAGAATATGTTTCTGTATTTCAAGGAGATGCTGATTGCCCAATCTTGGACATTACCATCACTCACATTATCTAAGTGAGCCGGTGTAAGCCTTATGATCTCCTCTATTTTTCTCTCTTCTGTAAGCACTGGATATTCTTCCAGCCTCTTCTGTTCTCCATTAATGACCACGGTCTGCTGTTCAAGCCACTTTCCAAGAGTGTCAAGGAATTCTTTGATACTGGCCTTAATCTTTGGAGAGTCGATTGAAGACCGGTAGATCACATAAAAAGGATAGTTGCACAACTGGTCTACTTTGCCAGTTACACTCTTCTTTTCCAGTGCAATCACCGCTCCTGTCACTGGATAGAAGGCAATACCGCCATCTTCATCTAGTGTGGAGAATCTTATCTTTTCGTCTTCCTCTAATCCTGGAAAACTATTGAGAAGAGAAACGAGTGCATCAGTTACCGCTGCGTAACCATCTACATCGTACTTCACCGGTTTCTTACTTTCCTCCGGCACGTTTCTTCACTCCTTTCACCCAAGACTTCACATTTTGTTCCTTAGCAGCATCGAACCAATGGTCTGTAGCACTAGGATGTGCTGTCTTATCAAACACGAGGTCTCTGTCTGTGACTACCTTCTTTGCTCCGGCTCTTGCCCACGGCGAACCTGTGACAGGATCTACCATAACTTTTTCTTCATAGAGGAATCGTCCGTAAGGTGGAGCACCGGCAATCACTTCACCTGTTCCTTGCATGGATCTGCTCATAATCGCAGACACGTTTCTCATGTTACCGTCACGAAATGGCATATACTTTTCCATGTCAGTGAACACTCGACCATCTAGCCAGTTCTGTGCTTCCTGGAACTGCTTTTCAAATCGGTTCAAGCTGACATTTACTTTGATGTCACCTTTTACGATTGAGAAACTAGGAAAATGAAATATCTTGCTTGCCATATTACTTTCCTCCAATCTCAAAATGAGGAATCAGTGTGTAAGAACCTACGCTTGTGATCAGAAAGACATTATCCATCTTCTTATTCAGATAATCGTAGAATCCTTTGTTCATGCGTGACGTATAGTCTTCATCAGCAATTACCGTTTCCGGATATTCGCCTTCCAAGAAGATGTCCCCTGTCGAGAATGTGATGGAATTCTCTTTGTTTTCCGTAGTTTTCCACACTTTCGGAGTGAGATAGGAAAGATTGCACACTATCCTTTCTCCTTCACGCACCTTAAACGGTACATGAAGAATAGCTGTATCAGCCGTATCCAAACCAGTTTTGGCAACATTGGCTGCCTTATCCGTAATAAGTGTGACTCCGGATATAACATGAGGATACCAATATATGGCATCATTCTTGTCAGTGTATTTGTTGAATACAGTCACAGTCTTGTCATACATCGGTATCCCCTCCTAATAGAATTCTTTTCCACATTCTTTGCACTTCCACACATGATGAGTCTTGTACTCATGGTCCCCGACCTCATCAAGGAAAGTTGAAGAATATGTCAATTTTTCATGTCGGCACATTAACCGCTTAAGCCATCTAAATACCAGCATAGAGTAGGCACACTCCTTCCTTATCTACAACTCCTTGCAGATACTCAGAAGCCACCTGTCGAATCAGAATAGCTTCCACTTTCTTATCCATTGACGCTCGTGCATAGATGCTGTCGGATGCTCCGCTAGTCCCAGTTGCAAAGCTGATACTTTCAGCACCTGACGTAATGGACGATACTTGCTTCTTACTCACTGTACCATCAGCGTGTTTAATCACACCTACAGTGTCCAGTGATGCTTTTCTGATTGAGTCGATCTGATACAGAACTTCTGCAATCTCACAGACAGCTTTCTGAACCTTTGCATTAGATTTCTTGTCTTCCGGAAGACCATCTTCTAATCTACCAAAGGTGATTCTGTCCAAACGTTCGCTTGCTCGTTCTGCATACTTAGAAAACTCTTCCTCTGTCACGGCATCTCCAAAATATTTAGTTGTATAGAACTGATAATCTGTGTATGCCATGTCTGATCTCCTTACTCTTCTTTGCTTGCTGCCTTTTTCGGCTTTCGCTGTGGCTTGTCATTTACTTCTTCATACTTCTGTGGATTGCTTTTCATACTGGCAATACTCTCGGCATTACCAGTAGAAAGGTACAATCCTGTCTCTTTATCCAGGAATTTCATTCTTATCAACCACCAATTTTCTTATTCTTGAAAATAAGGTCCGGTGTTACAGACTTAGTTCCGAAGTGATAGAACAGCTCGATTCCGTAAGCGTTTGACAGCGGAATTTTCTCAGCGTTGTATGGATCTGCCATTACTGGCTGTGCTACTGCACCATCAACCATAACAAGTGCTTTCACATCCTGTGGAAGATGTACGCATGAGTATGTTTTAACACCGTGGAATGCGTAGAACTCTTCGTCCGCTGCACCTACACCTGGTACTGTTACCTTATCAAGATATGTTCTAATTTTTCCGTAGTAGTCCGGATCCAGCACCATGTGCATCATTGCTCTCGGTACACCGTCTACGTAATCATTCTTTGTGGTCTCGCACTGCTGAATCATCTTCTCTGCAATCTCTTCAATAGCTGTGATTCCTGTCAGATCTACTTCTGTAGCATCTGTTCCAGCAACCTCGAAGAACTTAGTATCAAGCTCAGCTGCCATTCTAAGAGCATGGTTTGCTGTTCTCTTAGCAATAAGTCCTTCAACTCCAAGAAGAGATACATCTTTCTGCTCTACTTCTTCTACGATCTCTTTGTCCTGATCAATCGGAATCGTTACCGATTTACCTTTTACACCATCACCTTTGGCTGCTGTTCTAGCTGTTCCGTAGTCCTTTGGTGTAGCATTCGCAAATCTCTTTGCTTCTACTGTTCCGGCATGTGGATCACCGGAAAGTTCTGTGTTTTTCATCTTTCCGGAAATTGTAAGTTTCTGTACGTTCTCGATAACTTTTCCATATTCCTCAGCAAGGAACATCTTTCCAGTAGTGTCGAGAAGTGTGTTTAATGACGTAATTCTTGTATCTGCCATGTTCGTATCTCCTTTAACTGTTTAAGGTCAACGATTATCTCGAATTGATAACCGTGCTATAGCATGACTACCACACAGTAGGTGGTGTGTACACAGGAGTCTTACTTGACTCTCCGCCCTTTGTAGTTGGCACCGTGAATGTTGGTGCAGCCGGTGCATCTGTCTGTGCGAATGCATCCTTCTGTGATTCTCTCAGCTCTGTCATATAATCATCTAGTCCGAGGATTTTTTCACCTTCACGTTTCAGCCCTTTTTCTTTGATCATGCTGATAATTCCTGTCTTAGCAAACTCAGATGTAAATTTCTCACCTGCCAGTGCTTTCACAAGAGCATCGTTGAAGTCTCTCTCTTCGATCTTTGCAGCATAATCTTTTTCGCTTTCTGCAAGCTTTGTTTTCCACTCATTTTCGGCTGATTCAGCTTTAACTTTCCACTCATCACGTTCCTTTGTGATAGCGTCAAAGTCTTTGCCTTCAAAACCTTCAAGAGTAGACTTGGCTGTGTCATACTGTGATTTGTAAGTGTCTCTTTCCTGTGTGACCGTATCAAGCTTTCTTCCCTGTTTCTCAAACTCGGCAAGAGTCTTGTAATTCTCATTCACACCGGTTTCGATTGTTTTCTTCTGCTCATCTGTAATCTCGAGACCAGCATCGGAAAGAATCTGAATAATGTTTTTCATGTTTCATATCCTCCTCAACGTATTTTATTAACCGTTTCGTCCACGGTAGGGATTCAGACAGATAAACCTCTGTCAGGGTAATCGTGGTTGAGGGAGTCGAACCCTCATAACCATTACCACGCAAGAACAGATGCTATAGAAAGGCAGATTCACATCTGTCCCCAGCTCCCTTAGGAGCAAAGCCTACCGAGATGTGCGATACCTCTTAACAGGATTCCCCTAGTAGGCTATTTTCTAAAAAAGGAGGCGCAAAAATATGATATAATCTTCACCCAATATCCATTATGAATGTTTTTGATTACTTCGTTGTACCCATCTTTAACTCTTTTTCGCACTTTCGTATCTTCTGGCAGCAGCTGCACTCTTCATAGCTTGCTTTCTGTCCCACCGTGCGACTTTCAATCGTTCTGCATACTCTCTCAAGTTATTCTCTTCGCAGAAGGTACTGTATCGCTTGTTCTGAAGCTTTAGTGTGTGAGCCTTGCGGTCTAGCATATTCTGCAATTCAAACCTTGCCTTATCATCCTTACAGTTATCAACAGCTGTCTGCAAGTTCTGTATCTTCCGCTTGGTGTCACGAATCCTACGCTCCTGTGCTCTCTGTTTCTTCTGCAATTCCTCAACCTTATGGTTATCAGCAAAGTTAATCTTCTTGTCATCATAAGGATTATTCACTCCGTCACCACTTCCAAAAGAGTGCCGGCAGTTCCATCCGCAGAGTCCTTCACCAGTTCCGAATCCGGTGGTCTTAACGAAGTCCGGGAATCTCTTATCCTTTCCACTTCGTGAGTAGAATCGTCCTTGCCACCACAAGTGATTGCCAGGATTCATTCCACCGTTGCCGGTACGTGCTCCTAAGTGAGCAGACACAAGAACAGTATCCCAGTTCATTTCTTCCATTCTCTTCATGGAGATGTCGGCAGCTGCTTGTCCCACTCCTGTCCTCACGATCATCATCGTTGCTGACTCAATGCTCATTCTGTACCCGGTAGGATAGTTCACTTTGAGTCCTACTTCTGTGATATTGTTAATCACATCTCTGACTGCTTGTGTGTACGATGCTGCACCGGTAGACACAAGATGATATGCATTGTCCATCTGATTGATAAAAGTCCTCTGTGCATCCAGTGCTGTAGTCCGTGTGAAGTTATTCCATTCTCCGGCAGTAGCAAGGTAATCTCTTTCAAGGATCCTGAGCATGGTTGGAGATTGCATCAGTGCTGTTGGAGTGAGTCCGGCTGCAATATACACAGCATCATCCCACTTCAGAGTATTGATACCAGCATCGACAAATGCATCCTTAATCTCTTTCTTCTGCAACTTTGTCTTGTCCGCTATTTCCTTCTGGATATCCTCTAACAGTTCACCAGACTCTTGAAGCACTTGTATCTGCCATCTGTCTGTTTGTGTCAGCAGATAGTCCTCACCTCTGCCGAGTCTCTTCATGATTCTCTCGATGATCATGTCCATAATAGTGCGATGAAGGGACGAAGATATCTCCTCCGCCCCTTCTGTTATTCTTTGTAAATATTCAGGTGTTAGCATTATTTCTCACCGTCTTTACTTCCACTCTCTGACCAGTCTTGTGACCATGTGGACAGTAGTACCAATTTTCTTTTATCTGTTCCATTACTCTAACCACTCATTATCAAAATAATAAAATCCATATACAACAGCTCCAATCAATCCAATCCAGAAAATCCAAAATAAAACTTGCCAAAACACTTCTTTTGATTCTAAATGCTCAACAGTTTTATCTATAGTTCTATCCTGATAAAAATGTGTATTATCTGATATTGTTTTGTCTTTTAATTCTGTAAAAATTGTTCCTTTGAATCTTGTTCCTGTACCATAATACTTGTATCTCACGCGACTCGATTCTTTAATTGTATCAATATAGTCTGCATCTGGAAGTTTTATTTTACCACTATCAAATACTACACAGCAGAATGATACTTCTTTACATTGCTTGCTCTCACTACCAGCGTAATCCCACGACCAATAAACTTCTGTATGAATCTTTGTGTGACCTTTTCCATCGGTGGTTGTATATGTTCTAGTATGTCTGTTATAATGCTCTTCTTCCTTCTCAACATACATATATTCTCCACCGATTTCCGGGAAAGTTACTGTATCAACAGCTTCTAAATCACCATATACAAAGGCATTCCCAACGTTTGTGTCCATTCCATATCGGAAAAGTTCTTCATCCTCAATCTTAACAGCCTTATTGTATCTTTCATTATTATCCATAATACTGTTTTGAATCTTGCCTGATATAAGAAATCCAATCAAAAGCATTACAGCCACGATAGATACACTTGCTAAGACTTCACGCTTTGTAATCTCCATTTATTTATCTCCGAACAAATCTTGTGGTGCATCTTCTGATACATCGTATTCAAGGTAAGAATATGACTGTTTCTCATATCCAGTCATATTCAAGAAAATACTTGTCGGAAATTTACGTACGTAACGATTGTACTGCTTCACCTGTTTGTTGAAGTTACTTCGATATTCAGCAATCATATTTTCTGTGATCGACAGCTCATTCATTAGCTGCTTGTAATTTTCATTCGACTTCAACTCTGGATATGCTTCACTTACTGCCGTAATAGCTGTAGTGACATTCTCAATATTCCCAGTCTGCCCTCTTCCATCGACAACGGCTTTCAATGTTTCTGCCTCATGCGAATCATACTGTTTCACGCAATCCGCAAGATTATACACAAGGTCAACCCTTCGTTTTTCCTGCACCTTGATATCCGACTGTGCCGTCCTTACTTGCTCTTCCATTGCAATAGCCCTATTCTGCGAGCTGTATACTCCAAATACACACATTAAAACTACTGCAACAACTCCACAAAATGCAATTAAGGCTACTTTCCAATTACTTTTCATCTATTTACCCCTTTGTATGACAAGTGTTTGTAATCTTTCCGTACACATCTTCATATAATTCCTATTTTTCGTTCTTTCCAAGAACATTTCTTTCAATGCGGTCTTCTACTCTACGATTCATCCACATGAGAGCTTCCTCGATATGAGTAAGCGCGCAAGCATTTTCTCTTGACGCAAACGGTCCTGCCTGAAAAGCTTTTAAGCGATCACGTACAATTTCCAGTAAATCTGTGTCGATTACACCGTGAAGCGAATCTTTTTTCTTTTCGTGGTCCGCACTGCATCTGTAATGTAAGAAGCAGATTATCCGGTTCCGCTCTTAACGATGTATCATCATCTTCAAGCGTTGCTGTTCCAGCCTTGCACACACAATATAAGTGATTAGCACCACCTGGACCGATTTCATCTACGGCAAATACATCATTTAATTTTTCTCTTTTCTGAATTGTTGATAATTTCTTCATTTCTAATCCTCCTACTCTGCAAATACCCAATCTTCCGCAAGCATATCTGCCTGACTTGCGAGCCATCCCATCTGTACTCCTGATGTTCCGACAAATGCAATAGCCATGTTTCCGATAGCATCATGTTCACAGTTTACAATTTCTCCATCTGCTGTCTTGTAGGAAATATCAATAGCAAGCTCAATGTACTGCTTCTTACCATTCCATCCTTTACGTGCCACCTTAAGTCCTCTTTTCAGATAACGAATAGCATCATCAAAGCCAAATGTTGACTGACCACCAAGAACACCGCAATTCTCTTCATCAGCAATCATCCAATCGTCTCTCTGCATGTGCATGAAAGTATATTCGACTCTCTGTGTTTCACGGATATCAAGAACATCTCCCTGTCCTTTATCTGAATCTTTCGGTCTACAATGAATCATAATTGTCTGTTTTTCATCATCCCAGCACCAGTACCCATTCCAACCAGGAAGTTTTACCTTTGCTCCATGTTTCATTGCTTCAAATGCTTCTTTAAATGTCATTGTTAATTTCTCCTTTCTTTTCTTAAATCGAAAAGTCAGGACTCGAACCTGAATCTCCAGCTCTTGCGCTGGCGCTCTACCAATTAAGCTACATTTCATTAGCAGGTGGACAGTAATCAAACCACCTCTGCTACGGTTCTTTGACAGTACGAAGAAGATAATAGTAAACATTGTAATAACACTGTGACTATCGTGCAAAAATGTGAATATTAAATCCTTGACGGAACTCCGCAGCTAAAATCCGTCTGTTAAATTTTTTCAAACATAATTAGGGCTTCCCCTTATTCGATCATGGTAAAAGTCATATTCTGCCACTGTGATGATAGGTCTGAGCTTCCGAGAGCGACTCTTGGCTTCCTACCACGGTCTAAGCACGCATGGGATTGATACCCACAAATTTCACGGTTCTTTCAGATTATGTTTTCGCCTACTTGCACCTTTTGCATTGCTCATATCGAAATTGCTTATTTAAGAACTTGCCATACCGCTACTTTAACGAATTTCTTGTGTTATACACTGATTTCTCAGCTTCAAGGCAAATCAGCTTATTGAGAATTTCCAGTTAGTCCGTAGTCTCTCGCACCACTCACATCACTGGATTATTTCTGCACCGCAGATGTCTATTAATCACTGACCACAAGGATTCTGCATTTGACTTCTCTATGATGATACACTGCAAGGCATTGTTGACGGTTTCCGTCTTCACCAATGGAATCACTCCCAGTGGAAAGAATCAGCTTATCCAATATCTCGAACAAGCCTATCTCGTCACCATTGCATCTCGGCATGACTGAAAAATCACTCTTCACCGAGGTAATCATATTTGAAAATTGCCGTATAAGGAGTCGAACCTTAATCTTTCACTTGAGTAGGGTAGAATGAACGCTTTACCATTAAGCTATACGGCTTCCAACTACACTGTAGTAAGGAAAAATTTGTTATGAAAAGATTTCTCTCCGAGTTCCGGAGAAAGCTACCGTTCGGATTCGAACCGAAAACCTGTTGATTCGTAATCAACTGCTCTATCCATTTGAGCTATGATAGCATATAGCATCGAGCGTGAACCAAGAAAAACCGCTCGATGCTATATTATTTTAGGTTCCCGGGGAGATGACAAGAAACCGGGAATAGGCCTGTCCCGGTTATGCTCCGGGTTCTGCGTCCTACTAAGGAACAAGCCTTAACCGCCATCTGACGGTTAGTAGCAATATTTATAGTGCTGTACATTGCACTGTCAAGGAATGAAAAACGAATGAACTTTTCGTCCTCAAGTACATAGTACCGTATTCGCTTGCTTTCATTGTCCCCATAATTTACTCATCTTGGAATTTATCAAAGAGAGTTTCGCCTTTGTCACTGGCTTCTTCAATCATTGCTTTCGCTTCTGGCTCTGTCATCCCTTCAAACTTCACGAAGTACATCCATGCCGGTACTTTTCCTTGCACCACATAATTCCACCAACGTGCACGATCATCTTCAAGGTTGTACACAAGGTCTTCAAACTCACAAGCTGTCTGATATCCGGAAGCCGGAATTGTTCCGTTCGCTGTTCCAGTAGCGTAGAGGATATATAAGATCCTGTGAATAACTCCATCGTGGTTCTTACCATCAAGGATTGTACGGAATGATTCGATTGTATGCAGCGTTCTTCTATCATCTGATTCAACCTGTGTTGCTGTCTGAATTCCTCTGGTCTCGTCAAACGAGAAGTAACCATTTGAGAATCCGCACTTGTATCCGATGATAGACAGATAGAAGTTGATGGCAGCAGTTCTTTCAGCTACCAGTATTGTCGGTACATGTTCTTGAATCGTACCGTCTGCATCCGCTCCCATTTCAAGTCCTTGCATGAATCGAGGGATCTTGATTCCGTTCTGATTAGCATACTGGATTGCTGACTGTGATACAAAGGTAACATGCTGGCTGTCTTCCTGTTCGTCCCCCATCTTATTGAGTGCGATATCGAGCCATCTCAACTCTTCAATGCATTCAGCAAATACCGGTACAGTAAGAGGAGACTCCTTGTCGATTGCATTCGCATAAGGATTTCGCCAGTACACAAATAATGGATACTCCAACCCTCTTACTTCTACTTCCGGGAGAATATCTTTCCACTCATCTACTTTCTCTAGGGAAATTTCAGATCCGATACGGTTCTTATCTTCACTCTTGAATGCTTTTGATGAAATCTTATAGACTCTTTCACCATTCACATCCTCAAATCTGTGATATTCTGCTTTTGTGTAGTACCTGTTTCCCTTTTTAATGTACGAGAAGAACACTGCTGCAAGTACATCACCGTTTGTGTTAGTATCCGTGATGATGAAATAGTCAGGATCCAGGAACTCAATTCCCTGTCCGTCTGACTTAATCATCATTCCGCAAGTAGCACAGCTCTCTTCCTGTTTCTCCTGTAACGCGTTCAACACTTCATCAAATTTCTTCTTAAGCGCATCGTTACCATCAATCTCAACATTGACATTGAACAGTGTAAGGTTTGCAATCTCCCGGCAAATGACATTAGAGAACCTTGTCGGTTTGATTGTTCCGTCCATGCACCATGTCGGCAGTCCTGATCTCATACCCTTATACAAATCTAAGGCAGTCTGCATATCAGAAGAGCGACTTACCTCAATTCCAAATATATCTCTTACTTCGTTTACTCCAAACATTCTATTAAATACCGCCTTAATCTTTTGCATTAGTCCCATTAGTATTTCCACCTTAACCGCCTACGCAAGAATGTGTAGACATAATATCTTGTATCATCCATCGCATGATCGTTCTCTTTAATGACTGTATCATTGTTCTTTTCCTCATCCCAACAATACAGTCCAAACTCGTTGATACAGCTTGTGCAATCCTTGTATATCTTTAGGATTCCCTTGTTGAGCATCGTTGTGACTACTCGAATTCCGTCCAGTACATCATTATCTGCTTTCTTAACCGTGTACTCTCCGTACTTCTTAATGACTTCGATGAACGATGCAGCAGATGGATCTATGATGATACACGATACCTTTCTGTCTCCGATCAGTTCTTTCAGCATCTTGTAATAGGCTTCATCATCTACACGCTTGCCAGCTTCTCTACTGTTGTAGTACAATTCTGCTTCACGCTGTGAGTTCTTCCCATCGAATGCCCACAGACCGGCTGAGAATGGATTAACCGTACCATAGTCGATTGACACGATGTATTCCAATGCCCCACTCATGTGTTCATCAGAAACATGCTTTTCTTCATCGAACATGGAATAGACAAGTCCTTCAGCCACACACCACAATCCTAAGATATAACGCTTGAAGAACACACCTACATACATACTTCGGTATCGTTCTTTGATCTTCTCAGAGAGCGATAGGTTGTCATCCATCGTAAAATGCAGATAAATGATGTGCTTCTCTTCACACTTGTCTATCCAGTTGACCTTAAACCAGTGCCGAGGGTTGTCCGGATTGCAGTTAAACCAAAACTTTGAACCGGTAACAGAGCATCGTCCTGTAGCCTGATTGACGAATGACTCTGGCATCAGTGCCACCTCGTCAAAAAACATACCGGCAAGAGTGATACCCTGAATCAGATCCTGTGACCTTTCATCCTTACCGCCGAAGATGTAGAAGAAGTTCTGTACATCTCCCTTACTTACCACAATCAGATTATCGGACCGATGGTCTACTACGGAATATCCTCGGCTCTTGAGCATCAGCTTAAGCCAGAAGAGTACGTTTCTTCGGAATGATCCGATTGTCTTTCCAGCCATACCGAAGTTCTGTTGATTGAATGTAGCCATTGCCCACAAGACGTAGGACAGTGACATACACAGCGTCTTACCACTTCGGATTGCTCCGTCCGCTATGATTCCATCTTTGTCCTTTACTGGACTACTATCGCACCACCATGTCAGCACTTGCTTTTGTTTCTTCGAGAATGGCTTAAACTCAAATCCTTGCTTCTTGGCTTTTTCTTTCATGGCAGCAGCGTGTTTCATGATTCCTTGCCGGACGGAAGCTAATCTCTCCTCAAAGTTATTCATCATCTGTCCACACCTCACTCGCTGTGGAATTCAGTGCATCCATGAAGTTGTCTTTTGCATCTTCATCAGATCCATTGTCTTTGAACTGTGCTTCCAGTTTTGCAAGCTCAAGGTTCATCTTCCTATCGTCAACGTTACGTTTCAGAAGTTCCTGTGCTGCTTTGGTTCGTTCAGACAATGATGCATCTAGGTCGAACTGATCCTTGATTTTCCCTCGCATGACATCAGTTAGATACTTCATGATTTCCTCAATATCTGCTATGTCTTTACTTGCGATTTGCTCCTGTCTAGCGTTGATATAGTCCAAAATATGAGGAACTTTGAGGTTGTCAGCTCCAGTTCTATATGCTGTCTTTTCACTATATCCGGCATTCTTTGCTGCCTGTGTTGCGTTCCCAAGTTTCAGGTACTCATCACAGAACTTTTTCTGCTTAGGCGTTAGCTTATCCTTAGACACATTTAACCACCACCCTGTTCTTTATGTTCTCTCTTTTCTCCCTGTGTTCCATTTGACACTTAATCATCTGTAGTACATTTGTCCTCTCTGTATGTATCCCATGTCCTTGACGGAATAGTTCACACTGCAAGATGTTCCCACAGTGCGTACATTCATCTGTTATTTCTCTGTTGGCAATCCTCATGGTCTCACCTCATCCCATATATCCTTTAAGCAATTCACTATCTCAAGCTGTGATGTTGTTCTGATCAGTTCCAAATCTTTCTCTTTCCATTCTCCATGCCTGTCTCTTCCCAGTACCGGAGTAGATAATATATAGATGTTAATGAGTCTGTTCTGTTCAGCTGAATAGAATTGTCTCTGACTGTACTTTATAATCAAGCCTGTCTGCAAGATTGCTCTCTGTAGCTTCTTGGATATTCCATTGAGATTCACCTTTCTACCTCCAAAATGAAAAAGATTCCATGCATGATACAATGTCTCTTATACCATTGTAACTGAATGAAATCTTTTCGTTGTACCCATATTTATGAAAAAAGAAGCATCATGTCATATGATGCTTCTTCAGCAGTCAACCGGAATTGAACCGATGCCTTGTCTGTCAACCTGTTCTGCCAGCCTAAACTATCTTCTGCTAAGATAATCATACCACACTTTCTTTACTCTGTCTTCCATCTTCTTCTCTTTTGGAGATAGTCCTGTTGCCTTCTTAGGTCCATCATCTTCATTGTGATAATATCCATGATGTACATGAGGATCCATGCCGGCATGTACATGTCCAAAATTAATTTCTTTTACATGTTTATTTTTATTGTCGAAATACACAATTTTTATCAAATCATTTCCTCCGACAAGTGCATACACTCTTCCCCTTGTCATTGTCTCTTGAAGACTTTCTCCATGCCTTGAGTTTGCTTCTACAAACTTTATGTTTCCAGATACAAGGGGTTTTCCATTCGTGTCTATAATTGCATGAAATTGTGATCCATACTTATGGTGCTTATCGCTTATCCCACTAGAGCTACCTCTCCCTCCCACGTATTCACCTTCTCTTCTTTTCAGTATCTAACCAGTTACTTTTTCTTCCCACTTCCATAGAACCATGCTTCAAAGTTACTCATTCTTCTTTTTCTGGCTCTATCATAAGTAGTTGTTGTTCTGCTAGGATCGTGATATGCATCAGTGTTTCCTTTTTCAATTGGTTTCGAATACTCATGCATCTTATCTGAAATCTTGACACTTGCAGATAGAATGTTCTTGTATTCTCTTGCGAGTTTTTGATTTTTGTACAATGCATCTGCGCTTCCAAGTTTTGCAATCTGCCTTTGTAACTCATTTAATCGGTCAGTATAATAATGACTAACTCTTGTAGCTTCTTTCACTCCACCGATTTTATCAATGAAGTCGAGTTTTCCGCTCTGCGCAGCTCTTTCAAGTTTACTATCTTTCTTTACCGTTCCACTTCCTCGCAAAGCATCACTTTTCTTTGATGCATTGTAAAATATTTTTGCTCCCATTTTGGAGACTGGTTCGCCCCCCCCCAATGGCACTTATGCTTCCTCTACCGCCCATTTTTCTTCCTTTCCGTCAGTGATTCTCCAAACGATTTAATCTTTACTATGTTGCCCTGACACTCATCCGGTATCATTCCGTAAAAGATGATTGTTTCCGGCTGAAGCCTTGACATCATTTCATTGTATCCCTCAAGAAACAATTTCTTTCTCTCTTTGCTGTTCATTACACCAACACTGGATACTGCAACAGCTCCACCAACCGGTTCACCGTCAAAGCACCAGGAGAATGATTCCTTATCACTCCAACTGATTGTAGGTATCACATCAATCCCGTTCATCTGCATATAAGCACCAATCCAGTGCTTTCTAAAATGGTTATACAACTGTAATGCTTTAGGGAAATCTGTATACGTGCTAAAGTCCGGACTCATTACACACTTGAAGTCCTGTAACATGTTGATGTAAGTATCTGGCTGCGTCCATAATCTGTTAAACTGGTAATCGTCAATAAAGAAATGGATTCCATGATCTGCTCTATCCTTACAGCTTTTCGCATAGTTGAATGATAGGAATTCGCATGGATTGTATGATGTAGGTTCTATCTGTGGGATTCCATATTCGCCAACACCATCAAACAGCATCTTCTGTTGATTCTCGTAGTTCTGTGTACTTCTATACATAGAAAAATCCTCACACATTCTATAGTCTATATGACTATTGTAACTGTGTGAGGATTTTGTGTTGTACCCATCTTACAAATTAATATCTTCTTGTTCCATGTTCCAATCTTTAAGTTCTATACATAACTTATACGGACCACCATCTTTGATTGCCAATACCTCATTCATAATAAGTTGATATGTATACCTGTTCCCATATAAGTCCTGAAATCTCAATTCTGCTTTTTTCTCCCCTACATAACGCTTCGCTGCAATGCTCTCATCTTCTACATTTATTCCAGACGCAATGTCAATAAATTCATAATCCCCCTCTTCTATCGCTTCACTTATAATCCAGCCACGTTTTTTTCCTTCTATATTCATCTTAACTTTTAATGCCGGCCCTCGTCCAATATTTTTTATTTGCAACACATAATCGTTGTCTGAATAAACCTTTTCATGTTCTAACAATATTAAATTGCATCCTTTTTTCGCTGCATCTTCACTATTTTCAAATTCTGTTTTGTGAACTTTTTTAATAACAAAATAGGGTTTTACTGCTTCGCGTCTGTTGAGTTCAACCTGATCTTTCAATTCTTGTTTCTGAATCTCATAATCTTTTCTATCTTTTTCTTGCTGTAATTGAAATGTCCATTTAACTCCAAGTACAGTTGCTACTGCTCCCATCCCACTGCCTATATAACTTCCAAAAAATCCCAACCAGCTTGCTTTATTGATTGCGCTCGGGAAACCATTTTCAGCTACAAGCCAAGATACAATCAATCCTACAATAAATATCAATCCTATTATGCATGGCATCAACCAATTTTTCTTTTTCATAATCGCTTACAATATAAGCATGATGTAACATTACGTAATGATACACCATGCTTTTCCTCCTTAGATTTATTATACTAATATAAAAGTAATTTGTAACTTTTTCAACTATTTACAATATACTTCTTCCAAGTAATGTCATTAATCTGTTGTACTCTTCAATCACCTTTCGTCTGTATCCCTGAAAGTCTTTCCTCTGCATTGGGATGTATTCCCTCTTACAGATATTATCGTATCCAAGTCCTGTTGTCAGATTGATGAAGAGGAACTTTGCTATCTCCGGCTTTACGTTCTGGCAGCTTTGAAGAAGAAGGATTTGCTCATATCCAGTGGCTTTCCGGCAGTAGTCAATTATCTTCTTCCCTTGCTCATGAGTGATGCCGTAATCACTCAGATACGTTTCTCTCACGCTCAATGGTATTCACCTCCCACGCACGCTTTTATATCTATCCCAACTCTTGTCAGTCATTCGTTCGGATCTTCTTGTAAATACTCGCCTTGTGTCCTTATCAATTTCCTAGCCTGATATGCCGGACGGTTAAACTCTTCGCTTGCTTTCTGATCTACCGGTCTTTCTGACATTCCACCATAATGCTTTTGTAGATTTGCTTTAATCTCTGCCGGGCATCTTCTTGTCTCTGTACTTCTTTTCACTGTTCATCACTCCAATCCAATCTCTGACCGCACCAACCGCAATATTGAATGCATTCTTCTATTACTTCTGTCGGAGTATCCGTTATCCCTCCGCACACTGGACATTTGCACGTTCCACAACATTTATCATCTAACATTCTTATCCTCCTAAAACCAAGCCCAAAGAAACGCAAGAGCAATCACAACTGCATGAAAGCATTTCCATAATGCCCACGCAAGTTCACTTTTTTCGTTCCGGCGATTATTAATCAGCCACATCCATATCGCACTATAACCGATTATCCCAACCACAATGCTTGCGATTCTCAAGCCTAGCTTAATCTGTTCCATGCACATTCTCCTCTTCTAACAGTTCAGGATTGTCAATTTCTCTATTCATAATTTTTAACTACCTCCAACTTTTACACCCAAAATTCCATGTGCAGATATTTTCCCTGATACTCTGTTTCCCAGTAATAATGACCGTGATAATCATCTTCGCAGCATCCAGTCCATTGTTCGCACCATTCTCTGCATCCGTTATCCCCTTGCTCATCACCAGTGTGATGATTTGTAATATCCGCACAGTCTGAACACATTCCATCCATATCAAGATTTTCTTTGCACCATGTTTCTATTTCTTTATTGAGTTTATTTCTTTTCTCAATTTTATTTACTATTTTTTTTGGAATTTTCTTCATATTCCTCAACCACTTCCAGCTTCTTCAAGTCCTCGATTAACCATATCTCTTCATTGCCTTCCCATTTGACCATTGGAAAGTCTACATCAAAACGGCGATTTAAACTAAACCAATTAGTAAGACCGTCTTTATATGTAAATAAAGTACCATCTTTATCTCTTACGATGTATTTGAATTCTTCTTTAAGATACTCCAAAAACGCTCTGTCTTTCTTACTGATTACTATCACTGACTTTTCGATGTACTCTGACTCTGCCCACTCTCTTCTTGCCTTGTCACAGTCTTCCATCTCCAAAAACAAGCATGCTGTACATGGAGCGTCACAGCAATCCGAAACTTCATTCGTATTTTTATCAACCCTAAAATCGTGTCCTTTGCAAGCAATCTCCACAATCTCTTTTGTGTACTTCTCTTTATTCGTCATAGTATTATCTCCACTCTCCCAAATGTCCAAAACATTCTTTTTTAAATTTTTCTAATACATCTATTAGGTTGTCTATTTCGTAAGAATCCTTAAATATTATCTCGATTATTTCAGGATTAGATGTGTCAATATCATTACAGTAGGGAAATGGTTTCATAAAACAATTAAATCTAGCATTTATACCTTTATGTGTTAATGATATTTGATTAACACTTTCTTTATTTCCAATAATCTTCATTTCTTCCACCTCGCTTAACAATTTCAATTGCCTTGTCAATAGCATTTGCAATATTAAGATAAGCACAATCCTTATCTGCATCACCTGTATTTGCTATTGTGAGATAGTAGTGCATCTTTAAATCTCTAAGCTCTCTTACAACTTTCTCCACATCAAACGCTGTCGGCTGTTCTACAATCGTCTCCATAAAATGCCTATGTTCCGAAACATGGCAAAGCGCAGCGTTCCCGTTTCTATGCGTGTTATTTAGCATACTCTCTTCCACACATTCCAGAAGCTTATCTGCATCAATTAGTCTGCTCATGTCATTCTCCTTTGTATCTCTTAGGCAGTGGCATCCATGCTATTACTCCGTCCACTACATTATCATCATCGTCTGTCCACTTTCTCCCATCCCAGTAGGCACTAAACGGCTGTACAACACGTCTGCTCTGTACAATGTAACCATCAAAAGAATCGACCTTTGGCTTCTTCGGAAGTCTCTCACTCACTGGAATCCACTTCTGACTTTGTAGAGCAATAGCAATTTTCACAAGTTCGATAGCGTCAAGCCATTCTCCACATTTTTCTTTTTCCTCAAACTCCGCTAACTTCTCCATCGCTTCTGACAGCTTGTTCTTGTCCTTAATCACTGCTTTTCCACAGTGGTATGTTGTTAATCTCTCTTTCATTCCCTCACCTTTTCTCCTTAAAAAAGCGTAAAAAAATACCAACCACCGAATATTGATGGTTGGTAGATGTTATTCAAATAAACTATTAATGAAATCATCTGGATTATCTAGTTCATTTTTGATTACTTCTTCAAGAGTTTTTAATTTTTCAGAACGTCCTGTTGACAATACTGTTATGTCTGCATTCTCATTTGGTTGGATTGCTATTTCTCTATACCCGTCATTTGTTTGATTAGTAAAATAAATATAACCATTATTATAAGGAGCCCTATAATTATTAACTCCATCTATTGACATGCAATTTTCGTCTATATACTTATAATAGAATGGATTTTTTCTTAATAATCCTTCTCCAGTTCTTTGCCATTGTATCTTATTTTCCTCTGTTTTTTTTAATATTGCATCAACAGCTTTTTCTAATTTATCACTCATTGCCCTTATTCTCCTTTTCCAAAAAAGTTATTAATTCTGTCAAAAAAGATATTAATTCTCTTCTATTTCTTGTTTCAATTCCTTCATACATTTTCATGATTTTTTTCATTTTTTTATTCCATGAATGAATTTTTAACTTTTTCCCTATTTTTGTTTCATGTTGAAGCAATACATCCCAAGAATCATCAATCACTGTAATTACACACTTGATCTTCGCTTGTTGTTTCATTCCAAATGTCTTTTCAATATCCTCTGTCCCTGTAGCAAGAGCTTGTATATCTTTTAAATCTGCAATCATTGGATTAACTCTTTTGTTAAAGTATGATGTATCTTTTTCTATTTTTTGTATCTTATTAATTTTGCGATTGACATTTGCAGCTACGAAAAAGGTTATCATTGTAATTATAAGCCCAATAATGCTACACAAATTTCCGATATCACTAACTGAATACTTCATGAGTGCTCTCTTTTCTTTGGTATTTCTTTTATTATCAACCATCAATATTCAATTGTCAAGGTGCTGTTAGCTGCTATTTTTAGCTGCCACTCTATTTCTCTTTGTATTTCTCCATAATCTCCATAATTGAGTTCATGTGTTCAGCTACTTCCGGCAAATCTTCATCGCTGATTCTTGCGATGCAATTATTTCTTTTCAATTCGGTTAACTCAAATATTCCGTTTTTAATAGCACAAAATGCCTTAGCAAGAAAAGTTTCTTTCTCAGCTTCACTATCACACTCATAAAATATTTCTCTTTTGTCATGTTCTCCAAACTTATCCGTAAAGAATTTTGTCCGCTTTGGAGTGATTCTTGTGATTTGTGCCGGAAAAATCAGTTTATGCCGGAATGATGAACCCCATCCGTAACTCACTTCTCTTGCAATCCCGACCCAATCTCCAACTTTCAATGTGTCTTTGTCTATCTCTTTTAATTCAATGTTCATTCCTCTCACCTACGCAAATCTTAATTGTTCCTGTGTATCATCAATGCTCATGTTCGGCATTCTCTCACCAACTTTCAGATACGGACAGTTTGCTTCTACAAGCTTTTCTGCCATGATTGGTACAACACTGTTTCCGATTCTTGCTACTTGCTTTGCAATCGGATATTTCTTCCAGTTGTAATCCCGGTCTATAATGTAATCTTTCGGAAATCCTTGCATCAGTTTTAGTTCTTCCGGTTTCAGCATCCTCAAAAAGATATCAGATATGATGTATTTCTCGCCCTTGATATCCAGGATTACATTCACCAGTCCAAAACGGTCTTTCGTTGTGATCGTATCAAGCGGTCTATCCAAAGTCTGTCCACAGCCACCGCCGTAATACTTAATCAGAAATGCTGATACCAAACCGAAGTGACCCGGAGATGTCGTAATTGTATGTAATGGTTCATCACACCCCTGTCCAATCCCCGTCTTGTAATACTTCGTGATAAATGCTGTCACAAGTCCGTATCGGTTCGATGTATCGATCGTCTTGATCGGTTCTGTCAAAAGCTGTCCTCTTGAATCACCGGCTCTTGTCTCTCCGTGATATTGAATGATATATGCCAGCGCTTCTCCACCCCTCACGATATAAGGAGATTCTGCATCGATAATATATTTCTTAATGCCGTTCGCAATTCTCTTCTGTGTAGCTTCTGCAAGTGGCTTCTTGCGGTCAAATATCGAACTTCCAAGGTCTGACCAGTCAATGTAATCTCCACAAGGTTTCCACTTCTCAAAGCCAATGCCGTCAGCACTGTGAGTTTGCTCTGGCCATCTGATTTCTCGTCCATCTCTACGGAATACCGCATACCATCTCTTTCTTGTGGTCGGTGCTCCGTAGTCCGCAGCTATCAATTCTCTACTACCGAAACGGTACCCGAGACTCTTCATTGCTGTAATGAATTTTTTATAATCCTCGCCTTTTTTCTCCGGTATCGGATAACCTTTTTCGTCCAACGGACCCCACTGTTGTATTTCTTCTACGTTCTCCATAAGGATTACATCCGGTAGAATAGCTTTTGCGTGCTTATATACCGCCCACGGAAGAATCCGAAGTCCTTTTTCTCTTGGCTTACCACCTTTTGCTTTTGAATGGCTTGTACAATCCGGACTTGCCCACATCAGCGCAACATGCTGTCCTTTTACATATTTCTTCAAGTTGACCTTAAAAATATCCTCTGTCAGATGAAGTGTGTCCGGGTGGTTGGTCTTATGCATCAGAATAGCATCTGGATCATGGTTAATGGCTATGTCTACCGGTCTGCCGAGTGCCATTTCTATTCCTACGGATGCCCCGCCACCACCGGCGAAACAATCCACAATTAAGTCTTTCACTACTGCATACCTCCAATAAAATCAAATATATCCATTTGTCCCATCTGCTCCCATGTTTCTGTACCAATTCCGCATGTTTCTAACGCATCTTTATACTTCACCCCGTTGTTTTCAAGGTTCATGCAGATTTCATAACATTTCGGATGTGTTATGGACATTCTCTGGAATCTGTTTGGCTCTTCTTCCAGGTGCGCTCCGAATCCACAGAACATACATCCTGTTCGTTGTTCTCCTGTCGTATAATAGTTGCCTTGCTGATCTTGCTTAATATCTCCGTACACAGAGCATATTTCCACATCATTTTCGACCGCGTATCTTAATACGTCCTGTCTGTTCCAAAATCCTAACGGCTGTGATTTAATTTTCTTCCCGTCATACACATTACAGCCTGTGCTTGCGTATAGATGCGCTCGCATGAATCCCTCATCCTGTGTTGTGCCGATATATGGTTTTCTTCCTGTCCTATTTTCGTATTCTTTAAATGGATTCTTTTTCATCTTGTCGCAACATTTTTGAGATGTATCGAATTCGGTATCAAGTAAGAATCTCCACTTTTTAGCTAGCATACCGAACTTTCCTCGTTCATCACCATTTAATAAATAATTCCGATACCTCTCGCTTAACTTCCCATGTCTCAGCTTTTCAATTTTCATCGCTGATTCTTTTGAAGTCAGTGGAAATCCATGCTGCTCCACAATTTGTTTAAAAGTGATTCTTTTTCCTGCTTTGTCTCTTGGATAGATTTCTTCAAACTCTCCCGGTGCTTTCCTTGCAAATCTCACGATTTCTGGAAATTCCAAACCTGTATTGGAGAATACAGCTGGGACATCATTTCCTAATATTTTTCGGATCATATGTAGTAGCACTGTGCTATCAAGTCCAGCAGAATAGCTTAAATACACTTGTCCATCCCAGTTGTAATGCCATTCTCTTATACGGGTTTCTGTAAGCCGTAGCTTTGTTTCATATGGCAGATATTTTCTTTGCGAGAACTGCCAGTCATTTAGTTTCAAGTCATCTTCTTGTATATACATCTTCTCGAAAGGAGCCGATATATCTTTGCCCGGCCGGAGCTCCGTCTCCTTTCTGTAATTTATTTATCCTGTTCTTCCATCCATTTAAAAACATTGACCATGTTGTCAATTTCGAATGTTTGGTATGCGCAATGCGTATGTACTAACCGATGTCCGAGACAACTCATACTGTTGTTAATGCAAGCTGGCTCTCCGCAGATTACACAACGGAAGCGGTTCTCCCTATTACGTTTCAAGCCAGTCTTCTTGAACACTTCGATGTTCTCTCTGTCTATCTGCTCATAATCCTTGTGTACTTCAATGCCCATCATTTCACCTCATTCGCAAGCTGGAATCCAATTCTCGCCACATTCCTAAGGTTCTCCTTAATCAGTGACTTATTCGGCTGTCTGTTGGAACACAACCATTGCATGTCTCGGTCATCCTCCCAGTCTTTGGCATTCCATTCGTCCAAATACTCACACTCAGCTTTCGCCACCTGTAAGCATCGAATCATGTAATCTATCTTTTCTCCTGTGTTCATGGCTTACTCCTTTACCGCATATCTGCTCTCACATATTGCAAAAAACTTTCCCTCATGCTCTTCACAATATCTTTTCAGCACTTCTTCGCAAGAATCATGATTGTCAATTTCCTCTTCGTGAACAACCGTTCTTTTTTCGTCTATTACAAGGCAACAGGTTTTCTTCACAACTTCAATTTCTTTCTTTTCATGGTCTTTCTTGTACTGTTTGAGGACTTCGATATATCGTTCAGGATGTTTTACCGCTAATTCATTACAGGTAATACCCGTGCCATTGTTATAGGCACGCAGCTTGCAACGACTGCAACTCCTTCCCTCACACATTTCGCCTCTAAGTATAATTGCTTCTTCCGCTGTCAGTTCGTCCTCTACTAATCCCTCAAGCATTCCGTCTGTCCACTTATAGTCATCTTCTACAACTTTGTAGTAATCATCATGCACGGATGTAATCGTTACGATCTTTTTCTTTAACATTTCATCAACTGCATATAAACCACCATACAGCACCGTATTTTTTAAATCACTCCTGACTCTTACCTTGTCTCCAACTTTGTATTTCATTTCATACCTCTCTTTCTCAGTTTTTCTGACAGATTCTTTCTCTTCTGTTTCTTCTCTTTCCATCGTCTCAGGTACTCAATCTGCGCCTGATCCTCTTTCTCTTGTCTGTTCATGGTCTTTATCCCTTGTACAGATTCGGAATCGGCATCCATGCTGTAACTCTGTACAGTGAGCATCCACCGTGTCCGTTTGAGTATCTATCCCACTCAAGATATCCGTACTGTCTGTCAAGCCAGTGCTTTTCTGTGTCCTCGTCAAACACTTGAATGTAGCACCCTACACTGTACTCTCTGTATCCACTACCGTTCGTTGACTCAAGTGTGAGTAGTACATCTCTTTCATCTTCCGGAAGTCTTTCTGTCACTGGTATCCAGCCATGTCCTTTGTCAGCATTGTCAATCTTGCACATCTTCTCAACATACTTTCTGACGGTCTCTGTTGTGAGCAGAATCCCTTCGTCCTTTCTGTCCGGATTCAGTTCATCTGCCATTGTATTCTTCAATTCTTCCTCGGCTTCGTTCAGCCACGAAAGAAACGTTTCTGCATCAATCGTTTTTCCCATCTCTTCTCCTTTCGCTTTTTGCAACATATTCTCCGTAGCTCATACCATGCTGCTTTGCTTCAGCTGCGGCTCTTACTAATTCGCTTCGATACTTCGGTTCTTTTGCGCCTTTTACTTTCTTCGGTTTGGCTTGCTTTCGTTTCATTGCCAGTTCCTTTTTCTGTTCAGGACTCAAGGCTCTGTATCTTGCCTTTCCTCTCTCGCAGCACTGTCTCCGGCTTCTTTCTTCTCCGCAAGCCTTGCTACAACACTTCTTCCGGTTGCCGACTATCTCAAATTCTTTTCCACAGACTGAGCATACCGCCCAGCCTTTATTTGCTTCTGCCATTCTTAATCACCTTCCTAGCAACTTACTTTCCAAATCATCCATGTCATAATGCCGTCTCTCAAAGTTGTTATTGTTCTTCATCTGCTTCTTGAACTTCTCATCGTACTTTCCATCAAGGATCTTAGCGAAGTTGTCCGGATTGATAAACCAATCAAAGTTCAGTGAGAACCTTGTATCTGTCTTTCCCTGAAGGAAGTCACTCTGTTTGACCTTATCAACAGCTTGTATCACTTTCTCTTCTCCGAATTGCTCAAGTAAGGCAATCAGTGAAGTGCATCTCTTAGAACCTTGATTGATCCGGTAAATCATTTTGATACCGTAAGGCTCTAGCTGATTCCATGCATCGATGATGGATTGAATGCTATGCTGCTTTATAGATACGTTAGTATCTATATATTCTTTCTTCCTTTCTTCCCTTCTTCTATTGTTGTCACTTGCTTGTCACTTGCTTGTCGGTTGCTTGTCACTTGCTTGTCACTTTGCGTGTCACTCGATTGATACGAACAGTAATTATTTACCGTAAATACGCTGAATTTGTTATATTTTTTGCTTGTCACTTCGCCTGTCGATTCTAGGTGTTTTATTGCTGTTCTTATCTCTCTAACTGAAAGGTTAGTTTCTTCAGATAATTTGGCTAAAGAAGATACGAATGACCCCCTTTTTATCTCAATTCCTAAGAAAAATCCGTCCTTCCAGTTCGCTTTTAAAAGCATGTGTATGAACAATCTGGAAGTGTTTTTGTCTTTGTACCACCCCCACTCGAGAAGTGACCGATTAATCTTTATGTAATCGCCTTTCATATAATTTCATCCAATCTTCCATTGTCATTGTGACCAGCCAATCCTTGTGATTCTTCCGATGCATTACCGTAGGCATTTCGCCCTCTCTCGCATCGTTTATGGACTGTTCCACAGCTTCATAGATGTTAAGCTTCTCTACCCTCTTGCACTCAATATGGATGCCAGGAAGACCGACTACATCTGCATCTCCATTGGATCCGCAGAACTGCTGCCCTCTCCGGCAATCATATCCATGTGATTTAAGCAGATTTGCTAATTCTCTTTCTCCTTCTTTCCCTTTTCGGTTCGAGTTCATTGTCTACCTCCATGTTGCAGTTCTTGGCTGTTCGCCTTGCTGTTTTTAATGCCCAGCCGATACTCTTCAGCCGGCTTTCTTCTTGTCTGATGTACTTCATCAGCATCATTCTCTCTTCTAAGATGTTCATGTCTGGAACGAAGTACCCTCTTCCATCTTGCATGTTGAGAATTGGTATATCTCGTCTTGCATAATGGATCATGTCTCTAATTGTTCTATCGTCTATACCGGTCAGATCAGACAGCTCAGCTCTTGTAATTGCTCTGTCATGTCCGGTTCTGATGTAATCTAATATGTCAATATCGTAAGTCTGCATTGTTCTCCTTTCTCTCCCCGGACAAGCCGAGGAGATGAATCATCATGGCTTTTGAAAAGGATTGTGACATGCTGTTCAGTCAGCCATTAGGAGTTTATATATCAACCTTATCCGCTAGGTTAATACCGGTTATAGCCAAGACTTTCCGAATACCTCTCTGAACTCTTCTCTGCTGCCTATATGCTCTTCGAAATATCGTTGAGCCATCTGCTTAAGCTCCAAGTCCAGTCCATGATTCGGATTGTCATGTACGCTCCCCTTTTGAAATTCATGGAGATACGGTGCAAGGGGAATCACAAATCCGTATCTCTCAGATATCTTTCTTCTACTGCCATAAAAGATATGGTGTATGTGTGGATAAGGATATCCAGTGAAGTAACAGTGGTCCATATCGTCAGTAAACACGCTCTTCAATCGTTTAGCCAATATCCACGCCATACCTTTCTTTCAGTAATCTCTTTTCATCCGGTGTGGCAATCTCTGATGCTGAAAGTCCTGCTTCTTTGCAACTTGTAATAAGTCCATCAATGAGCCTTGCCATCTCTGATGTATCGTAGGTACTTGAACCTCTCAACAACTTATACGTTCTGTACATGATACCGTCCAAGCCTTGCCTTACTTGTGATGTTGGCATCAGATGATATTCTGTTGCTTGCATCACTTTCTTTTCCGCATCTTCCGTATCCGGTACTGTCATGTATATCGGCTTTCCTTCAATGATCTCCGGCTCTCCGTAATGAATCAGCATCAAGTTGTGCATTTCTGCATTCGATGTGTTCATTACCTTTGCAAGCTTGGTGAGTAGTACCCAGTAGTAAGCATTTGCATCAAGACTTCTTTTCTTCCTGTATGGCTTTATTTCAAGGCTTAAAACCTCTTTGCCTTTCAATTCCTCGTAAGTCTCAAGAAAGTCCTCATTTGGCTCAAATAGAATGGTCAGCCTCCGTGTAGCAAAGTCAATAATTGGCTCTTTTAACTTTCCAGTGAACTTCATTTATACACTACAACTCTCCTTCAACTCTTTTACGTGATCAAAAGCATTCTTATACTGGTTAATCGTCAGCGCTTCTATTTTCTGCACTTTATACAATACAAGTACTTTACTTTCATCAATTCCATTTTCAGTAAACAAACTCCGAAGAGAATTAATATGATTTTGATTAATCTTTATATTGCTGCTTGTACTCTTCCCATCTTTCTGATCAGACTTGTCTTGATTCTTCTGCTTTTCATATTCATCAGAATCAGGATCTTTCACATCATCCAAAAGAAACAAACCATTCAATGCGTATTTTCTTGCATAGCTGGATACTGATCCAGTAATCTGCGCTTCATCCATTCCTTTCTTTTCCTCTGATTCTCTCGCATAAGCAGTTACAGAAATCTCCTCATCTGATTCGCAATCAACCAAAGTTGCTGTGGCTTTTACATACACCTTCCCAACAGCTTCCACAATTTCGTCTTTCAGCGTCAGAAAGACCTTTAAATCCTTTTCATATTTCTTGAATTCAGCAAGAATCGTCTCCGCATTTCGATAATAGAATTTACCAAATTTGTTATATTGATCTTTGGGGACTTTCATATCCTGCTGCAGTTTGGATAACTTTTCTCCAATCTCCATCAAACATCCTTCCTTTCGAAGTAAACACCAAAGCTTGTCATTGCCTGTTCGATATCTTTAAGTTCCTCTTCTGTAGCAACAACGGTGTAAATTACCTTCTTAGACTCTTCGCTGCTCAAGAATCTTGCCTGTTCCTCATCTACTTCTTTCAGCTTTTCAACAGTCTCTTTCTCCGCTTTTCTTTTGATTTCCTCTTCTTCGAGAATTCTTCTACGTTCTTCAAGACGGATGCGTTCTCTTTCAGCTTCCAATTCTCTTTCTCTTCTGGCAGCTTCTTCTGCTTCTTTTCTCTTAAGGATCTCTGCTTTCTGAATTTCGTAATCACTAAGGTACTTAATTGCTGATGCCAGATTGTTGTTTTCCATATAGAAGTTGAGAGCAGTTTCTTCTTTTTCTGATCTCATGGCTTTGATTGCAGTGATATCAGCGTTTGTGATTGCAACTTTGCCAGTAAGTTCTTCTCTAATGTCTTTCATTTTTGTGCCGGCATTCGTCCACTTCTTTCCGTAGATACGCTCCAATGGAATGTAGTCTTTCAATTCTTCCGGTACAATTTCTTCATAAGCAAGCCGGATCTCTTCTTTACGTTCATTGATACGCTTCTCTTCGAATTCTTTTACCTTGTAATCGATTAGTGTGATTGGCTCATCAATCAATGTAATAAGTTCCTTTACCTTAGCTTCGAACTCATCATAAGGCTTCATATATTCTTTCTTTACTTCAATTCTTCTCTCGTTTACTGCTGCCTTTTTCTTTCTCAGCTCTGCGAGGTCTTTCTTCGCATCCTTTTTTGTATCTTCCGTAAACTCTTTACTTTTATATTTCTCAAGTTCCTGTGATACCTGGTTCTTAAATTCATCAAAGTTAGCTGTGATTTCTCCAATACTCTGTACCACATTAAATTTCAGTTCGTTCATCTTTCATTTCCTCCGCATTGTAATTGTCTGCAAGTCTCTTATGCATCTTATGTTGTGTGATTCCTAATTCATCAAAGGACAGTTCCTCATGCTCCCACACCGATGGTTCTTCGTGCTTGACCGGAAGTCCAATAATTGCTTTCACTGTGTCCAGCTTGATATATCCGTTTTCTTCATTGCTGATGTAAGCTTTGAGCGTTTCCATTCGTGCATCTGTTTTGCACAGCTCTTCAAATTTTGAAACGCTTACTTCAAGTGTTTTTTCTAACAACATTGCTTTCTCCTTTCACAGTGGCAGTTCTTGTACTAATTGCAGAACAAGTGTGCTAATTGCAAGAAGTTTTTCGTCAACGTCTCTATCTCCATGCACGTACCGTTCTACGTTTGCGAAAATGTATGCTGATGCTTTCATAATCAAATCTTCGTCTTTGGCACCATTCATGTCACAAAACTCTGATGCAAATATTGGAATGATTGCGTTCAGCTTATCCAAAGTTATGGTAAAATTATCTTTTTTCATTGCTTTCTCCTTTTTAAATTGCTATTATTAAGTTGGTTAATTACCTAAGCGCCTGAAGATTTGCCGTCTTTCCCTGGCGCTTATTTTAGTATCCGAAGATGACCCATGTTGCGATACTTAAGAAGATTACCAATCCCATCGCAACTACTGTCATAACCGCTGACGTTGTTTCTTCTCTGTCATTGCACTTGCTCCTCTTCGGCTGTCCCTGAATGTCAATTATCTGAACTGTCTGAATTGCTTTTCTCTGAATGTTGATTACATTTAACTGATTCACTCTTTCTCACCCCTTTCTTATAAGATGTACATGGAATGAATCTGCTCATCTCCATGCAGTGGTTCTTTCTTCTGCATTCCTTACGGTTCCGCATCTGTCTCACCTTCCATCTTCCGTACCAATATCATCGATTCGATTGGATCATACTCAGGAACATACTTTCTTGTTGCACCTTCCAGTGCTCTGAAGAATCGGTTGTAGTCTGCGTACACAGCCTTGTCAATAAATCGGTCAATGATCGCATCTTTTGGATACCGACCTAGCTTGATCTGATTCATGATTCCGTATTTCCGATTCTTAACAGTTCCCATTGATTGACCGTAAGTATCTTTGAAATAAGATGTCTTTGCATATCTGTTCACTGGCTTTCGTTCTTCTTTGACAGCTTCAGCAATCAGAGGAAGCAATTCTTGGATACGTTCCAATTCTGCAACAGCTTGTGCTTTTGTCATCTGCATCACTTCCTTCTCCCCAAATCTTTGTTACTGTTTGTACTTATTACGATGAATCTTCTTTCGGATTCTCAATACCTCATTAATTGAATCAAAGAATGTTGTTCCGATACTTCTTGCCATTGATAAAAACTCTTTTCTTTGCAAATCATCAAAGCTTAGGTATATAAGCAAAAGTTTTTTGTAATCTTCGTAATTTTTGTGATTCTTATTCATAACTATTGCATCTTGCTCTGGTATGTAAGAAAATGCCCATCTTCGTACACCCCCTCTAGCACATTCATATATCATTGGTGATCCGCAATGAATAAGTTGAAGCTCCATCTTTTATTCCCCCCTCTTACAAGCTTATCTGTGCATTGCAGTCCTGAATCATAATCCTTGTATTTGTACATGGCTGCCAGTTCTTCACGTAGTTGACAGCTTCATCGAATTTCTTCTTCGGCACGTTATTGCGAGCATTTACATTGAAGTAATGCTTCAAATCCCTGTTACACTCAGCAAAAACTTTTTTACTGATTTCCTTGTATGCATTACTTTCTTTTCCTCCAAGTGCATCAATAACAGCTTTGCCAACTGCATCACCAAGTGTCATCTGCTGACCATAATCCAGTGTCATGTTCTGCTCCAGGTCCGCAATCCTGTCCTCATGATCGTCAATCATGCCTAATTGAATACGCATTATTTCTACTGGACTCATTGGTTTCTGATAAGAACCAGTCTTTCTAATTGTCGGAAGCACTTCTGATGTAGCCCAGTGCTTGAATCTCTTAGCGGATTCCAACTTACTTCCGAAGATTAATGCGTATAAGCCGGATTCGTTGATAATATACATCTGTCTGTTCTGACCTGAGTCGGCAAAACACCGAGTCAGCTTATCTTCGTCTGCAACGTGTTTCTTCAATGCATCTGATGTGTCCTTGTATCCGAGTGATACAGCCACATCTTTTCCAACAAACCACGGTTCATTATTAATAGTTACTGTTCGGATATCACCGAACTCTTCTGAATTAAAAATCTGTAAGTTATTCATATTCTTCCTTTCTTCTCTCCTTTTTTATCTCCGTATGATATAATATGTTTAAATCACGTAGGAGGTTGTTACCATGTTTGAAGCTTTAAAAAATTTGATCGCAAATGATATTGTTGCTCTCATTGCTCTTGTTGCTTTAGTTTCTCCACCGATTACCGCTATCATAGACAATCTTTTTAAACTGATTGCGAAGCATCTTGATTTCAAAAGAAACGTTTATGACAACGAGTTCAATCACAAAAGAGATCTATTTGAAAATTTCCTATCTTATACCGGACAACTTCATCTTGACTCTGATCGATATATCAATGGTTTAATGAAAGCTTACTTTGCTCTTAGTCCGTATGTTTCAAAAGAGGACTTTGTATACTTTCGTGAATATTGTAATTTGGTTCAAGAAAACAATCCTGATAAGAACCAAGAGCGTCTTACCTTTTTACTGAACGAGCATATTGTTCCTTGTATTAAGAAGGAGCTACGTCGCTATAAACCATTAAGAAAATAATTAATTAATCGCAATCATCACCTGTCCGAATATGTAGCACACTATAACGGCATATACTAAATAGGCAATCGTTAATATAGCTCCTGTATGTCCTTCAAACGGGTCGAGTACATGATCTATTATCGCTCCTGATATGTGCATTAATATAGCTCCTACTATAGCTGCCATCCACACAATCACTACCCACTTCTCTGGTGATGATAACTCATTCCATATCTGTGTAAGCATTTCCTTTCTCCTTTCTTATCAGCCTTTAGTATCTTTTAAAGTTACTTTCGTGCAAAAAAAATAGACATAGGATCTGCTATATTCAGATTATCAATCATAATTTGAATTTCGTCACTTCCAAAAATACCAATCTTCATCTTTTCGTAAAAAGTTTTTGGCGTTATCCCTATCATTTTTGCAACATCTGTCTGAGATAATCCATTTTTCGCAATTATCCCTCGCAGCTCATCTGTTTTTATCACTTTCTCACCTCCGTATCTTTTTAAGTTACTCTTAGTATATCACGTTTTCGTAACTTGTCAAGATATTTTTTATTGCATTTATAACATTTTTGTGCTATTATAAAGTTACTTCATTAAAAGGAGGAAATGCAAATGACAGTGGGTGAACGAATAAAAGAAGTTCGAACAAAGCTTGGAATGAGTCAAGTAGACTTTGCTGATAAAATAAATGTTTCAAAACAAACATTATACAAATACGAAAATAACATTATTACAAATATTCCTTCTGATAAAGTAGAAGAAGCTGCGCGGATTGGCAATGTTTCCCCTGCTTATTTAATGGGATGGGAAAGCGAATCAGAAATGCATTATTTTGAAAAATTCGCTGCACGGGCAATAGCTGATCTTATCGACGCTCTTCCAGACAATATTGCCAGCCATACTCATGATTATTATGAATTGTCACTGCATAATCAAATGTTAGTTAATAAATATACGAAAAATCTCCTTGCGAATCAGCATATGGAAGAAGAACTAACAGTTCAAGCAGCTCATGAACGTACAGATATAGAAGTAACCGATGAAATGCGACAACATGATGATGACATCATGGATGACGAAAACTTCTAACTTCCATACTTTCTTTTATAGGACAGATTGCTTGGTACAATTATGATAGAGGTGTTGTACGTGAATTCTTATGAAATACTTTTAGACGAAGCTCACAGTGCTGGATTACTTGTAAAGGAAAAGCCATTACAAAGCAATGATGGAAGAATCAACGGTAATAGAATTGCTATACGCCGTGATATTAAAACATCAAGACAGAAAGCCAATGTCCTCGCTGAAGAACTTGGACACTACTATACTTCCACGGGTGATATTCGAGATCAATCCACGCTAGAGAACAGAAAGCAAGAACACCAAGCTCGATTGCACGGCTACAATCGCCTGATCGGACTTATGGGAATCATCCATGCATTCAATGCTGGATGTCAAAATAAATATGAAATTGCAGATTTTCTAGATGTTACAGAAGAATATCTGGAAGAATGTATCAGCTGTTACAGAGATAAGTATGGAGTTTATACGACAGTGGATAACTATGTAATATACTTCATCCCATATCTTACGGTTATTAAAATGCTTTAAAATAAGGTGCGGACAATGGACTTACTAAATTCATTTCTAGATAAATTAAAATTAGAAAGTACAAAGAAATTGGAATTATCAAAAAAATATCAAGTTCTCTACTTCAAAAATGGACAGTTATGTAAAGTAACTCCTGAAGAGACAGAATATACATACAATGCTAGGTTTATAAATTCAGATGGTAAATTGTATGATTTGCATGATATTAACGATATAGATAAACTTCCAATCCCATCTTTTTTAAGATGCGATATTTTCAACGGATACGGAATAACTGGAAGTTTAGATTATTTTCTAAAGATGAAAGCAGGTCTTCTAAGAACCAATGGTCTTGTTAATGAGTCTGATCATCTTTACCGAAGACTCTACCTTTTCATGGCAGCTTCAAACAATTGGTTTTTAGAAGAAGATTATCTATGTTATTGCAAGGTATTGCTGCAAGAGTTGAGATTGGAAGAAGCTGAATCGGAAGAGCTAAAGATTAAAAGTTATCTCAAACAACATGGAATAGTAAAAGACTTGTCATTAGAAATTGCTAATCTAACTATTAAGAATTGTAAAAAATACAATACGGATCTAGTACAGATGAGTGCTCATTGTTCATGCTGTGAGATATGCAACAAACTTCAAGGGCGAGTGTATAGCTTATCTGGTAACAGTAAAATTTTTCCGAAATTGCCTGAAGTGATTCTAAAAACCGGGAAAGTTCATGATGGATGCAGACATACCATTGCGCCTTTTTCCATCAAGTATAGTAACGCTATAAAAGATAAATTCGGAAATGATGTAGATGTGATTCAAGCAAGTACACGTCCGTATGTTGATGATAGGACAGAAGAAGAAAAGAGAAACTATATTCTATATACAGAGGATAAAAAGAAACGAGACACTCAGATGCGTGATAGAAAAGAGTATTATCGTATTGTATATGCTTTGCCGGATGATGCTCCAAAAAGCTTTTCTGCTTATCGCAGAATGAAGAGAACTAAAACAAAGAATTTCTTATTGCTTATGGAAAAGGCGAAAGAAGTCGGTATTGAAATAATATTAAATGATTAAGGATATAACTCCCGGAAGGGATTTATATAAAGCGTGTGGTGCGCTTAGCAAACAAGGCTATCTCACTAAAAGAAAGAGAGGGAACCATGAATATAAAAGAATACGTTTATGACAACAAACTTTCTTCCTTAACCGATACAGAATTGAGAGCTTATGGAAGAAAACTACTGGAAAGACAATATGCCGGTGAAGAACTTACAGATGAGTTATATACAGAGTTGAGAGATGTATGTAGCGAATTTGTAAACAGAGATAATTAAATAAAATAAAACCGCTCCTGTTGGCGCAGGAACGGTTGACACACCAAACTCCGAAGAGCGGTGCAGATTATATGAAGCAATAATATTGTATCATCTTCGGGGCAGTCATACAAGCAGAACTGTTGTTCTGTTGTTGGGCTGTTATTTTTGTACTCAAATATAGAAAGGAAGATGATTATGTGGATGGACAAATTACCGAGTGGCAAGTATAACTACATTGAACGTTATATTGATCCTATGACAGGGAAAAAGAAAAGGGTATCTATTGCTTTTGACAAGAACACAGCAAAAAATCGTAAAATGGCAGCAACCATACTCCAAGAACGCATTGATCAAGCATTAAGGACTGCTCAAGTGCAGAAAAAAGACATCACATTGAAAGAACTCGCAGAGCTGTACAACGCTGAACAGCTGAGGACAGTTAAGCAGTCTACGTACAACAGGAACTGCGGAGCGTGTAAGTCTATTGCAAAGATTCTCGGACCATCTACCATTGTATCGAAGTTAAATGCGGGATATATCAGAGAACGTTTTCTCGCTACTGGCAGAGCTCCTGGAACACTCAACGAATGGATGGTAAGGCTCAAGGCTCTGCTGAGATGGGGATACCGCAACGATTACATCGAAGATATCTCCTATCTCGACAAGATTGAACGGTTTAAAGATGTTTCTCGCCGTAAGAAGATTGAAGACAAATTTCTTGAGTCCAGCGAAGTGGAATTGTTGCTAGATGAGATGAAAGTGGAAAAATGGAAAGTGCTAACAGAATTCCTCGTCCTGTCTGGTCTCCGATTCGGCGAAGCAGCTGCGCTCGAGAAATCAGATGTTGATTTGAGAAAGCGTGTGATCCATGTCGCGAAAACCTATGATGTCAACAATGACATCGTAACAACCCCAAAGACGGACTTTTCTATCAGAGATGTATATATTCAAGATGAACTTGCAAAAGTCTGTAGAAAGGCACTGAGGATAGCTCAGAATGACAATGTGGTGCAGTTTAGCAACCTATTGTTCGCTGGTACTGTTCGTGAGCACATTGACCACTTTGCTTACAACAAATACCTCAAGGAAAATTCAATGAAGGCTATCGGTAGAAGCATCACACCACACGCGCTAAGACATACACACGCAAGTCTGCTAATGGAACAGGGAATTGATATCGACAGCATTTCAAAAAGACTTGGACATAATGATAGTAAGGTAACAAGAGAAATTTATTTGCACGTTACACAAAAGTTAGAAAGCAAACGAAATAAGCAGTTAAAAGCAATAAAAATTTTATAGTGAGCCCCATGAAAGCCCCATGAGAACAAAAAAGAACCCCGCAAACCTCAGAATTCCTTGTAAATACTGGGGTTGCGGGGAAAAGTTCAAAGCTGTCTAGGGGACTTGAACCCCCGACCTCCGCCTTACCAAGGCGACGCGCTACCGACTGCGCCAAGACAGCTTATTGCGTTCCAGCAGAACGCAAAATTAAATATACACTACTTGAGTTTGATTGTCAAGTTAAAGCTGATCTGAATCCAGCAAAATGGTAAATGGCCCGTCATTGAGCAGCTGAACCTTCATATCAGCTCCAAACTCTCCGGTCTGTACTTCATCCACTGATTCCCTGCATTTTTCAATGATATATTCATACATCTCATTCGCCATATCCGGTTTTCCTGCCTCAATAAAGCTTGGTCTGTTTCCTCTCTTACAGTTTGCATATAATGTAAACTGTGAAACCAGAAGAAGACCTCCGTCCACATCAGCAAGCGAAAGGTTTGTTTTTCCCTGTTCATCTTCAAAAATACGAAGTCCGATCATTTTTCGTATCATTTTGTCTGCAATCTCTTTTGTGTCAGTATCTGCTACTCCAATCAAAACAAGATACCCTTTTCCAATCTTTCCTGATATCTCACCATCAATCGTAACAGATGCCTCTGTTACTCTTTGTATTACAAATCTCATCTTCTCAAACCTCTGTTTTTTTATTATTTGTTGTCAGACAAATCAACGTCACAGCACTCACTGTCATCGGAATACTGATCAGGATAATCATTCCCATTACTATTGCCGGAAGGAATCTGCTCTCAAGATCTACGATCAGCGTTCCCATCAGATTATAGAACATGTGCATCAGCATGGATGCCGCCAGGGTGTTATAGCGATGCGCCACAAATCCAAGTGCAAACCCCAAAAGTGCCGCATAAATTCCCTGTACGAGATTTTGATGGAACACTCCAAACAGAACCGCCTGTACAACATTCGCCAGGATCCAATGCATTCCGGCACGTTCAAGATATTTCTGGATCAAACCCCGGAAAATCATTTCTTCCACAAGAGGTGGAAGAATCAATGTACTGAAAACCCACATCAGCGAATATTCTGTCAGGCCGGAATTTTCTATCAGATTCTGATAATTATCCATCGCATCCGGAAGTACCTGTGCTACGATTGCCAGTATAATGCTGGTCACATGTATCATACCAAAAGTAAACAGTACAATTAAAACACATCCTTCCAATCCGACTCTTCTGCATTTGCCTGGGATTGCACGGATTCCTCCTTCACGCAGCTGAAAAGCAAGATAATACCATAAAGCAGGAATAGGCAGAACCATAAGGTACAAAATTGCCGATACCAGATTCAAATGACTCATCAGGAACTCATAAACCACCATTGTTCCATTGTTTCCCATAACCAGAGACCCGCCAATTGCGGCCAGATAAGAAATGATGTATCCGAATTTGTTAAAGCAGATCATGATCACCAGAAAGACTGCAAGTGCCAAAAAGTAATTGTATTTTTTCTTCATCCGTATTTCTCCTTTACGGCAGAATCTTTTGTGCTTTTGTCTTGATCCTCTGAAGAGCATTGTCCACTGACTTCGGGCTCTTTCCAAGCAATTCTGCAATTGTTCTATAGTCGGTTCCCATCAAATGCAGATAAAGAACATGATTTTCTAATGGACTGAGCAATTCTTTGAGCTGCTCCGCAAAAGCTTCTGTATATTCTTTTCCAAAATAAAGAACTTCCGGATCATTCTCCTTCGATGATTCTATCGTGTCAATTAAAGGAAGACTTCTCCCTTCTCCTTCCTGTTCACTGTCTTCATACAGCGAAATATAGGAGTTCAAAGGCAGATGCTTTTTTCGGTTTGACGCCTCAATTGCTGAGTACATCTGCCTGGAAACACAAAGTTCTGCAAAACTTGAAAATGATGTTTTCTGCGTTACATCAAAATCCCGCACTGCTTTGATCAGACCGATCATTCCTTCCTGGATCAGATCCTCGTTCTCTCCCCCCAGCAGATACATTGCACGCGCTTTCTTCCTTACCATGAATTTATATTTCACCATCAGGTAATCCATAATCTCCTGATTTCCATTTTTGTAATCACATAAAAGCTGCTCATCTGTCATTCTGTCATACTTACTCATCCGATTATCACCTGTTATCACTCTTTTTTCGAGCAATACTCATACTTATTTCTGCGAAACCCTCTGTCTTACGATCTCATAAGCAAGAACGCCTGCTGCCACAGATGCATTCAGAGAATTAATCTGACCTTTCATTGGAATTCCTGCAACGAAATCACAGTTTTCTTTCACAAGGCGGCCAACGCCCTCACCTTCATTTCCGATCACAAGACCGATCGGTCCTGTCAGGTTCAGATCGTACATCTGCTCTCCATCCATATCAGCACATACAAACCAGAGTCCTTTTTCCTTGAGTTCTTCCATTGTCTTCACAAGATTTGTCACCTTTGCGACCGGTGTATAATTCAAAGCTCCGGCAGATGTCTTCGCAACTGTCGCTGTCAGACCAACTGCTCTTCTCTTTGGAATAATGACTCCGTGTGCACCTGCAAGGTTCGCTGTACGAATGATCGCGCCAAGATTGTGCGGATCTTCAATATTGTCTAAAAGAATCAGAAACGGAGCTTCGCCTCTCTCTTCTGCCAGCTTAAGCATATCGTCGATCGTAGAATATTCATATGCTGCCGCATGCGCGATCACGCCCTGATGCTTCCCTGTCTCTGAGAGCTGGGAAAGTCTTTCTTTTGTCACAAAATTGATCAGAGATCCGTGTTTTTTCGCTTCACGTACAATTGTTCTTACCGGCCCGTCCTGGCATCCGTCAAGAACATAAATCTTGTCAATCGTACGTCCGGAACGAAATGCTTCCAGTACGGCATTTCTTCCTTCAATTACAAATGTCTCTGTTCCCTGTTCTCTATTTTCCTGCATGTTCTGCTCCTTTTTCCTTTATCTCTTTTTCAATGCTTTCAAGTCCGATACTTACAAGCTCTGTCAGTCGTTCATACTGACCTGTCAGATATAAATGACCGATCAGCGCCTCGAACCCTGTCGCTCTTCTGTAATCTGTAATTGACTGATTCTTTGCCGGAGATACAGATCGTGCATTTCTTCCTCTCCGGTAAACTCCATGTTCTTCCTCATTCAGATGCTCCTGCATGGAACGCATCATAAAGGACTGTGCTGATGCCTGCACATACTGGCTTGTCTCTTCATGGAGACGGTGGACCGGCCTGTTTCCACGGCCGACCACCATCGTCTTAATGATCAGATCATAAACACAGTCTCCCACATAAGCAAGAACCAGTGGGGAACACTGCTTTGCATCAATCTCTTTCATACCGGGAATTGTCCGGATATACTCTTCTAAACCTGCTGTTATGCTCTTTTCCATTGTACTCCTTCTCTTGTATCTTTCAGAACGATACCTTTCGCAAGAAGCTCATCTCTGATCTCATCTGCTCTTGCAAAGTTTTTCTCTTTTCTTGCTGCCTGACGCTCAGCGATCAATGCTTCAATATCAGAATCAAGAATCTCATCTTCTTTATCAACAATAATTCCAAGTACTTCTGTCAGTCTTACCAGACGGTCAAACAGATTCTCAAGATACTCTTTGGAACTGTCTTCGTCTGTCATCGTATTAATGAATTTTACAAGATCAAATACTGCAGCGATCGCATCTGCTGTATTAAAGTCATCATCCATAGCGCTCTCAAAGTTTCCAACATATTCTGCTGACTTTGCAAACTTCTCTGCCTCTGTCTCTGCCATATCTTCTGTCTTCGCGCTTCCCATAAGGAATTTCAGACGATCAGCTGCTGTAATGATTCTCTCAAGTCCGCTCTTTGCTGCTTCCATCAATTCAGCACTGAAGTTCAGTGGACTTCTGTAATGTGCGCTTAACATGAAGAAACGAAGTACCTGAAGGTCATACTTCTCACTGATCTCGCGAACTGTGAAGAAGTTTCCAAGAGACTTGGACATCTTACGGTTATCAATGTTCAGGAACCCGTTATGCATCCAGTATCTGGAGAACTCTTTTCCGTTCGCTGCTTCGCTCTGCGCAATTTCATTTTCATGATGTGGGAAGATCAGGTCTTCCCCACCTGCATGAATATCGATCTGCTCACCAAGATATTTCTTGGACATCTCTGAGCACTCAATGTGCCATCCCGGACGTCCCTCACCCCATGGGGAAACCCATGCAGGCTCGCCTTCTTTTTTCGGTTTCCAGAGAACAAAATCCAAAGAATCTTCTTTCTCATCCTCACCGCTTACAAGAAGGGTACGTCCGCCTGACTGAAGATCATCAAGGTTCTTATGGGATAATTTACCATAATCTTTGAACTTTCTTGTACGGTAATATACAGTTCCGTTCTTCTCGTATGCGTAGCCTTTCTCAATCAGTGTCTCAATCATGCTGATCATACCGTCAATCTCTTCTGTTGCAAGCGGATTCTTTGTTGCCGGCTCAATATTCATGCCGTCCATATCTTTCTTGCACTCTGCAATGTAACGCTGTGAGATTTCTTCTGCTGTAACGCCTTCTTCGTTTGCTTTCTTAATGATCTTGTCATCGACATCCGTAAAGTTAGATACATAATTCACATCATAATTCTTGTATTCAAAGTATCTGCGGACAGTATCAAACACGATCATTGGTCTTGCATTTCCAATATGGATGTAATTATATACAGTCGGACCGCATACATACATCTTTACTTTTCCTTCCTCTAGAGGAACAAACTCTTCTTTTCTTTTTGACATTGTATTATAAATCTTCATCGTTCTTACTCTCCTTATTTTCTTTCTCCACACATCGCATATATTTTATCATAGATTCCAAACGTTTGTGAAGTTTTATATTCTCTTCCTGCAGTTCTCGAATATCTGTAAGTACCGGGTCCGGTAAATGTACCTGATCCATATCACTTCTTGGGACTTTCTTGTTGTCCATGCGGACGATTCGTCCCGGCACACCGACAACTGTACAGTTCGGTGGAACCTCTTCAAGTACTACAGAACCAGCTCCGATCTTAGAATTTTCTCCGATTGTAAAAGAACCCAGGATCTTTGCGCCGGCGCTCACCATAACATTATCTTTCAACGTTGGATGACGTTTTCCCTGTTCTTTTCCGGTACCGCCAAGCGTAACCCCCTGATACAGTGTTACATTATCTCCGATGATCGTAGTTTCTCCGATGATCACACCTGTTCCATGATCGATAAAAAGTCCCTTTCCAATTGTTGCACCCGGATGGATCTCAATCCCTGTCTTACGCGCTGCTCTCTGAGAAATCCAGCGTGCCCAGAAATAATGCTTTTTCAGGTAAAGCTTATGCGCCACTCTGTAGCTTAAGATTACTTTAAAGCTTGGGTACAAAAATACTTCCATGTTTGATTTGATCGCAGGATCTCGCTCTCGGATCACCTC
>ERZ1673739.552-NODE-552-length-51303-cov-38.916426_pt1 | contig 51303 bp, 44 predicted proteins | sample MGYA00580210_ERZ1673739 | MGnify/ENA primary metagenome ERZ1673739 (study PRJEB41218, sample SAMN15661749) | gut metagenome | host: Homo sapiens | place: Canada: London | collected 2015-08-20/2019-03-30 | study: EMG produced TPA metagenomics assembly of... | reverse complement strand
GCAGCAAGATTAACACCGGCGTTGGCTTCTTTGATCATATGCTGGATCAGATCGCTACCCACGGCGGTTTCCGTATGGAAATCAACGTCAAAGGTGACCTCTATATCGACGATCACCACACCGTCGAAGATACCGGCCTGGCGCTGGGGGAAGCGTTAAAAATTGCCCTCGGCGATAAACGCGGTATTTGCCGCTTTGGTTTTGTGCTGCCGATGGACGAATGCCTTGCCCGCTGTGCACTGGATATCTCTGGTCGCCCGCACCTGGAATATAAAGCCGAATTTACCTACCAGCGCGTGGGCGATCTCAGCACCGAGATGATCGAGCACTTCTTCCGTTCGCTCTCTTACACCATGGGCGTGACGTTGCACCTGAAAACCAAAGGTAAAAACGATCACCACCGTGTAGAAAGCCTGTTCAAAGCCTTTGGTCGTACCCTGCGCCAGGCCATCCGCGTGGAAGGCGACACCCTGCCCTCGTCGAAAGGAGTGCTGTAATGAACGTGGTGATCCTTGATACTGGCTGCGCCAACCTGAACTCGGTGAAGTCTGCCATTGCGCGCCACGGTTATGAACCCAAAGTCAGCCGTGACCCGGACGTCGTGTTGCTGGCCGATAAACTGTTTTTACCCGGCGTTGGCACTGCGCAAGCAGCGATGGATCAGGTGCGTGAGCGCGAGCTGTTTGATCTCATCAAAGCCTGTACCCAACCGGTGCTGGGCATCTGCTTAGGGATGCAACTGCTGGGGCGGCGCAGCGAAGAGAGCAACGGCGTCGACTTGCTGGGCATCATCGACGAAGACGTGCCGAAAATGACCGACTTTGGTCTGCCCCTGCCGCATATGGGCTGGAACCGCGTTTACCCGCAGGCAGGCAACCGCCTGTTTCAGGGGATTGAAGACGGCGCGTACTTTTACTTTGTTCACAGTTACGCAATGCCGGTCAATCCGTGGACCATTGCCCAGTGTAATTACGGCGAACCGTTCACCGCGGCGGTACAAAAAGATAACTTCTACGGCGTGCAGTTCCACCCAGAGCGTTCTGGTGCCGCTGGCGCTAAGTTGCTGAAAAACTTCCTGGAGATGTGATGATTATTCCGGCATTAGATTTAATCGACGGCACCGTGGTGCGTCTCCATCAGGGCGATTACGGCAAACAACGCGATTACGGTAACGACCCGCTGCCGCGCTTACAGGATTACGCCGCACAAGGTGCTGAATTGCTGCACCTGGTGGATCTGACCGGGGCAAAAGATCCGGCTAAACGTCAAATCCCACTGATTAAAACCCTGGTCGCGGGCGTTAACGTTCCGGTGCAGGTTGGCGGCGGCGTGCGTTGCGAAGAAGACGTGGCGGCGTTACTGGAAGCAGGCGTTGCTCGCGTGGTGGTTGGCTCCACCGCGGTGAAATCACCAGAAATGGTGAAAGGCTGGTTTGAACGTTTCGGTGCCGATGCCTTAGTGCTGGCGCTGGATGTCCGTATTGACGAGCTAGGCAACAAACAGGTGGCGGTCAGCGGCTGGCAAGAGAATTCGGGGGTGTCGCTGGAACAACTGGTGGAAACCTATCTGCCCGTCGGCCTGAAACATGTGCTGTGTACCGATATCTCGCGCGACGGCACACTGGCAGGCTCTAACGTCTCTTTATATGAAGAAGTGTGCGCCAGATATCCGCAGGTGGCATTTCAGTCATCCGGCGGCATTGGCGACATTGATGATGTCGCGGCCCTGCGTGATACTGGCGTGCGCGGCGTAATAGTTGGTCGTGCATTACTGGAAGGTAAATTCACCGTGAGGGAGGCCATCGCATGCCGGCAAAACGCATAATCCCGTGTCTCGACGTTCGTGATGGTCAGGTGGTGAAAGGCGTACAGTTTCGCAACCATGAAATCATTGGCGATATCGTACCGCTGGCAAAACGCTACGCCGAAGAAGGTGCAGACGAACTGGTGTTCTACGATATCACCGCTTCCAGCGATGGCCGTGTGGTAGATAAAAGCTGGGTATCTCGCGTGGCGGAAGTGATCGACATTCCGTTCTGTGTGGCGGGTGGGATTAAGTCTCTGGAAGATGCCGCGAAAATTCTTTCCTTTGGCGCGGATAAAATCTCCATTAACTCCCCTGCGCTGGCGGACCCGACGTTAATTACTCGCCTGGCGGATCGCTTTGGCGTGCAGTGTATTGTGGTCGGCATTGATACCTGGTACGACGCCGAAACCGGTAAATATCATGTGAATCAATATACCGGCGATGAAAGCCGCACCCGCGTCACTCAGTGGGAAACGCTCGACTGGGTACAGGAAGTGCAAAAACGCGGTGCCGGAGAAATCGTCCTCAACATGATGAATCAGGACGGCGTGCGTAACGGTTACGACCTAGAGCAGCTGAAAAAAGTGCGTGAAGTTTGCCACGTCCCGCTGATTGCCTCCGGTGGCGCGGGCACCATGGAACACTTCCTCGAAGCCTTCCGCGATGCCGACGTTGACGGCGCGCTGGCAGCTTCCGTATTCCACAAACAAATAATCAATATTGGTGAATTAAAAGCGTACCTGGCAACACAGGGCGTGGAGATCAGGATATGTTAACAGAACAACTGGACTGGGAAAAAACCGACGGACTGATGCCGGTAATTGTGCAACACGCAATATCCGGTGAAGTGTTAATGCTGGGCTATATGAACCCGGAAGCTCTGGACAAAACCGTCGAAAGCTGCAAAGTCACCTTCTTCTCGCGCACTAAACAGCGGCTGTGGACCAAAGGCGAAACATCAGGCAATTTCCTCAACGTAGTGAGCATTGCCCCGGACTGCGACAACGACACGTTACTGGTACTGGCGAATCCCATCGGCCCGACCTGCCATAAAGGCACCAGTAGCTGCTTTGGCGACACAGCTCACCAGTGGCTGTTCCTGTATCAACTGGAACAACTGCTCGCCGAACGCAAATCTGCCAACCCGGAAACCTCCTACACCGCCAAACTGTATGCCAGTGGCACTAAACGCATCGCGCAGAAAGTGGGCGAAGAAGGGGTGGAAACCGCACTGGCAGCAACGGTACATGATCGCTTTGAGTTGACCAACGAGGCATCTGACTTGATGTATCACCTGCTGGTGTTGTTGCAGGATCAGGATCTGGATTTAACGACGGTAATTGAGAACCTGCGTAAACGGCATCAGTGAGTTGCGTGCTGACCGGATGCGATGTTGTTGTCGCATCCGGCAAAAAAAAACGGGCAATGCCCATTTTCTTTAAAACCGAAAAGATTACTTCACGTTGTAATTACGCAGAGCGTTACGCCCTAGCACAATCCCCGCACCCACCATACCACCCAGCAGCACTGCCAGAATCAATGTAATTGCCTTTTTCGGGCTATCGCGACGAATAGGTAACGTCGGTTTCATTACATAGCGGTAAGCATGAATATCAAGTTTATCAACGTCAAGATTGTCGATATCCAGTAGGTTTTGACGAGTCTGATAGTAGCTTGATGAGAACACCAACGGACGGGTCGCCTCGTGCTTAATCATCGACTCCAGCGCTTCGCTCCCCAAAAGGAACATAGTATCCTGGGTTACGTCCTGTGTCTGTTGAATCTGCGGCTTTGTCACCTGCGCCTGATTCGCATACTACAACGCTTCCTGAATCTGACGGATACGCAGATCTTTCTGCTCTTGAGCGACTACTTCCTGCGTCTTCAGAGAATCCTGCAAGTTTTTCATTTGCAGCGCGATGTTGTCTTTCAGGTCTTGTTCCAGTTCTTCATTTACCTGGTCGTCAACTTGCTGGATATACTTCGCCAGCTGTTTCTGCGCACCTTCAGGAGTTTCACCCACATAAGACACCGCTAAAGGTAATGACTGATTTTTAACGGTAGGCTCAATGGTCAGTTTTTCAGGTTCTTCCTGATTATCCAACGTTTCTGCTAATGCAGAAAATGTCGTGCTGAAACGACCAATTAACATCGACTGGATCTCAGACACTTTCGGCGCTGCCGAACCATAAATCACATTTATGGCATTGTTAGAACTAGCGATTTGTCCCACATCAGGTTGAGTAACGATAGCTGTTGAAGTCCACTTTTCTTTGGCAACGGCCAGATACCCTATAGCCAGGGCAATAGCCACAATGACAGAAATGATAATTGTCATCTTGCCACGCTATAGTTGGGCCAGTAAATCAATCAAATCAATCTGTTCCGGATCATGGTTTTGCCCAGAAACATTATTATTTTCTACTCTCATCATTACCCTAACGGACAAAATAATTTTAACTCGTAATAGTTTAGCGATAATCGCCATGAATGCTATAGGATAAATGATAAAAATAATGAATTATTACAAAGGGAACATCAGACAATCAGGGCGAAAATCGCCCTGATAACAGGATGTTAGTCGCTGCCAAAGAGATCGCGGGTGTAGACCTTATCTGCCACATCCTTAAGCTCTTCTGCCATACGGTTGGAAATAATGACGTCGGCTTGTTGTTTGAAGGTGGCGAGATCACGTTCCAGACGAGAGTTGAAGAATGTGTCTTCTTTCATCACTGGCTCGTAGATAATCACTTCAACGCCTTTCGCTTTGATACGTTTCATAATCCCCTGAATGGAGGACGCGCGGAAGTTATCTGAACCGCTCTTCATAATCAGACGATAAATACCTACCACTTGCGGCTTACGTGACAAAATGGCATCGGCAATAAAATCTTTACGCGTACGGTTTGCATCGACAATTGCCGAGATCAGGTTATTCGGCACAGACTGGTAGTTCGCCAGTAACTGCTTGGTATCTTTCGGCAGACAATAACCACCATAGCCAAACGACGGGTTGTTGTAATGGTTGCCAATACGTGGGTCGAGACAAACGCCTTCGATTATTTGACGGGAATTCAGACCTAAACTTTCTGCGTAGCTATCCAGTTCGTTAAAGTACGCCACGCGCATCGCCAGGTAAGTGTTTGCAAAAAGTTTAATCGCTTCTGCTTCAGTGGAGTCGGTAAACAGGGTCGGGATATTTTGCTTAATCGCTCCTTCCTGTAATAACGCAGCAAAACGTTCTGCGCGTTCTGAACGCTCACCGATGACAATACGTGAAGGATGGAGATTATCGTAAAGGGCTTTACCTTCGCGGAGAAATTCCGGAGAAAAAATAATATTTTCAGTACGATATTTCTTATGCATCGCTGCGGTAAAACCAACGGGAACCGTTGATTTGATGACCATAACCGCATAAGGATTTATTTCAACTACGTCTTTAATTACTGATTCTACACTGGATGTATTGAAATAATTAGTTTTAGGATCATAGTCGGTTGGAGTGGCAATGATGACATAATCAGCATCCCGGTAGGCTTCATTTTTATCTAATGTGGCATTAAAGTGTATTTTATCTGATTGCAAAAACTGCTGAATTTCCTTATCAACAATAGGAGATATCCGATCATTTAGCATAGCAACGCGTGACGGTAAAATATCTAATGCCACAACCTCATGATTTTGTGCGATTAGAAGCCCGTTTGACAAGCCTACATAGCCAGTACCGGAAATGGTAATTTTCATTTCATGCTCTCAGAATTAACTTAACTGTGAATCATGATGTTTTTAGCATCCTGATAAGAGTTAAAAGTTTTAACGCTACGTTGTCAGATGGTCAACGCAACGAAAAACAATTCAGATTTTCTTTATAAGAATAGCTGATATTTATTAAGTTAATATTAAGCAGTGAAATTTAGTCTATAAGATATTTGGCAAAAAAAAGCCCGGTGCAATATACGCCGGGCCTCAATTTTATTGTTGGTTAAATCAGATTAATCCAGCCATTCAGTATGGAACACACCTTCTTTATCAATGAGCTTATAAGTATGCGCACCGAAATAGTCACGCTGTGCCTGGATCAGGTTTGCAGGCAGAACTGCGGCGCGGTAGCTGTCATAATAGGCAACCGCAGCCGCGAAGGTCGGAACCGGGATACCGTTCTGTACTGCATAAGCAACGACATCACGCAGCGCCTGCTGGTAGTCATCGGCAATTTGCTTGAAGTACGGAGCCAGCAGCAGGTTAGCGATCTGCGGATTTTCGGCATAAGCATCGGTGATTTTCTGCAGGAACTGCGCACGGATGATGCAGCCAGCACGGAAAATTTTCGCGATTTCGCCGTAGTTCAGATCCCAGTTGTACTCTTCAGACGCCGCTCGCAGCTGAGAGAAGCCCTGAGCGTAAGAAACGATTTTGCCCAGATACAGAGCACGACGAACTTTTTCGATGAACTCAGCTTTGTCGCCTGCTGGCTGCGCTTGCGGGCCAGAGAGAACTTTAGACGCGGCAACACGCTGATCTTTCAGAGAAGAGATATAACGTGCAAACACAGATTCGGTAATCAGCGACAGCGGTTCGCCAAGATCCAGCGCACTCTGGCTGGTCCATTTACCGGTACCTTTGTTAGCCGCTTCATCCAGGATCACATCAACCAGGTAGTTACCCTCTTCATCTTTTTTAGTGAAGATATCTTTGGTGATGTCGATCAGGTAGCTGCTCAGTTCACCGTTATTCCACTCGGTAAAGGTCTGTGCCAGTTCTTCGTTAGAGAGATTCAGGCCGCCTTTCAGGAGAGAATAGGCTTCAGCAATCAGTTGCATATCACCGTATTCAATACCGTTGTGAACCATCTTCACATAATGGCCTGCGCCATCAGCACCAATATAGGTAACGCATGGCTCACCGTCTTCAGCCACTGCGGCGATCTTGGTCAGGATCGGCGCAACCAGTTCATAGGCTTCTTTCTGACCACCAGGCATAATGGAAGGACCTTTCAGCGCGCCCTCTTCACCACCGGAAACACCGGTACCAATGAAGTTAAAGCCTTCAGCAGAAAGCTCACGATTACGACGAATGGTGTCCTGGAAGAAGGTGTTACCACCATCAATGATGATGTCACCTTTATCGAGGTATGGCTTGAGGGAATCAATAGCTGCATCCGTGCCTGCACCTGCTTTCACCATTAACAGGATGCGACGAGGCGTTTCCAGAGATTCAACAAACTCTTTCACCGTATAGTAAGGAACCAGTTTCCTGCCTGGATTTTCGGCAATCACTTCTTCCGTCTTTTCACGGGAACGGTTGAAAATAGAGACGGTATAACCACGGCTTTCGATGTTGAGCGCAAGGTTGCGCCCCATCACTGCCATACCAACCACGCCGATTTGTTGCTTATACATTATGTACTCCTGCCAAGTGTAAGGTGCATTAACCCGAGGAAAGGGGTTAATATTACTCATACTATTTTAACTTACAACTTTACGATTCTATAATAGAATAATATTTATTATGATATACATCATCTGTATAAATACCATTATAATGGAAATAATTCAAACCAAAAAAATTGTCTACAATCCAATATGGTAGAGGATATAGCTTCTTAAATACAACGCAAAGTTTTTTGAAAAAAAATCCCTATTTCGATAAGCGCCAAAGTGAGTAGCTTTTAAATCAGGATAATAAGTTAATTTGTATCCATGTTTTTTTGCTCGACGGCATATATCAACATCTTCAAAATACATGAAAAACCTTTCATCAAAACCATCTAACGCTTCATAAACAGAAGCTTTGAAAAGTAAAAAAGATCCTGAAGCCCAGTCAACAAAAGTTTCATGAAAAATGGACTTTTTATCATACTCGTCAGGATTCCTCCCTGATAAAAAAGCGATTAAAGGAGTAAAGACCCCAGGAAAACGTCTAATTGAGCCCTCGGTATGTTTCAACTCTAAATCTTTATGTAAGTTAATAGTAGAAATATTAACACTATTATTAGCAACACGCTTCAGTAATTCTTCAAGAGTACAAACATCAATAACGACATCTGGATTAAGGATGAGGAAATAGTCATCTAGCCTCATTCCTAAATTATTCTTGCAATACTTAAAAACAATATTATTGTTGTCGCCAAACCCCCGAGAATAATTACCATCAATAATATGAATATTACTTTCCAACGCTGAAGATCGAAGAGACTCAGTACATTTAGTGTTACATTTCACAACAACTTCGAAAGTGGAACTCAGCGAATGCAAGACATTGTTCTCGACAATAATTCGATCACTATTATGACTTACTGTTGAAATAAACAAGCGCACCATTTAATGAAAACCTCATTGCAGGTTTGTCCACTAACTCATATAAACACGAAAAAATATTCGTTTAATAAAAGCAACATTATCAAATTTATACTTACAACAAAAGAGTGGTGTGGAATTAAAAGTCTTTGTATGATTGAGTATTTTAGACAACTGTTCAATTTGATACTGATATTTCTTTATTTTTTTTATTTGCTGAAAAAAACTCATTACATAACCGGTATAACAATGGGATTTTTTTGCCCCAACTTGATTATCACTATGCTGCCTGTAATATAGTAGTGGTTTATCAATATAACAGACTACACCAAAATATTTTGCCAAGATCGCAAGCCACCAATCATGCATACAGATATATTTATCGTCAATACAAACTAATGACTGCAGGAGCAAATCTCGAAGTTTCCCATTAATAGCAGATGAAGCACCTTGTACACAATTTTCGAGCAAAATGGAGTCATCTAAAAAAACATCAATATTCAAGCCAGCGAAATTGACAAAACTTTCATGAAGGACTTCCAGTTTTTCATCAGTAACATATGAATCTGAGAAAACAAGTGCAGGACTCAGATTATTGACTCTACTAAAATAATCAGCAAAGAATACGACTTTATCTTCTATCCATACATCATCCTGATCAGAAAAGAAAAGATAATCAGCGGTTGAATATTTAGCCCCATGAAAAAAATTATTGGCTATCCCCTTGCCCGGGCCTTTAACTATTTTAAAATTTGCATACGCGTGCTCTTTAAAACATTGTGAACAAAGAATAAGTGTTTCATCCGTCGATCCATCATCTGAAATGATTATCTTTTGTGGTCTAATCTTTTGTTTTAGAATACTTTCAATTTGATTTACAATGTATCGTTCTCCATTATAAGTACAAATTAAAACGTCATATTGAAAATCATCAAAAAAAGATTTATTATCCATAGTATTTAAATTGTTATGTTGAGTTTAAACACAGATATTCTAAACCGTCTCCTTCCGTTCTTAAAATAAGTACTCAGCTTAACAATATTTCCAATAGAATATAAAAGGCGAGGTTTTGCGTTAAATAACAATATAAATTTATCAAGAAGTATGTGCTCTGACTCACCTATTCGCAGCTTATTTCTTAGACTTGTCCTTCTATTACTATCAGCCAATTTATAAGCATCATTAACTTTCGATTGCCATAGAGTTAAGCTTTGATATTTACTGAAAGTTTCAATTGAAGATTGAGATACATGTTCTCTGTATTTTATATCATCAAGTAATCTATGTGTTTTATCAATTAACTCCTCTGGAGTTGAGCAATAAGATTCTGTATGGTAGGTATAATCAAGATGTCCAGTTACACAGCATAAAGATAATGTAGGCTTTCCTGACTCAACAACGTCACTCAAAGCTGTCCCGCCACTCATAGGAAAACTATCAATGATCAGATCACTATTTTTAAGGTAGTAGCGATACTTATCTCCTATCAATTTACCATGAACTCTCACTCTATCACCATAATTATCTATCAATGAAAGCCATTCAGGATAATCAGAAAGCGTCGGTCCCACAATATTAAAAATGACATCATCGCGGGATTCAAGAATAGCCATCATATAATTATAGAATGAAAATTCTCCCGGAATAGCTAAAAACTTATGTGGCATACCAATACTTGTGATTATTTTGAAATCGTTACCTCGCTGTGTTTTTATCGTACTATGAGTATATAAAATATTAGCAGTTGGAATTCCTAACACAATGTTTTCAGAAACCCCTCTATATTTCTTAGAGAAATTCAGCCCCCATGAACGTGTCTCACAGATAAGATGAGATATACTCGCCCCAAGCCAAAATAAATGATCAGCATGGTTATATAATATGACTGTTCGTTTAAACTGCTCAGAACCAAATGCAATCAAAGGAACAATATCATCCATATGAGTATGAAGAATAACACGCTCATACTTCATGGCAATATACCTTAAATATAAGGCATTAGTAACATCGAGGAAATGACTCTTTCCTGTATATATTTTACCGGAAGCTTCCATTACTCGTTGAAAAAAAATATTATCTATGTCACTTTTTTTCATTCGAGTAAAATAAATAGAATGTTTCTCTCCATGTGCATGGTATTTTATCCAGCGAGCAACGACTTTTGAATGTCCACCTACACTATAACATTCGCTAACAACGTGCAAAATAGAGTTTTTCTCATAGGATTGAGGGAGTTTAATATTAAATTTGTTAGCAACTAAAATAAAAAAATCCTCAATATCTGATGATGCGTATACCCCAACACTGCCTCTAACGGCCAATTTGATTGCTTTTTTATATAGAATTAATTTTTTAATTAAAACATCAGATGACCGAGCCCGCTCAATTAAACTCATAAAACGGGCTCGATTCTCCTCCAAAGATACTACTAACTCATCATCTATAGGCATTTATTAGGCCAACAATCTTTTCAACTTCTGAGATGGGAATTACAGGACTAATAGGCAATGAAACCACTTCAGCATGAATTTTTTCTGTTATTGGTAAAACTAAATGATTCCATTCTTTGTAAGCAATCTGTTTATGTGGAGGTATCGGATAATGAATAAGGGTTTCCACATCATTCTCTTTAAGATATGAAATAAACTTGTCACGATTTACAACACGAATAGCAAAAATATGCCAAACATGAGCAAGTCTTTCTGTAACGATAGGCAATGTAACTTGATTATTATTAATATTGTCCAGATAAAATTCGGCAATCTTACGTCGATACTCATTTTCCTCATCAATATAAGGCAACTTGATATTTAAGACTGCAGCTTGCACTTCATCTAATCTCGAGTTCACTCCCTTATATATGTTGTGATACTTGACTTCAGAACCATAGTTAGCTATTGCTTTAATTTTTTTATATAATTCGAAGTCATTTGTCGTAATCCCACCCGCATCACCTAAAGCTCCTAGATTTTTACCAGGATAAAAAGAAAATGCCCCAGCATCACCTAAATTACCTACTCGGCGATTATGATACAAACTACCATGAGCTTGAGCACAATCTTCAATAATTTTTAAATTATACTTTTGTGCTAATTTCCAAATCTTATCCATTTGTACGGATTGTCCATACAAATGAACAACTAGAATTGCTTTTGTTTTATCTGTGATATGTTCTTCTATTAAATCTACATCAATGTTGTAAGTATTAATATTAGGCTCAACTAATACTGGTGTACATTCATTTTCAGAAATTGCCAAAATAGATGCAATATAAGTGTTTGCCGGAACAATGATCTCATCCCCTTTGCCAAATCCATATGCCCTTATGATCAAACTTATTGCATCAAGTCCATTAGCAACTCCCACAAAATACTTCACCCCACAAAATTCAGCAAAATTCTTAGCAAACTCATTATTATTTTTTCCTAATAAATACCAGCCACTATCCAAAACCTCGTTAATAGCGTTATTAATACCAATACGATGTTTATCATTAATTTTCTTCAAATCTAAAAACTTAATCATTATTACCTCGAAATTAACAAACTTCAGCAATCAACATTGTATCAACAATTATAGACTTATCGGAAGGCTTGCGTATTTTAAATTTATATCCAAGATTATATTTATCTATAATGGTTTTAATTTTAAAGAAGTCATCAGCACTATGATAAATACTTATAATCAGAACCGGAGCATATTTTCTAATTGTTTTTTCAGCCCCCATAAGGAATTTTTTTTCAAATCCTTCAATATCAACCTTAATTAAGCCAACATCAAGGTCATTAGCCTCAACGTAGCTATCTAGGGTTACAACCTCCACATTTTCTGTATCGAAATCATTTGCACTTTGTCGAGTTAATGATGAAAAATCATCATCAACTGAAATTTTTTGAAACTCATGCTTATTACCGAGAGCGAGTTTATTTAATACAACATTTTTTATCTCATTTTCAATAATTGTCTTCTTTGCCAGATTAAACATTTTTGTGGTGGGTTCGAAAACGTGGACGTTTGATGTTGTTTCATGTGAAAAGATCAAAGCAGAATCGCCAAAACTACCACCAACATCGATGATAGCCTTATTTTTAAATTTTGTATCATCCAATAATTCACTGATGAAATATTTATAGTAAAATACGGTAGTAGTTATTAACTTGATGGGAATAATATATCTCGCATAAGCAAAATACTCACTATTAAGTCTTAGAAGACTAGAGGCATGCTGATCTTCTATTTGCCTTAGTGCATTTCGTTCATCCATAGTAAAATGAAAGTAGCTTGTACCTTGTTCGCGATATTGTTGAATTCTTGATATAATTCTATTAACTACCCGGACACTCTCATCATCAAGACCAGCGATAAGATTAAGATAATCATTTTTTATATCACCACAAAAATAATTTAGTGATTCCTCAGAAAGAAGCTTCTCACAAGTATCCATCTGTTGAATTTGCTCATTCATCAGTAAATGATTATCTGTTTTAAGCTCCACATATTGAGAAGAAATTAAATTATGCAATTTAGTAAAATGAACTTGCATTATACTTTTATTATCAAGTAACAAAACATCTAATTTCTCTGAGACATTATGAACCTGTTGTTGCAAATTATTTATCCTATCAGATAAATCAGAACAACTTTTTTCTATAATCTTTATCTCACTTTTAAGCTCTTCCTTATTATGTATATTCAAAGTTGTCAGATGCTGTCCTAGCAATGTAATTTTATTCCGAGTTTGGCTTAATGGTCGGAACTTAAATTTTCTCCTTCCGATATGAGCAATTTCAAACCATGGCACCCCGACAAAATATAGTCTTTTCCAAGGTGAATCTGGCATCGGTCTAAGATGAAAGAAATTTAATTTTGTTTGAAATAAACGTGCATACAAATATCCATTTTTCTCTTTATATATATCAAAAATTGGGAAACCAAGTAAATTAACCGATGCTAAAACAGGAACAAAACTTTTAGTTGAATTACAAAAATCGCGATAAAAAAGAGATGATTTTGTCAGAATCTCCTTAAATGGTTTAATTGTATTTTCTATACTATGGTTTTTCTCAAAATAAAGATAAGCCTTTTGACCAAGAATGGCTTTATTTCTATTTTTATAAACATCATCAAATATTGATTGCAATGATACAGGTTTGAGGTTCAGTTCATCGAACTGATCATCGTACCAGCCAAGACAATACCCCTTCGAATCCTGCAAATAGACATAGCTATCACAACTGATAGGATGCATATTATGCGGAATAATCACTGAAGGAAGTGAAATAGAGGCCCCCTCCAAAACTGAAGTCCCCATCGCAAAAAGTATATCAACATATTTTGCTAAATAAATTTCAAGTTCATCACTAGAAAGAGTACCAACAAATATGATATTTGATTTTTTATATTCATTCTGATTAATAATTGATTTATCTGGGCCATCACCAATTATATGTACGTTGACCTTACCTTCAAAAGCTAGTTTTTCAATATTGTCTAATAAGTTTATGATGCTATAAATTTTATCTGTACAAAGCCTACCTAAAACAGCAACATTATAATCATTATAAGATACAAGACTAGTCAATGCCCTTGAGTTTCTTTTAGGTAAACTAATAGGCACTATATCTTTAGCAAAAATGATATTATTTGTATTTTGTCCCAGACGATGTGATTCGTCACAAAAAAAAACGGAAGATGTATCACGAACAAGTCGAAGAAAACTGTGTAGTTCTTTATCCGAGATACGCCAATTATACTGCAATGTTGACACACAACACATATGCCAATTTATAAATACAATCTTACTATCTGGGTGTAAATCGGGTATCCAACCTGCAAAATAAATAGGAGTAATAAGAATAACCGGGAATGGTTGTTTTATAGAAAAATCATCAATAGAAACAACTATTTTTTTCACCCTGCTGTTTTTTATAAGACTATCAGAAAGACTATTCTCATAATCCGTATAGTAAACTTCATAATCATCAAGCTCTGCTAGTTTATCTGCCAGTCTTGTCAAGTAGATTGGTCCACCAGAAACTTCATTCCAGGGAAAATAAAAAACAACTTTTTCAGGCGTCCCGACCATTTTTAAGCCTCAATCAACTCAATAATAAATTTATTTGGAAGAACAAAGAAACATATACGTTTCTTAAAATACGTTGAAACTTCTGGCTTTGTTAAAGCTCGAATTCTTTTATGTCTAATAGATTCTATCATTGCATCAAAATTTTTAATTTTGTAGGCAAAATGGTAATTCTTAATATTAGCATCTATCCATTTATCTAGCGTATTTCTACCCGGCAAATTTTCCAAAAGCTCTAATCTAGGGCCATTATCGCTTATAATAAACTGACCTTTGATCCCCTGTGTTTTATCAATGAATGATTTATCCTCTCTTTGATATCCAAAAGTTCTGTAACAACTAAATTCTCTTTCAATATTTGAAGTTGCAACACCAATATGATGAAATTCCAAATCGCCAAAATATTTTCTAAGATTAATTTTGTATATACTTAAAGATTTGCCTTCAATAATATCACGTATATTATCATAATAATGCTGTTTGGTAACATAGTGCTCAACAACGTCATAAAAATAATCATCCAATCTCACATGGTTTTCAATTACACCACGTTTTAAAGCGTTTAAAGAGTCATGAAAAGAAACAACCGCTTGATTATCGGTAATCGTACGACAATAAACCTCTGATAATCCAATATATTCAAAAGCTGCTTTAAAAAGTAAATCAACACTTTCAACCGCAGCAAGACTAGACTTTTTAACTACCCAACGCCCCCATTCTCCACGACCATTTTTGATATCATAAACTCCAATTAGACCTTCAGGCTCTCCTGAAAATAAATTTTCGACCACAAAATAATAGTCATTATCTTGTTCTAAATATTTCTTAATCCATTCTTTCTGTGACTCTAGGTCATCAGAAATCTTATTGATAAATTGGTTCCGTTCAGCATCAGCCAAACGTGTATCAATTATAAATTTCGCATCGGATATCCTTACTGGTCGGATTCGGTAAGAAATACCATCGATAGTGATGTTATGATTCATTATTTAGTTTACCTTCTACACTACTGATAACAAGCTCTGGCGTTAACATCTCTGAAATTTCTTCAGGTTCAAATATAATATCAAATTCTTCTTCAAGAGTTAATATAAGTTCTAAATGAGTAAAGGAATCCCATAATCCTTTATCATTTGAACTAGCAATAATTTCACTAACAGGTTTTTTGGCAACGATAGATATAATATCAAAAATTTTATTTTGCATTCTTATTCCTTAATACTAATTTGTACAAGCTCAGTCGGAATAGTATATTTGAAGACTGAAGGAGTCAAATATTTGCTTAATCTTGAATCGAAGAAAAATTTTGCTGGTAAATTTCGTTCACCTTCTACATAACTTGCGCTAAGTACTGTTGTACCTAATCGTTTCAATCCAACAGATATTGCTCCAAGAACAATTATATCATCAATTCCACGCCCTAAAGCTCGGCAACTAACAAAGCATTCTTCAAGAACTGCACATTCATCATTTTCGTTTTTTCTTAGCACCACCCCCCCAACAATTCCAGAATTGGCAAGTTTATCTTTTACAGAAACAGCGACAACAACACTTTCCTTGTCATTTATAATGTTTTCAATCTCTGCTGTAGAATATCTTTTGTAGTTAAAAATAAACTGATTTGTTTTATTCGAAAGTTCAGATATTCGATATATTTCATCCCTAGGTTCAATCATGAAATCTAACTGGATATTCATCTGTTTGATGAAATCTTCTTTTGTCATCGTATCGAGGATTTTTTGTCTTTCCTCATTTGCCTTAGAATCAATATTCCGTAAGGAGTCTTCGTTTGTTTGACCTAGTTTTAAAAGACCTGGAAAGTTATTTAAAATTTCCAACGTAACAAGAGCATTGTCTTTTGCTAAGATCGTTTTTATGGAGGGATGTACTTGCTTTACTGAAAGCAACTCCCCAATATTATCATCAATAAATAATATACTATCTACACCAATATTTAATTGGGCTGCAATTTCAGAAATTGCTTCAGCCTTCGGATTCCATGAAGCCTTTGATATTATTACATTTTTGCTATTTATAAAAAAATCATCACGATTTTGAAGAAGAAAATCAACGTCACGTTGGTCATTTTTGGATACAACACAGATAAAAAAACCATTTAATGCAAGCTCTGAAACTCTTTTTTGTAATTTTACATGAGCATCTGTTAATTCAATACCATCAACACCATCCTCGCCCAGTACGCCTCGATATAAAGTATTATCCAAATCCAGTGCAATACATTTAATTGATGGTCTTAAAAGCGATGGCAGATAGTTCAAACCTAAGTCTCTGGATACTGCCAGCATTAATGGCATACTCATTTTTGAGCCAGAGAATTTTTCGAGTCTTAGATCTTCATATTTATCACCAAATTCCTCTCGCCATTTACTAATATTATATATGGTTATTTGTGGATCAGTTATTGTAATCTCAATCTCATTATTACAAACATAGTAGCAGAACAAAATATTCTTTCGATAAATATTTTTCAAAACTTCTATTCGTTGCATTATGAAGGTATTAACATCAGATGAATATCTACTCAGGTCTAACCAAATAATTACAAGATCGGCTTCAGTATCAAGTTCAAAAAATGACAATGAGTCATCATAATCGCTATATAAAAATTGAATGTCTAACTCTGCGTAGTCTAAATATGCAGAAATAGACTTTTCAATCATTTCAAATGAATGATTACGATATATATATACTTTAAATTTATCCCCATGATTAGTTTTTTTGTAACTGAATAAATCTTGCCTGCCAGGATTAGATTCAAATATAAAATTCTGGAGGTCATAAGTGTGATTCATTTCTAATCTCCATTAAATATTCATTATAATCAAAAACATATTCATTTTTATCATATAGTTCACTGCACAAGACCAAAAGCACAGCATCTGCACTAAAATGGTGCATTTCTTTCCACACCATTTTATCCAAAAATAATCCTCTTGTCGGATTATCAAGGACTATATCAATATCATTGACACCATCCTTTACCGTTACAGTACATGCACCGTTGATTGCAATTAGAACAAATTTAGTTTTTCTGTTTGCATGACACCCCCGTGACATATTGCCCTTTGTACCATAAACATAAAAAACTCGCTTGATGTTAAAAGGAACATGGACGCCACCTTCTAATGCCACCAGTGCACCTCTGGAATCTCCCATCTCTGCAAAATCAATCAAATGATACATTGTGTAACCTTTAAATTTCTATGTAGTCTGCATTTTTAAACAAACAACCGCTTTCATCTTTTGATGAAAGAATTGGAAAATCAATACCCCAATTGATATTAATATCTGGATCGTCCCATCTTATTGTTCTTTCACTTTCAGGATGATAGTACTCAGTTGCTTTGTAAAAAATCTCCGCATCATCTGTCAATGTCAAAAAACCATGCGCATATCCAGAAGGAATCCATAATTGATAGTTATTTACATCACTCAGATTTACACTAAACCAATGTCCTAATGTTTTGGATTCTGAACGAACATCAACGACTACATCAAACACCTCCCCTTTCAAGACACGAACTAACTTCCCTTGAGTATGGGGATGTATTTGATAATGTAATCCTCTAATCACATTTTTTTTACTTTTACTTTGGTTATCCTGTTTGAAAGAGATCTGTTCACCCACGATAGCATTAAAATCGTCAGAATTATATCCCTCATAAAAATGACCACGAGAATCCTTATGAATAGTCGGTACTAATATTTTAACATCACTGAACTTTGTGCTTATTACTTTCATAGTTTTATCTTAGGTTAAATATTATATTTTCTAATGTCTCATTCCAATTTTTTTGCTCAACACCGAAAACAGTTTTAATCTTACTACAATTCAACCGACTATTAAATGGTCGTTTTGCAAACAGTGTTAAATCATTAGACAATATATCATTTATTTTTACGCTACTACTGACTATTTTACTTTTTTTCGCAAGCTCAATAATTCTTTTAGCAAAAGCATTCCAATTTGTATAAGGTAATCCACTATAATGATAAATACCATAATCGAATTTCTTACCATGCTGAATGTGTTCTATAATTCTGAAAACAGCATTAGCAATATCTGGAGCATATGTTGGTGCACTATATTGATCTGTCACGACATTAATCGATTCATTTTTCTGTGCCAGTTGTAATAATTTTTTGGGGAAATTATTACCTTTTTCTGAGAAAACCCAAGACGTACGAATAATAAAATATTTATCCATATTATTTTGGATATTATCTTCTCCAATTAACTTACTTTTCCCGTAAAAATTAATTGGTGCCGTTTTATCACTCTCATCGTAGGCATCGGAGTTAGTACCATCAAATACATAATCAGTAGAAAAATGGAACAATATAGCATCATTATCCCTTGCACCCTCTGCAATATATTCTAATGCTGTAGCATTGACTCTTAGTGCGATATCTGTTTCTTTTTCTGCCGCCTCAACATTTGTATACGCTGCCGCATTAAATATATAGTGAGGTTGAAATCTGTTTATTTCATTTATTATTAAAGCCTTATCAGTAATATCCAATTCCTGACGACTTTTAGCAACCACGTCCCCTTTTTCTTTGAAGAGGTTATATAAACTATTACCTAATTGTCCCTGAGCGCCAAGTATTAGTATTTTCATTTTGTTAATTCTAATAAATATTTGCCATATTCATTTTTAGACATACTCAATGCTATTTTATGAATTTCATTGGTTGACAACCAACCATTTCTCCAGGCAATTTCTTCAAGACACGCAACTTTTAGTCCCTGAACTTCTTCAATTGTTTGAACAAATGAAGATGCACCATGCAAACTTTCATGAGTACCAGTATCCAACCAAGCAAATCCACGACCTAATAATTCTACATTTAGCTGTTCCTTATCCAGATACATCTGGTTAATAGTTGTGATCTCCAATTCTCCACGCTTAGATGGCTTTATACACTTTGCCATATCAATAACTTGATTATCATAAAAATACAAACCTGTTACAGCATAATTAGATTTTGGTAATATTGGCTTTTCTTCAATTGATATCGCTTTCAAGTTGTTACTAAATTCAACAACACCAAATCGCTCCGGATCCTTGACTTGATAACCGAATACTGTAGCACCTTCTTTCCTTTTCGCGGCATTATTTAGCATTTGACTAAAAGATTGACCATAAAAAATATTATCTCCCAAAACCAAGCAAACATTATCATTGCCAATAAACTTATCACCGATAATAAAAGCCTGAGCTATCCCTTCTGGTTTCGGCTGTACTGCGTAAGTTATGCTAATACCAAAACTACTACCATCTCCCAGTAACCGAATAAAACTCTCTTTATCCTCTGGGGTTGTAATTATCAGAACATCCCTTATTCCTGCTAACATTAGAGTAGATAGTGGATAGTAAACCATAGGTTTATTATACACAGGTAGTAACTGTTTGGAGACACCTCGTGTAATTGGATATAAACGAGTACCAGAACCACCTGATAAAACAATGCCTTTCATGTTATTCACTTCCTTCTAAATTATTAGTTTTGTTGATGATATTGCTCCACCATTTTTTATTATTTAAATACCATTCTACAGTTTTCTTTATCCCTGTTTCGAAAGTTTCATGAGGTTTCCACCCCAACTCCGACTCAATTTTACTTGCGTCAATAGCATATCGTAGATCGTGTCCAGGACGATCTTTGACGAATCTAATTAGTGAGCGATAACTAGATATTCCATTAACCTTCTCATTGATCATTTCATCTAATATTGCACAGATTTTTTCAACAATTTCAATATTGGCTTTCTCATTATGCCCACCTATATTATAGGTCTCTCCGATCGTTCCTTTTGTCACAACTGTATAGAGAGCTCTTGCATGATCTTCAACATATAACCAATCCCTGATCTGTTGCCCATCACCATACACGGGTATATATTTTCCCGAAAGCGCATTAATAATTATTACTGGAATGAGTTTCTCTGGATAATGATAAGGTCCATAATTATTTGAACAATTTGTGATTATTACCGGTAATCCATAGGTACGGTGCCAAGCACGAACTAGATGATCACTAGATGCCTTTGATGCTGAATATGGGCTGCTGGGTTTATAGGGTGTCTGCTCGGTAAAAAGCAAGCCCGAATTATCTAAATCACCGAATACCTCATCAGTCGAAATATGGTGAAATCTAAAATTATTTTTTTTATCATTCTTCAGACTACTCCAATATTTTCGTGCCACCTCCAACATGGTATAGGTTCCAACGATATTGGTTTGTATAAATACATCAGCTCCATTAATTGAACGATCAACATGTGATTCTGCAGCTAAATGCATAACCACATCCGGTTGATATTGATTGAATACCCTCTCTAACCCTATTTTATCACAAATATCTATTTTTTCAAAATCATATCTTGAATTAGTGCTTACTTCTGATAATGAATCTAAATTACCAGCATAAGTTAATTTATCTATATTAACGACGCTATCATTAGTATTTTCAATTATATAGCGCACAACAGCAGAACCGATAAAACCAGCACCACCAGTAACTAATATTTTCATAATGTTTCTCATTATTAAATTATGAGAGCCTATTAGCTCATTGTCTTTACAAACTCATCAGTGACTTTTTTAGCATCGCCAATCATTTTTAGTTTATGGTCTTCAATCCACACTACCTTATCGCAAATTTTAACCACATCACTTATACTATGACTGACAAAAAGAATTGTAGTACCTTTATCTTTGAATGCGTTAATTGTATTAAGGCACTTATTTTGAAACGATATATCTCCAACCGCAAGTACTTCATCAATAATTAAGATATCAGGTTCTATTTGAGTTATAACAGAAAAACCAAGCTTAGCCAGCATACCACTAGAGTAAACCCTTATCGGCTCATCTATAAACGCTCCTAACTCTGAGAAATCTATTATCTTGTTTATTTTCTGTTCTATTTCTTTTTTTCGTAAACCGAGTAAGGATGCATTTAATTTAATATTCTCTCTACCCGTTAGGTCCGGATGAAATCCGCCCCCCAGCTCAAGCATTGAGGCAACACGGCCATTGACAATTACTTCACCAGAAGTTGGTTTTATTACACCAGCAACCAAACCCAAGGATGTACTTTTTCCTGCACCATTTCGACCAATAATTGCAACTGACTCACCTTTTTTAATATTGAAACTAACGTCATCAATAGCTAAATATGATCTCTGTTTCAGCATCTTCCATGCATTTTTGGGATTAAATATTAACCCCTTTATGCCGGCACCTAAATGGTGATAGAGTGGGTAACGTTTCACAACGTTAACAAATTGGATAACATTTTCCATTAGAGAATCTCAGCAAATCGAAATTTAAGCTTATTAAAAACAACAAAACCTATGAATAATGCGCCTCCCCCAGTGATATACAATGAGATGATTTCTTCCCAATTAAGAAAACCATTAAGGAATAAATCACGCCAACTATTAATCATCGCAGTTAATGGATTATAAATCTCAACCCATTTATATTTCTCTGGGATTAAATCACTAGAATATAATACTGGCGTGCAATAAAAAAGTAACATAATCCCTAGAGTTATAAAGCGTTCCAAGTCTCTTAAGAATAAATTCAATGTAGAAAAAATCAGTGAAAAACCATAAAGTAAAACAATTTGACCTAACGAAATAATAGGGATCCCTACAAGCCAATCTATAGTAGGATATATATTATAAATATACAAAAAAAACACAATCACTGGAATTGTACAAATGAAGTGTAGAAATTCCATTAACACATTACTTAGTGGTATTATGGAACGAGGGAAAAGTGTTTTTTTTATTATCTGAGCATTCGCAACATATGCCAACAGCGATGATGATAAAACACCAGCAAACCATTGCCATGGAAACAATCCAGTAATAAGAAATGCCGTGTAATTTGGAATTTGGACTCTTAAAACTAATTTAAATATAAAATAGTATATCATTGCGAATAACAAAGGATTTGCAACTGACCACACATACCCGAGTATGCTATTTTTATACCTCACTTTCAATTCTTTTTGTGTAATAGTTAATATTAACTCATAAATATATCCAATACTATACTTCATTTTGTAGACTCTTAGACTTAGACATTTTAATAATACGCGGTGAAAGTTTAAATAAAAGCCCACCCTCAGTGGGAATAACTTCATAAATGCCCTTATAAGAAAGCGAGGGCATATTCTGCGTTTCACGATAGCAACTCACTTTGCTGCTCGTATGCTTCTTCATGCATACATAGTATTTCACTCAGTTTCTGATAATAGAAGTTTTCACACATTTTCTTGCTCAATTTATGCCACAGACTCCTAGAGGAGCACTCTAGTGTGCATACAATGTGATATTTATAAAGCCAATATCTATGTGATGCTCATTCTGTAATGTTCAATTTTGTTTTGGGAAACAGGCAGTGACATTCAAATATATGCATCCTTCAGGTTATAGTTTTATTGGAACATTCAATGCTTTCCAGAATAAGGTTTAAGAATAACACATCAAATATTTCAGTCTTTATTGTCACAACTTAATAAACTATGACAATGCTACAGGAAACTTTTCTGAATTATATACTTATTAACATGTTTGTTTCTCTATTTTATAAATGAAACATAGTAACGGTGTCTCGATTATGATTACATAGTTTCAATTATAGCACTGTTCACTTTGCAAACAAAGCGACACTAATTCAGATATTGAAAGATATTTCCTGCCATCTTCACTACTACAGTAGAATCAGTTTGTACGTCTCTTATTTTAGAGTCCTGCAACTTTCCCCTGGTAGTCATGCAATGTCAGTCAGATACCGAAAGCTGTTTCATCCTGGACACGACCCTTTGGGCTATTGAGCACTGACTGTAACCTATTATGCATTTTTAACGGACATTATTCCCAACCAATCAATGCTTCTCAACAATACGATTACGGTCTGAGAACTCAGTAAGTCAGTAACCTAAGCCTTTTAGAGGGGGGTTAGATGATCTGATTTTCATACATCGTAATTCATCATGGCGTAACGTAGTGTAGTAAGCGCCGTTCGTAGCAGCGTCCCTGATTTTTCAGGTGGACCTACCAGCTCAACTCAGCGAACGTATCCAAATCCATCACTTTATTCAGCGAAAGGTCTTAGCAAATGATTTCATAGGTATTGCTGCCAACTGACAGTTGGAACTTCCGTCTAATAAAACGCCGTTATTTGCTTTTTTTAATCATCACTCGTCTTCATTGAAGGCTTGTAGCCTCTGGATTCTACCAGCGGATGTGGAATTCATTTTGAGTAAGCGTTTTGAAACCGACAATGTCCAATTTTACTAACACTACCGTAATCCTAACTACGAAGTCGAATGACTATCAGGGCAAAAAATAATTAATAAAACTCTAAGCGACCCACGGGATAAGTCAAAATACATATTCAAGATAATGTCTTCAATCGATAGAAGTTTCTAGTAATCTGCTGGTATTTTAGGGTTTTCCATGGCTACCGTTACTGTTCATTGTCCGCCCTGTAATTCCGATGAAGTTTATCGACATGGCCGTAATTGTTTCCGGCATGAGCGTTTCCGTTGTGACCAATGTAAACAAGTTTTCCAGCTCACTTACTCTTATGAAGCCATAACACCCGGCGTTAAGGAGCAGAGCGTTGAAATGGCACATAACGGTGCAGGGGGCGTGATACCACCAGAACACTGAAAATCGGCATCAATACCGTCATACGGACATTAAAAAAGCTCCCGCCCCGGCGAATAACATCTGCGCAAGTAGCTCATGCTAATGTTGCCCTTATCTGTGAACTTGATGAGCAATGGAACTTCGTTGGCAGCAAGGCTTAACGACTACTGGCTCTAGGTACAACATTAAGGCGGTGTGTTGGCTTACACTTTCGGGCCACGGAATGATGAGACCTGTCGGGAACTGTTAGCCCTGTTGATTCGGTTCTGCATCGGCATGGTGACCAGCGATGACTGCGGCAGGTACGCCAGAGAAGTGCCGAAGGAGAAACACCTGACCGGCAAAATCTTCACGCAACGTATTGAACGTAACAACCTGCCCCTCCGCACCCGCATCAAGCGGCTAGCACGTAAAACAATCTCTTTCTCGCGTCCCGCGGAAATCCACAAAAAAGTTATCGATTCCTTCATTGAAAAGCACATGTTCTACTGATTGGAAGCACTACACATATCTAGTAATTATGACAGTAGCGATGGTAAAAGCATAATTACACTGCGAATCTTCCCAGTGATGATGGTGTTGTCCATTCATGCCAAGCCTAAACGCCCTCATTATTCAGCCATAAAGTGATGGTTCTTCGGTTGCAAATGGCTTTGTTGTCAATGCACCAGTTTGCAATCCTCGATTTATTCTTCCCTATGTTGTCTAGTGATGCGCGATCTGATCATTCAGCGCCGCAACAATTTGATTTATTTAACAAAAACAAAACAACCGAGCAAGAGACAGGCTACCGCACTGGCTCTACAGCTACCAGAACACTACTTACATCGTATTAACAAATCATCAACAGGCCATAACAAATTAAAGCCCGTCTCGATTTTTTATTATCTTATCTATCCATTGTGCAGACAAGAAAAACATCTTACTGAAACCGATAATTTCTTACCTACCTCAATTTTAATATTTGAAATTTATGGAAATAATAGTTATAATGGCATGCTAAGATATCCGGTGGAAGGAAATACGGATGGCTGTTGCACTAACTCAACAGTTTTAAAATTTGCTTCCTAAACATCGGCCCATCTTTCAGGTTGTGCAGTCCATACTTAACAAAGGCCTGCATATAGCCCATTTTTTTGCCGCAGTCGTAACTGTCGCCGGTCATTAGCATTGCATCAGCGGATTGTTTTTTCGCCAACTCGGCAATAGCATCAGTCAGCTGAATACGTCCCCATGCACCAGGCTGAGTACGTTCCAGTTCCGGCCAAATATCGGCAGAAAGCACATAGCGACCTACGGCCATGATGTCTGAGTCCAGCGTCTGCGGCTGATCCGGTTTTTCGATAAATTCAACAATGCGGCTGACTTTGCCTTCACGATCCAGCGGCTCTTTGGTCTGGATGACGGAGTATTCCGAGAGGTCACCCGGCATACGTTTTGCCAGCACCTGGCTGCGTCCCGTTTCGTTGAAGCACGCAATCATAGCGGCAAGGTTGTAACGCAGCGGGTCGGCGCTGGCATCGTCGATCACAACGTCCGGCAGTACCACGACAAACGGATTGTCACCAATGGCAGGTCGTGCACATAAAATGGAGTGGCCTAAACCTAAAGGTTCGCCCTGACGCACGTTCATAATGGTCACGCCCGGCGGGCAGATAGATTGCACTTCCGCCAGCAGTTGACGCTTCACGCGCAGTTCAAGGAGAGATTCTAATTCATAAGAGGTGTCGAAGTGGTTTTCGACCGCGTTCTTGGACGCGTGAGTTACCAAGAGGATTTCTTTGATCCCTGCAGCCACAATCTCGTCAACAATGTACTGAATCATTGGCTTGTCGACGATCGGTAGCATCTCTTTGGGAATCGCCTTAGTGGCAGGTAACATATGCATCCCTAGACCCGCTACAGGAATAACTGCTTTTAAATTCGTCATTATTTCATCCACCTGTAAAATGGTTGCTGAATTATAGCTTGTTCAATTTTTTTCGCCAGCATCAATTACCCTGAATTGATTACTGAATTACTTGAGATGTTACGCCGCTTCGTTGTGGATTGCAGTAGCATTGTTCCTAAGTATGACTCCATTCTTCCAGGAATGGTCGCAAATCTACTCCCTCCGTTCCGGCAATCTAAAGTTAACCTTTTCCACATTAACAATATGGTGATTTATCCTGTCGATATCGACGGAGTTTTGCCCTTTTTCATTCACCGCATGAACATTTGCAAGAGACAGTAGTGTTTCTTTTTTCGCCATAAACACGCCGCGAACGTCTTTGCGCATGTCGAAGTTCATGCTCAATGCGGGTCCAACAGAGGATTCCTGCATCACTTTGATATTACGCATAAAAAGATGTTGCGGTTTGTTGTATAATTCCAGCGACGCACGCTTCATCTCAATGTTAGTCAGCGCCACAAAGGAGACAGCATTCCCGGCGGAGATTTGGATGCCGCGCAATTTATAAACAAGGTGGGCGTTATCCAGTTGAATATTATTCACTCGGAAATTTTGCGGTATTGAGAGATATTTGCCTTTAATTACCCCATAGCCGATTAACATCCCGGCGCTATTAATCATTTCAATATTATCAATCACAAAATTGTCACAACCGTAAATAGCGACCGTGGCGTTATCAATACCTGCTTTCTTACTGAAATCCGGTGTGATATTGCGGGCTTTGATATTACGAATAACAAAATGTTTACCATTTTCAACATGGATCAGTTGCCGACAATCCGATCCGGTGATATTCGCCACGACAAAATTTTTCACTGCCTGGTCCTCCGGGTAGTTGTTATCGTAAGTACTCCCCGCAAGACCTATGCCAATGCCCCAGTTGATTTTGCCGTTAGTACAGTTGATGCGCTCGATGACATGGTCAGATATCAAAATATCACTGTCGTTAATTGCCACGTTCCATTCAATGGCGTCGCCCTGTAAGTCGCTGAACTTACAATTGGTGATGTTGGCACCGATAATCTGGTTATGAAATCCCTGGCGTAAGATGGCGTAATTAGCGTGGCTAACGGTGAGGTTATCGATGATCAGGTTGCGCATGACCCGTTTGTTTTTGCCACCAATATAAATCTGCGTTACCGGGCCAAAGCCGCTCATCGCCAGCCCTTTGATGGTGCAGTCAGAGCCGCGCACATCCAGGGTGATGTTATGCATACTGCCGCCCTCCTCCCCTGTCACCTGGCTGCCGTCCTGTAAGACAAATCGCCCTCTGCCGTTGCCGCGCAGGCTTCCAAGGATTTGTAACGTTTTACCTGCAGGAATGAAGATGCCGGTGTTGATATTGTCACAAACGAATCCGGCAGGCACGACGACTGTTTGTCCTTCGCTGAAGGCTTGTTTAAATGAGGCGATCCAGTCGTGTGGATTGTAGTCGTTAATGTTAACGCTTTGTCGGGCTGGAAGTGCGCGAGCGAAAGGGGTATGGAGGAAGGCAAGCGCGGAGCTTGCCGTCAGGAAGGTGCGTCGGGAGAGTTTTTTAAATGGCATACGTTCTCCTCTATAAAGCCTGCAGCAAGCTGGCGAGTTCTCGATTAATCACCTGCTGGTTAAAATCGTGTTCGACTTTTTCGCGCGCTCGTTTGACAACCGGAGCCAGTTCGTCGGTGTCCAGTTGGCTAAACGCCGCCAGTCGTTGCGCCAGTGCGCGAGCATCGTTCTCAGGCACCAGCCAGCCGGATTTATCGGCCTCGACCAGTTCCGGTATTCCGCTATGCAGAGTAGAAACAACCGGAATGCCGACCGCCATCGCCTCCATCAGCGCCACCGGAATGCCTTCCATATCGCCATCCGCGCCCGTTACCGATGGCAACAGGAAAACATCCGCGTCATCGAGCATCACCTTCACTTCGTGGCTCGGTTTAAAGCCCGGCATCTCCACCACATCTTCCAGTTGATATTGTTCGATGAGCGTGCGCAGGCGTCGTTCCCACGGGCCAATGCCGAGGATGCGATAGCGAAATGCCACGCCCTGCTCTTTCAACTGACGGCAGGCTTCGATCGCCACATGCAGGCCTTTTTTCTCGGTTAAGCGGGCGACGGAAATGATTTCCAGCGGTGTTGCGGGTGCTTTCACCGGACGCGGGCTAAAGCGCGTCATGTCCACGCCCATACGCGATACGGCGATTTTTTCCCTCGGACAGCCCATTTTTTGCAGCCTTCCGGCCCACAGATCGCTTATTGGTAACATCAGGTCGCCACGGCGAAACAGTTGTTGATATTCGGGAGTGTAATGGTTGAGCACTTCCCGACTGGAAATATCAATGCCGTGGAAAATAGTGGCAATTTTGCCGCGAATGACACCCAGTTCGCGTAGTTTTGCTGCGGTTACCCCCGCAGGGCCAAAATGAGCGATAAAGACATCGGCATGAAACGGTGTTGCGACCTGACCACAAATGGCAGACAAAATCAGGTTCCGCGACTCGGCACCATAGCGTTTGAGGTTGAGCGACTGCCAGGTATTTTTACGATGAATGCCGCGTAACGTCTGGCTGGCGCGGTGGCGCAGCTTCGCCACTTTGCCCGTAGGTTCGTCCTGTAACCAGCGGGTTCTGGCGGCAAGGTTGTATTTCGTCCATGCCGCGTGGGTGTTTTGTGTGTCGCCTTTTTGCAGCGCGACAATCTCCACCTCAAATCCCATATCAATAAACGCAGTGATTTGGTTAAGAACGAAGGTTTCCGAAGACAGCGGGAATTTCAGTAAAAAGAAGCCGACCTTCATTTCACCTCCCCGATGCGCTCAAGCACAGACTGCACCATCTGCATTCCCGTCTGACGCTCACGACTGACAGCTTCGTTAAGTCGTGCGTTCAGCGCCGGAAGCTGGCCTAAGGTATCCGCAACCATCGCTTGCAGGCTGCCGTCCAGTAAATGACGGATATCAATTGCCATCTCCGGTAGTCCCAGCTGCTGCATGATCCCGGCGGATTTATGTTCATAGTTGATGGCAATCGCCGGAGTAGCAAAGTTCATTGAGATAATAGCGGAGTGCAGACGCGTACCGACGGTGAGTTCACAGGCACCGAGAATTTTGCCCATTTCCAGATCGTTGAGTTCATCCATCACTACGTGATAACGGGCAGGATCGCTGATGTGCTGGCGCAGGTTGAGCGCCACCATGCGGTCGTCTTTGTTATAGCTGTCGATGCCCGTACAGGTGGAGAGCGCAATCACCTGATACCCTTCGTCGAGAATGCGATTGACCACCCCGGCAAAGGCTTTTTCATACGCTTGCTGAGTGGTGCCGAGGCGTTTGTCGAACGGTGCCAGTTCGCGCAGGGTAATTGCCACCGTTTTCTGTTGTGCGGCAACTTCCAGCCAGTGTTGGACGGCATAGCTGGCGGTGAAATCTTCTGTGTGGTGATCGACCAGCCACGCAGTATCGACGCCATCTTCCACTTTTGCAGTGGTGATATTGCTGCGTTTCATCAGATCAAGACTGACCGATTCGCGCAGGATCAGCGCGTCACAGTGACCAAAAACGTAGTTCGCCAGTTGGTTAAATTGCTCATCCTGGAAGGGGCCGACGCTGTGACCAATCATAAACAGCGGCTTTTTCGCCATAAACGTGCAAAGCGCATGTTCAAACTGCGGCATGCCGTAGAGATCGACAAAAAACGATCCTCCGACCTGAATAATGGCGTCGTAACCTGAGAGCAGGCGCACGAAGTCGGTGAATCCCTGGGCGATGGCGATATTGCGCAGCTTGCCAGTGTCGGTGACGCGTGAGAGCAATACCTGATGCTGGTAGCGGCGACGGAGGACTTTTTTAACGCGCCCGACAACGCCCGCCGCGCTGTTGTGTTGTTTCATTTGCAGGAACAGCGGATCGCCCATTACCGGGCGGTTGAGCAGCCAGGAAGAACTGACCGGATAGCGGCTCATCACGTCCACTTCGGCTTGTGGATTGAGAATGTTGATGGCATCAAGTAAGCCGCGCAAGATGGCGCTGTCGCCACGATTGCCGCAAGTGTGGTTGCCCAGAATAAGTAATTTCATTTTTTCCTCATAAATTTGATGCCAGGTGAGGCTGTGTTTGTTTTGTTCGTTGCCGCTTTTTGCCTGATGCGACGCTGACGCGTCTTATCAGGCCTACAAGACCCGAGCACAGAACCGTAGGCCGGATAAGGCGTTCACGCCGCATCCGGCATTCAGTGCCTGATGCGACGCTGACGCGTCTTATCAGGCCTACAGGTCCCGAGCACAGAACCGTAGGATGGATAAGGCGTTTTACGCCGCATCCGGCAACCGTTGTCGGAACCGAAAACAGCAACTCACCCCGCCCGTAAAAGCATTTTCATTTTTTCGCTGCGACAAAACTGACGCTTCACTTCCACCACCAGCGGATGGCGCGACAGCACAATCATCACCACAAACGCCAGCACACCCGCGGCTATTTGCACCGCCAGCAGCATCCCCAGCGCCAGTTGTCCTTTCAGCACAATGCCCAGCGCATAACTGACCACCAGCGTCGGCAACGAGAGATAAAACGGCAGCCACAAACTCAGGATGTACTGGCGATAACTGGAACCAAGAACCGGTTTAATCATCACGAAGTAACTCAGAATGGTGTTGATAATCTGCACCAGCAGGAAACCGAGCGTGACGCCGATTGCGCCCGCCATCTGCCCACCAATAACAATCGCCGGAATAAACAGAAATGTTTTGAATACGTTGAATTTAAAGCTGATATCGACCCGCGCTTTCGCCATCAGCAGCGAACCAATCGGGTTACCCACGGAGCGCAGTAGCCCCACCACACACAGCAATTGCAGCACCGGAATAATGCTGTTCCACTTCTCACCAAAGACCAGCGGTACAAAGTTATTCGACACCACCATCAGCCCGAGCAGCGCCGGAAAGTTGATAATCCCCACCACCGACAGCAGCTTGTAGAAGTTAACGCGCAGCTTTTCGGTGTCGTCCTGAATTTTGGCGAATGCCGGAAACAACACGCGGGTGATGATTGGGTTCAGCTTCATCGGCGGCACAACGGCCACGTTGTACGCCAGGTTGTATCCCCCAGCCACGCCCGCGCCGAGAATACGCGCCAGCACCAGCGTTGAAAGGTTGGTATTGAGATAGTTGATGATGCTGTCCGCCGTCAGCCAGGCACCAAAACGTAAGTTTGGTGCCACCGACGCCAGCGAGAAATGCAGACCGGGGCGATAAATTTTGCGGCCAAAGTAGCCAAACAGCAGCGTTCTCACCGCACTATTGACCAGATAACCGAGGATCGCGGTCATCGCCAGCGGCCAGAAATGGGCGCTAACCACCGTAAAAGTAAAGCCCGCCAGCACCGCGCTGGTTTCGAGCATGCCGATTTTGTTGAACTCCAGTTCCTTTTGCATCAACGCGCGGAACTGCTGCCCGTGGGGGATCACCACAAACGCCAGCGACAATGTTTTAATCAACGGTGCCAGGTCCGGGTTATTCAGCACGTCGCCGATGAGATCACTCAACAAAAACACCGCCACGCACACCACAAGCCCCAGCCCAACGTTCAGCCAGTACAGCGTGGTGAGTTCCAGGTGACTGATTTCTTTTCGCTGAATAATCGAGTTAGCGATACCGAAGTCAGAAAGCGTATCTGCCAGCGCGATGATCACCAGCGACACGGTAAGCAAACCGAACTGGTGGTTGTCGATAATCCGCGCCAGCACGGTCATCTGCACCAGCCCGAGGCCGATGATGATCACCGTAGCAATCGCCGACCACTTCGCGCCGCTGATGGTTTTTTCACGTAAGCTCATATCAATATGCCGCTTTGTTAACGAAGCCTTTGAATACCGTCAGGAAAACGATTTTGATATCGAACCAGACGCTCCATTCGCGGATGTACTCAAGGTCGAACTCGACGCGTTTTTCCATTTTCTCCAGTGTGTCCGTTTCGCCGCGCCAGCCGTTAATCTGCGCCCAGCCGGTAATGCCCGGTTTCACCTTATGGCGCAGCATGTAGCCTTCAATGAGCTGTCGATACTGTTCGTTATGCACCACCGCATGCGGACGCGGACCGACAATCGACATCCCCCCGGTCAGCACATTGATAAACTGCGGCAATTCGTCCAGCGAGGTGCGGCGCAGAAAGTTCCCCACTTTGGTGACGCGCGGATCGTTCTGCGTCGCCTGAGTCACCACTTTGTCGTTCTCCATCACTTTCATCGAACGGAACTTCCACACTTTGATCGGCTTGCCATCCATGCCATAGCGAGTCTGGCGGAAAATAACCGGCCCAGGTGAACTGAGTTTCACCGCCAGCGCAATGCAGCACAGCACCGGGGAGATCAGCAGCAGGATAAGCGTCGCCAGCACAATGTCTTCCGCACGTTTGAGCAGGCGGTTAACCCCGGAAAGCGGCGTGTCGTAAAGCGGCACCACCGGTACGCCGTTCATCTCTTCGAGGCGTGAATGGAGAATGTTGAAGGTAAAGACGTCGGGGATCAGCAGCACCGAACAGGTGGTGTCCGCCAGTTGATGGACCAGTTTTTTCACTCGCGCGCCGTCGCACATTTGCATCGCGATATAGACGTTATGAATCTTACCCGCTTTAGCATCCTCGACCAGCTGTTGCAGATTGCCCGCCCAGTCGTTAGAAACGCCGCCCGGTTTCGGGTCGTGGTAAACGCCCACCACTTCAAACCCTAACCACGGCTGATTACGGAAGCTCTCCATCAGCATTTGTCCGGCGGCTAAATCCCCCGCCACCGCGACCATGCGCTTGTTATAGCCATGATTACGCAGCCAGCCCGCCCCAATGCGAATACATGAACGGCAAACCACCAGTCCGATACTGGTCAGCCCATACCACGCCAGCCAGATTTTCAGTTGCGTGTCGAAATCATTGTTGAACGCCACCAGTCCGGCACTGAAAATCACGCTTAAGGTCCAGTTTTGTAGCAATAGGGCAAATTCTGTCGCTGCCCGAACACCGCGCCATGAGCGATAAAAATCGGTGATGCCACCCAGCATCTGGAACACCACCAGCGTAATCAGCGCCACCAACAGGTGCATGTAGAGGAATGACAGTCCGCTGACTTCGCAAACCAGCCATAGCCCGGCAAACATGATGGTGATATCTGAAAAGCGTTGCACCATAGAGATTAACGATGCATTGGTTTTCGCTCGCTCGCGCTTTTTTAGATTTGTCATCGTTGTTCCTGTTCTATTGTCGCCTCGCCCCTCACCCCGGCCCTCTCCCAAAGGGGCGAGGGGGAGAAGAAAGTTCCGTGCTCACTTCTCTCCGCAGGCAGTAGAGCGTCAGGGTGAGGGGGAAAGTAATGACATTACTCGTTCAGCAACGTCAGCAGAGTTCGCGTTCGCGCTTCCATCAGCGGTACATCACCGCGCGATTCCACATTCAACCGCACCACCGGTTCGGTGTTGGAGGAGCGCAGGTTAAAGCGCCAGTCGGCAAAGGTCATGCTGATACCATCGGTGCGATCCACCGCCAGCGCCTCGCGGCTAAAATGCTGTTCGACGCGGTTAATCGCCTCAACGGGTTGTGACAGTTTGCTGTTGATCTCACCGCTTGCTGGGAATGCCGCCATCCGGTCGCGCACCAGTTCGCCCAGCGTTTTTCCTTTCAGGCACACCAGTTCGGCGACCAGCAGCCACGGGATCATGCCGCTGTCGCAGTAAGCGAAATCACGGAAGTAATGGTGGGCGCTCATTTCGCCACCGTAGATGGCGTCTTCCTTGCGCATACGTTCTTTAATAAAGGCGTGTCCGGTTTTCGACATCACCGGCGTGCCGCCAGCGGCAGTCACCACATCAACGGTATTCCAGGAGAGACGTGGATCGTGGATGATCTTCGCGCCGGGATTTTTTTCGAGGAACGCTTCTGCCAGCAGGCCGACAATGTAGTAGCCTTCGATAAACTGCCCTTTTTCGTCAAACAGGAAGCAGCGGTCAAAATCGCCATCAAAGGCAATGCCCATATCCGCGCCGTGTTTGATGACCGCATTGCGGGTGTCGTCGCGGCATTCCGGCAGTAGCGGGTTAGGAATACCGTTGGGGAAATTGCCGTCCGGCGTGTTGTGCACTTTGATTAATTCCACGGGTGCGCCAAGGGCTTTAAAGCGGGCTTCAATGGCGTCCACCACCGGACCCGCTGCGCCATTCCCGGAGTTAATCACCAGCTTGAGCGGCGTGAGGTTTTTGACATTGATATAACCGAACAGGTGATCAACGTAAGCGTCACGCAGGTTGATTTGCTGATAGCGACCGCGTTTGGTTTCATCGACGGGAGGAAAGTCGTTGGCTTCAGCCAGACGCTGGACGTCGCGCAGTCCGGTATCACCGCTGATCGGGCGAGCCCCTTCGCGCACCAGCTTCATGCCGTTATAATCCATCGGATTATGGCTGGCGGTGACTTCAATGCCGCCATCCACGCCGAGATGGAACGTGGCGAAATAGATCTCTTCGGTGCCGGACATACCGATATCCAGCACGTCAACGCCCGCATCCTGTAAACCTTTTGCCAGCGCCAGTTTTAAGGTTTCGCTGGTGAGACGGACATCACCGCCTAACACAATGGTTTTCGGTTTGAGAAATTCGCCATAGGCGCGACCAATGCGCCAGGCGATATCTTCATTCAGTTCTTCGCCTAATTTCCCGCGAATATCATAGGCTTTAAAGCAGGTTAATTTTTTCATGTCGTTACCCTTTTTCAGGCAATAGTTGGCCCTGACCGAAACGGCCAATTTTGTTTTTGTCGTTATTTACATCTCGGTTTCGCATTCATTGCCTGATGCGACGCTGCCGCGTCTTATCAGGACTACAAACCCGAACCGTAGGTCGGATAAGGCGTTCACGCCGCATCCGACAAACAGCGCCTGATGCGACGTTTACACCCGTCCGTAGCGATCCGCGAAGCGCACCACATCATCCTCTTCGAGATAAGAGCCGGAGCGCACTTCAATTAAATCGAGCGGAATTTTCCCCGGATTTTCCAGGCAGTGCGTCGCCCCCAGCGGAATATAAATGGACTCGTTTTCACCAAGCAGTTTGATATCACCATCAATGGTGACTTTTGCCGTTCCCGCGACCACTACCCAGTGTTCCGCGCGGTGATGGTGCATCTGTACCGACAAACCCTCGCCCGGTTTCACGGTGATGCGTTTCACCTGGTAGCGGTCGCCCGCGTCGATAGAGTCATATTTGCCCCACGGACGATACACTTCGCGATGCACCCGATGCTCATGGCGACCATCGGCTTTGATCTGCTCGACCACTTTTTTCACATCCTGTACCGCGTTGCGGTCGGCAATCAGCACCGCATCTTTGGTCTGCACCACTACCAGATCTTTCACCCCGACGGTGGTGACCAGGCCAGATTCGGCATACACATAGCTGTTTTCAGTTTTGTGATTAATCACATCGCCGTGGCAAACGTTGCCCTCGGCGGTGTGGGCGCTGATCTCCCATAATGAAGACCAGGAACCAACATCGCTCCAGCCCGCATCCATCGGCACCACAACAGCATCTGCCGTACGTTCCATGACCGCGTAATCCACCGACTCTTCCGGGCAGGCGAGAAACGCTTCTTCATCCACACGAATAAAATCAAGATCCGGATCGACGGAGCTCATCGCTTTTTCACAGGCATCGAGAATATCTGGGCGATATTTTTTCAGTTCTTCGAGATAGCGTCCGGCGCGGAACAGGAACATGCCGCTGTTCCAGTAATATTCGCCGCTTGCCACATAGGCCTGGGCGGTTTCCAGATTCGGTTTTTCGACAAACTGCGCCACTTCAAAGGCCACCGTATCCTGCTCGCCCGCAGATACTTCACCGCGACGAATATAGCCATAACCGGTTTCTGGTAGATCCGGCACAATGCCGAAGGTCACCAGCTTGCCCGCTTCGGCATATGGCATGGCATTACGCACGGCGGCACGGAACACGTCTTCATCGGCAATCACATGATCCGCCGCCAATACCAGCATTAACGGGTCGCTCTCCGGGCTATGACGTGTTGCCGCCAGCGCCGCCAGCGCAATGGCAGGTGCCGTGTTTCGCCCTGCCGGTTCGAGAATAATGTTCTCGGTAAGTTTGTTCAGGTGACGCAGCTGTTCCGCGACAATAAAGCGGTGCTGCTCATTGCAAATCACCACCGGGCTTTCGCACTCCACGCCGTTCAGGCGGCAGATGGTGGTTTGCAGCATGGTGAGATCGCCTTTCAGGCATAAAAACTGCTTGGGGTAAAGTACGCGGGAAAGCGGCCATAAGCGGCTACCGGAGCCACCTGCCATCACAATTGGATAGAGTTTCGACTGCGCCATAATTATCCCCGAATATCATTTATAAATTGACGTAACACGTTCTCTTTATCGAGTGTGCGTTCGGCATATTCACGTGCCACTGTGTTGTGTTTGGGCAGCAGGAGCGCCTGACGGATCCCCGCCACCAGCGCCTCGACCGATTCCGGTTCTACGCAAACCGCAATTCCCGGAAAGGTTTCGCAAAGCTGCCCCAGTTCTGTGTGGGCCTCTGCGGTAATCACCGCGTTACCGCCTACCGCCAGAATATTGGTCAGTTTCGACGGCAATACGGCATCTGCCGCGCCGCGTTTTTGCACCACCAGATGGCAATCGCCCATCTTCAGCAGTGCGGGTAAAGCGTCATACGATTGCAGCGGGAAGAATTGCATGTTGCGCAGTCCACGCTGCTGCGCCATTTTTTCCAGCCGCGCTTTGCCGCCGCCCTGCCCGACAATGGCAAAAATCAGCGGTTCATCGCGCAGACGATCGGCAGCTTCAATAACGTTTTCCAGCCCCTGCTTTTCACCAATATTGCCGGAGTAAAGAATGATTTTTTTGTTATCCGGCAGGCCAAGCTGGTTACGAAGGGCATCAACATCGGCGTCTGCAACATGCCGAAAACGGGCAATTTCCGACCAGTTGGGGAAGAAGATGACGTTATCCGCCGCCACGCCTTTTTCGATGGCTTTATTCATCATCGAACGCGAAATCGTGGAGACGTTATCGACGTTATGCAGTCCGCTACGTTCGAACGCCGTTGCCAGCTGTGCCACTTTGCCGCCTTTGCCTTTTCCGGCAAGGCCCAGCCCCAGCATGGCGTCTACTTCGTAATCCTGAATATGCAGCACGGTACGCGCACCAGAGAGTTTCGCCAGCAGGCGCATTCCCGGCGTGCAAAACAGCGTTGGCACCACGCCGATAATGCGATCCGGCTTCCAGCGACGTTGCGCCATCAACGGGAAAAAACTGCTGACGGCAAAACTGCCGAGATGCAACAGGCGTTTCAGGGTGCTCGGCTGTTTTGGCACGTACAGCGGGCAGCGCCACACCGTGGCGGCCCCCTCTTCTCGTTTGTAGCGCCAGGCGGAATAGTTCTCACCCACCTGCCATTGCGGGTAGTAAGGCGGTGCGGTAATGACCCGCACCTCATGACCTTGTGCCGCCAGCCATTCCACCATCTCGCCGGTGTATTTGCCGATGCCGGTTAACTCCGGCGAGTAGTTAATGCCGTAGACCAGTATTTTCATAATCCGGGTACTCCGGCACGCTTCTCAGCGAGAAAATAGGCGCGGCTGTTAGCGTGAACATTGTCACTGGCGAGCAGTGCGTCCGGCGTCAGCCAGCGGTAATCGTCATGCTGTTCATCCGGCAGTAACAGCTCTTCTTCAGCGACTCTGAAGCGAAAACCGAGCACCACATAGTGAGTGGTGAAATCCGTGCCGGAGAAGTTATCGTCATAAAAGTGCTGCCAGACACCGTAAAACTGGCCTGCTGTTATCGGCAGACGCAGCCCCAGTTCCGCCATCGTCAGCCGCTCGAATGCGGCTTCCAGCGTTTCGTCTTTCTGCACGCGCCCTCCCGGCACAAACCAGTAACCCTGCGCCGGGCGGTTGGTTCTTTTGCCAAGCAGAAACTCGCCGCAACGGTTCTCGACAATAAAGTCGAGAGAGACAAGCGGTGTGGAGCGCACTACAGTGGCAAAGTCTTCCTGACGTAAAAACATCATTACCCCCGAAAGCGGTCTTGATTCTCAAGGAACCACTGGTAAGTGCTGGCAAGCCCCGCTTCCAGTGAGATTTCGTGATACCAGCCAAGCTGATGCAGGCGCGTCACATCCAGCAGTTTGCGCGGCGTACCATCCGGTTTGCTGGCATCAAAAACCACCCGACCTTTGTAACCCACCACTTTGGCGATGGTTTGCGCCAGCTCGCGGATAGTGCAGTCAACGCCCGTGCCGACGTTAATGTGCGACAGCATCGGCTGGGTGTTCTCCAGCCAGACTTCGTGCGCCAGCTCCATGACATGAATGCTCGCCGCCGCCATATCATCGACGTGCAGGAATTCACGCATCGGTGTACCGCTGCCCCATACCACCACGTCCGGTGCATTCTGTGCCGTCGCCTCGTGGAAGCGACGCAGCAATGCAGGGATCACATGCGAATTACTCGGGTGGAAGTTGTCATGCGGGCCATACAGGTTGGTCGGCATGACAGAGCGGTAATCGCGTCCATACTGGCGGTTGTATGATTCGCACAGTTTGATCCCAGCGATTTTGGCAATGGCGTAAGGCTCGTTGGTCAGCTCCAGCGTGCCCTGCAATAACTCGCTTTCTGCCATCGGCTGTTTTGCCAGTTTCGGGTAGATGCAAGACGATCCGAGAAACAGCAGTTTGTTCACGTCGTTCTGATGCGCGGCGTGAATGATGTTGCTCTCAATCATCATGTTCTGGTAGATGAAATCCGCCGGATAGGTGTTGTTGGCAACAATGCCGCCCACTTTCGCCGCCGCCAGATAGACCTGGTCAATGCGTTCGCTGGCAAAGAAATCATGCACGGCGCGGCTGTCCAGCAGGTTCAGCTCGTCGCGGGTACGTAATACCAGCTCCACATCACCGCGCTGTTCGAGCTGCCGCTTGATGGCAGAACCGACCATCCCACGATGGCCAGCGATAAAAATGCGTTGTTTACTCATGCTTATGACTCCAGCGCGATCGCCACGTCGTAGCCGTGAGATTTCAGCAGAGAGTGTTTTTTCGCCGCTTCGAGGTCATTAGCCACCATTTCAGACACCATCTCTCTGAGGGTGATTTCCGGTTTCCAGCCCAGTTTTTCGTGCGCTTTGGTCGGGTCGCCGAGCAGCGTTTCAACTTCTGCCGGACGGAAGTAACGCGGATCAACGGCGATAATCACATCACCCGGTTTAACGCCCGGCGCGTCATGCCCGGTGACGGAAACCACAATGCCCTTCTCTTCAACACCCGTGCCTTCAAAGCGCAGTTTGATGCCCAGCTGTGCCGCTGCCATTTCCACGAACTGACGTACGGAGTACTGAACGCCGGTCGCGATAACGAAATCTTCCGGCTGTTCCTGTTGCAGCATCATCCACTGCATTTTTACGTAGTCTTTGGCGTGGCCCCAGTCACGCAGGGAATCCATATTGCCGAGGTACAGGCACGACTCCAGCCCCTGGGCGATGTTGGCGATTGCGCGGGTGATTTTGCGGGTAACGAAGGTTTCGCCGCGGCGCGGGGATTCATGGTTGAAGAGAATACCGTTACAAGCGTACATGCCGTAGGATTCGCGGTAGTTAACGGTGATCCAGTAGGCGTACAGTTTGGCGACCGCATACGGAGATCGCGGGTAGAACGGCGTGGTTTCTTTCTGCGGAATTTCCTGCACCAGACCGTACAGTTCAGAGGTGGAAGCCTGATAGAAACGGGTTTTCTTTTCCAGACCGAGGAAGCGGATCGCCTCCAGCAGGCGCAGCGTACCCATCGCGTCGACGTCAGCGGTATATTCCGGTGACTCAAAAGAAACCGCAACGTGGCTCATTGCGCCCAGGTTGTACACTTCATCCGGCTGCACTTCACGCAAAATGCGCGTCAGGTTGGAGGTATCACTCAGGTCGCCATAATGCAGATGGAATTTCGGGTTGCAGGTGTGCGGATCCTGATAAATGTGATCCACGCGCTCGGTGTTGAATGACGATGCACGACGCTTAATACCATGCACCTCGTAACCTTTTTCCAGCAGAAACTCTGCCAGGTAAGAACCGTCTTGTCCGGTTACACCGGTGATGAGAGCGACTTTTGACATGTCTTATTCCTCTGTATTTTTGAATTTATTCAGTTTCAACGCGTTCGCGTATCACCACTGCGGGATTCCCCCGGCAAACCACATTTGCCGGAAGCGATTTAAAAACACTGCTTCGTGCACCCACGACGGTGCCGTCGCCGATTGTGACGCCTGGGGCAACAAAGACATCGGTTGCCAGCCAGCATTTCTCGCCAATCACAATAGGCGTGGCGTTAATGGTGAAATGTTGACTTGCATGGTCGTGGCTCCCGGTGCATAAATAACTTTTTTGCGATATCACCGAATGTGCGCCAATAGTTATTTCACCGAGGGTATATAAATTGACCTCATCGCCGACCCACGCGTAATCACCTAAGGTTAATTTCCACGGATAGGTAATTTTTACTGACGGACGAATAACTACGTTTTTTCCTATTTTTGCGCCGAATAAACGTAATAAAAATGCCCGCCAGCGATACAATACTTGTGGCGACCAGGCAAATATTGTTGCCTGTACTGCCCACCATAATTGCACTTTAATAGCGTTGCCGCCCCGGAACCCTTTCGGCACCGAGAAACCGCTTAAATCTTGCATCGTTTTCCCTTATATTCAGCTCTTGTTATATAAGGCTTTCGTCTTTGAGGTAGTACGTTGGCGTAAATGCCAGGATAATTCAGCCCAAAAGCCAGGTACATGTAATATTTGCCGTTGGACTTTTTTGGCGTCAGCACACAACTCCATATTATTGGTGGTAGATACCCCACCCATGGAAAATTCAGACACCAGGCCATTGAGTTTTTTAAATGCATAACCGGCTTTATACATTTTGGCTGCCAGCGCGTAATCAGAAGAAACTTTATATTCCAGGTCATAACGCCATTTTTTCAAACCGGATACCGGGAAAAATATCGCCTGATGACTGGCGGGCAGGCTGTGATAAATATACCAACCCGGTTTGGCGCTACGTTTAATTTTATGCCCGTCGCCAAAATCCAGCAGCGCATCGCCGGTGATCATCACGTTATCTTTTTGCATTTTTAACTTACGGACAAAATATGCGGCATCCTGATGAAAAATATCGCCCGAGTTGAGAAACAACGCGAACTTGCCTTGTGCCATCGCAATGCCTTTGTTCATGGCGTCGTAGATACCGTGATCTGGCTCGCTGACAAAGCGTAGGTTATAGATACCATTGAGATTTTCCAGGTACTCACGGGTGCCGTCACTGGAACCGCCATCGACAACAATCCATTCGAAGCTGATATCGTCCGCCTGCGCCAGATGCGCCAGCGAGGCATGTGTTTTGACTATTCCTTCGAGGTTACGAAACGCGACAGTGATTATGCTAAGCAACATGTTCTTATTCTTACCTCGTAATATTTAACGCTTTTCGCAAAATAAACGGACAGACGATTAAAAATGCATATTCCGGGCTAAATATCGAACCGGTAAAAAACAGCGATACCGGAGTAAAAAGATATAATTGCACGCGAAAATTGCGGTTATCACCAAAAGCGTTGATCATCATTTTTATCACTTTCCCCATGTACCACAGCGATAAAAACACCGCGAACCAGGAAAAATAAATAATCAGCAGATACAAACCATTGTCTATGGTTTTTCCGACATCCGCACCGTTAAATATTCCGAATGATGCGACATATTCATAAAGTGAGCCAAATCTGACTACACCGTCAATATGGGTCAAAGAATAACCGACCATCACCAGCGGACCGACAATACGATAATACGATGACGATCCTTCCGTACCTAAATCGCCCAGACGGGTGGAAATATAAGGAAACGCGATTACCACACCAACCAGGAATACAGCCAGAGAAATCAATGCTAACGGTAACTTTTTCTTAATCGCCTCTTTATTCAGATATTGAAATGCCCACTCCAGCAAATAAAACAGGATAAAGGTCATAACCCCTGAAAACGATCCGGATAATATTATCCCTGCGAGAATCATAGCATCGGTTTTAGGCGTTTTGATACCAAACTGTTTGATGCTGAGCCAAATTGAGATTAATGCCAGAGCGAAAAATGCCGGTTCGAAATAAAGTGCTGTCGTGCGCTTGCCGCCGAATTTGATGAAATTCAGTACATAGCTGTTGCTGTAAATCAGATATTTCGAAATCGACTCCATAATACTGCTGCCACCGGTGAGGATAATTTGCGCCATCTCCACCGCCGCCAGCGCCACCACCAGCCCGACCACCAGATAAAAGAAACGTAAAATCTTGCGATGGTTGTGTGGCGAAATCGTTTTAAAGCGAATACTCCACACCATGCCAATAATGATCACAATATAGACAAACAGCATGGTTGAAGTGACGTATTTACTCGCATCCAACGACTGACCAAACAGGTAGTTAAACGCCGTGAGTCCCGCGCCAATCCCTAAGGCAATCATCAATTTTTTAACGCTGATGCGTTCTAAAAACAGCAGTAACAAGACAGGTAAAAAAGTGACGATGGTGATGGGGAAACTTTCTCCAAGCTGGGCGATTTTGACGTTAACCAGCAGGTAGATCAGCGGCAGCAGCAGGTAGCTACAGATTCTGATAGAAGTTGACATACTCCTCCAGCATCTGTTGTCCACTGTAGGCGGCGCGGCTGCGTTGGCTGAACTCAGCCAGCGTGGTACCAAATATCGCCTGCGCGATTTCCGGTTTGCTTAACTGCACCAGTTGCAGCACGTCTTCTTCGCTGACGGTTTTACCGCCGGATTTTTGCAGCACTTCCCGCGCCGCGTCGCTATGGGTGGCAATCACCGGCACGCCAATCGATAGCGCCTCACACAAAATCAGCGGGTAGTTATCGACGCGAGAACTGAATACCAGCGCATCCATCTGATTGAGCGCGCTCATCAACTTGCGCTTGTCAGTTTCAAAGCCGTGATTAACCACGTTGCCAGCGGTGAACGGCGAGAACTTACCAAAGGTATGCAGTTCGATTTTGTCGCCCAGCGCCATCATCTCGCGCACCAGTTGCTGGTTAGTCTTGCCGTCGTAACGCAGGTCATGCGCTACCACCGCGATTTTCGGCTTGCCCTGAGTTTCGCGCACCGGAGGCAAGTCCGCCAGAATCGCTTCGGTTGCCATATCAATGCCATTATTGATAATCCGGCAACGCCCTGGACCGTACAGACTATTGAAAGCGTCAGCCACATGCTGGCTGGGGGAAATAAACTGACAGCCCAGCGCCAGCATCTCGCGGAATAACTGGCGTTTGCCCGCCACCAGTTGGTGCGCGCGATCAATCTTCACCGGCGGATAATTATTTAAGGTCGGGCATTTCTGGCAGCCCTTTTTCCAGCCTTCACAACCGTCGGTAAAGGCGCAGCGTCCGGTAACGCTCCAGTGGTCATGCAGCGTCCAGACCAGAGTGACATCCGGTTTATGGTTTTTCACCTTTTCGCAAAAGCGCACCACGCTCTTAAGATTCAACCAGTAGCTGTGCAGCACATGAAAATGCAGGACCACCGGACCCGGTGTGCGAGTAATGGTACGATATAACTCATTGAAATTGCCAAACAGATCGCGATTAAACAGACGAAACAGGGCAATGTTCGCCATCGCGGTCATCCGCGGCGTATGTTTGATGACCTGCGGATAGTTCTGATGGCTGACGCTCTCTTTGCCGCCTTTGCCGTAGCCGTAGACAAAATGTGACGCCAGCCCCTGTTGCAGCGCACGCTGGTGGAGATCTAACGCCACACCTGCTGCCCCGCCTTCCGCCAGTCGCACATTAAATTGCAGAATATTCATTTAATTACCTTCACTCGCGCTTTTTCTCCCACCACCAGCGCGTTGTCCGGGACAGAGTCGAGCACCACGCTGCCCGCGCCCACGGTGACGTTGTTACCAAGCGTGATATCACCAAGAATAATGACGTTGGCACCGAGTTCGACGCCGTTGCCAATGTGTGGACATGCCATGTTATCGGCACCACGATTGCCGATAGTGACGCCGTGGCGAATGGTGAAATCATCCCCCGCTACCACGTTTTTATTGATCACTACGGCGTAACCGTGATGGATAGTGAAACGGCGACCAATGGTTGCGGCTGCCTGGATTTCATAACCGAAAAAGCATTCGGTGATAATGCGATACAGCACCAGCAGCGGGGCCGCCCAAATATTGTTGAGGACGTTCTTTTTGCGCCACACCGAACAAAAATGAGCGACGCGATAGGCAAGAACCATGCAGCACGGGCGTAAACTCCAGCTGTTGGCGCGCAGATCTTCCAGCATCTTTAGCGCCCCCGAATACCATCAGCCAGACGTTTGCCGTTACGCACCGACAGCAGCGTCAGCAAAGTGCGCCAGGTCATACGTTTATTGCGGATCTGGTAGAGGGTAAACAGCTGATATTTTTTGCTGGCGCGGTCAAATTTATCTTTGTGCTTGCGGTAAAAGTGGAAGTACCCGGAGAATTTTTTCGGTGACGAAGTGATCTGCATTTCACCGTGATTGATATGCAGGATCTGCGTCGCCTCTTCCACTTTCCACGGTTCGCCGTACTCCACCACCATCCGCAGGAAGATGTCGTAATCCTGTGCCGCTTTCAGTTCGGTATCGAACAAACACTCTTTGAAACGCCATGCCCAGGTAAAGACCTGATTGCCAATGATATTCCGTTTATAGAACAGGCGGCGTGAATACGGCGATTTGGGATACAGCGGCAAACTTGCCGGTTGGGAATAGACTTCGCCCTGGCAAACGTAATCGTTAGCGTACAAAAAGGCGTGTGTGACCAGTTGCTGTTTATGGGCGAGGAAGACGCTCAGGCGGTTGGGTGTCCATTCATCATCATCATCGATCCCGGTGATATATTCCCCTTGCGCCAGCATAATCGCCTGGTTACGTACCGCGCACGCCCCGCTGTTAATGTCGTTGTGAATGTAAGTGATGCGCGGATCGTTGAGGGCGCTGACGTACTGTTGCAGCTGTTCCCAGGAGGTGGAGCAATCATCCACGATGATCATCTCCCAGTTACTGTAGTCCTGGCGCAGGACCGATTTTATCGCCCGAATCGCCAGTTGTTGGCGGTTCCAGGTCGGCATATAGATTGAGATCAGCGGATTGTCTTTCATAGGTTGTTCTCCCGGAGTGTCGAGATGTTCTGCCGGTTTATAAGCTTGTTTACGGGTTCTGTTGCCGGATGCGGCGTGAGCGTAGGTCGGATAAGATGCGTCAGCATCGCATCCGACAGCGGATCTCGTTATTTCGCATCCGACTTATATTCGTATTCGTAATAGCCATAATCCTGATACGCGCTGGCGCGGCGGAAGATGGAGTTCAGAATCACCCCTTTCACCGGAATACCGTTTTGCTCAAAGCGGCTCAGACTGGTTTCCACTTCTTTCAATGTGTTGACCGCATAACGCGCCACCATTAACGTGGTTCCAACATGACGCCCGACAATTGCCGCATCGGTCACTGCCAGAATCGGCGGCGTATCAATCAACACCAGGTCGTAGTTTTTACTCGCCCAGCTCACCAGTTCGGCAAAGCGTTCGCTCATCAACAGTTCAGAAGGATTTGGCGGTACCTGACCGCGCGGGATCAGGTCAAATTTGGCAATAGAGGTCGGTTTAGCAGCGGTAGTAATATCGCCCTGACCAATCAGTATTTCCGACAGGCCATTGACGTTATTGGTGCCCAACAGCTCGTGGGTGTAGCCTTTGCGCATATCGCAGTCGATCAACAACACCCGTTTATTGGTCTGGCTGATCACCGCCGCCAGGTTGGCGCAGACAAAGGTTTTACCGATTGACGGGCTAACCCCGGTCATCATCAACACATTGTTCTGCGCCTGCATCATCGCGAAGTGCAGACTGGTACGCAGACTGCGGATGGCTTCAATCGCCAGATCGGTTGGATTCCCCACCGCCAGTAGCTGGCTCTGTTTATAGCGTTTAATCCCTTTGATGGTTTTGACGCTATCGCGCGCTTTCTGCCATTCCGACAGCGGGATGCTGGCATAGACGCTAATACCGTGTTCTTCCAGTACTTGCGGGCTTTCGATACCGCGATTAAACAACGAGCGCAGCAGCACACCCACGATAGAGAGCATCAGGCCGAGGATAATCGCGCCGAGGATAATCAGCCCTTTCTTCGGTTTCAGTACACCTGGCTGGGTGATTGCCGGGTCAACAATGCGCACATCGCCGACGGTGCTGGCCTCGGTGATTTTCAGCTCCTGCTCTTTATTCAGCAGTTGCATATAGACCTGTTGACCAGACTCGACATCGCGGGTCAGACGGACAATTTCCTGCTGGGTTTTCGGCATCGCCGTTACGCGACCGTTAAGTTTGGCTTTTTCGTCTTCCAGCGCCTGCCGTTTCTCCAGCAGCGTGCGGTACGCCGGGTGAACTTTGGTGTACAGCTTGGAGATTTCCGCTTCTTTAAAGGTCAGTTCGTTCAACTGCGCGTCGATGTTCACCATCGAATCGAGCACCGCTTTCGCTTCCAGCGGCAGATCAACAGAATCTTTATCCTGACGGAAGGCATTCAGTTTGTTTTCGGCAACATCGAGGCGGCTACGTACTTCCGGTAACTGTTGCGCGAGGAAAGCGAGGCTTTTCGACGCTTCCGCCGATTTGCGCTCAATATTTTGTTCCTGATAGTTACGAGCGATACTGTTAAGAATGTCGCGGATCTGTTCGCGATCTTCTCCAGTATAAGTCAGGCTCAAAACGCCAGCATCTTTGCCGTTCTCCGTTACCGTCAGGCTGTTTTGCAGTTGATTGATCATCCCCAGCGTGGAGTATTTGGTGACGGTAAACTCACTGCCCGGGCTGGCGTGAATAGCTTCAACCATCAGCGTGACGCCTTCTTTTTTCAGCATCTGGCCCGCTTGCCCACGGGCGCTAAAGCCGCCATCGCTGCTCAAAGTGTAGTTTTTGTCATCAAGCACATTAAGCGTAAACACCTGATCCGCCATCTCTTTCGGGCGGTTAAAGGTGGTCACTTTTACCGTCTCGTTCTGGCGTCCCATCAGGCGATCCCAGCCCGCACCGAAAATCGGGAACGTGTTTTTGCTCACCGCAATATCGAGGTCGAGATCGTCCACCGTTTTACCAAGCACCAGGCGCGAACGAATCAACTGGATCTCGGCGTCCGATGCAGGCGGTTTGTTGGCTAACGCCGATCCGATATCCTGCACTAACGAATTGCCGCTGCTTTGCTCGATTTGTACCAGTGCGTCGGCACTATAAATCGGCGTGGCGAAGAAGGTGTAAACCACGGCACAAAGGGCGAATACAGCGGTGATGCCAATCACCCACCAGCGCGCTTCAATGACGGTGCCGACCAGGCGACCAATATCGATTTCATCACTGCCCGTTACCGGAGCGGCATGTTGTTTTACTTTTTCTGTCATTCTTATACCTGCTCTGCGTTCAATGCCTGCGCCCACTGGCGGGCAGACCGTTCAAGTAATGTGTACACCGCTGCAAACGTTTCCCGGCTTTTGCGATACGGATCGGGGATTTCACATTCGTTATCCCAGTGACCAAACAGCATCACTTTGCCGCGCATCTCGGGTGCCATCTCGCATAAGCGTTCGATATGGCGCTTTTCCATGGTCAAAATCAGGTCATAGTTGCGACACAGGCGGCGGCTGATTTGTCGTGCACAGTGGCCTTCCAGAGACAGTTGATGTTCTGCGGCGACGCTGATAGCGGTAGGATCAGCGCCCTTACCGACCAGCGCGCCGAGTCCAGCGGACTCCACTTTTAGCTCCGGGTGATAACGTTGCAGTAAGCGTTCCGCCGTCGGGGAACGGCAAATATTGCCGACACAGACAACTAAGATGTTGTTAAACATGACGATTACCAGTTATGAATGTCGCTGGCTGTATCCGTCATGTAACGGACACCGCTAATAGTTGGCAGCAACTGATTGATCAGACGGTTCCAGCGGGAAACCGGGGCGGTGGTGACATACACCACGTCATAAGGTTGCAGGCGGAATTCTGTCGCCATCACCAGCGACGTGGCATCGGACATATCCAGCTGGTAGATATTGGCAATCTTGCCGTTACGCCCGCCCTCGCCTTTCAGCGGACGAATGACAAAGATGCCGCTGGCGTTGGAGGTGGTCATGTCGATGCCTTCAGCATTGCCCAGGGCTTCGGTCAGGGTCATGCCGCTAAAGTCCATTTTCAGGGTGCTCTGTTTCTTCACTTCACCCATCACAAACACTTTCAGATCATCATTACGCGGCACGTAGAGAATATCGCCGGGGTAAAGCAGTCGATTCTGGTTGAGGTCGCCGTTTTGCATCAGCGCCTGCAAAGAAATGCGCTCTTCACGACCATTGTGTGTTAGCACCACGTTGCGCCAATCAGCGGTGTCGGTCAGGCCACCTGCGGCGTTGATGGCATCGAGAATGGTCAGTGGTACGTTGGTAATCGCCTGTTGACCGGATTTATTCACCTGGCCGGAGATATAGGCTTTTTGCGAGCGGAAGGCGGCGATATTAACGTCCACCTGCGGGTCAGCGATGTACGTCGCTAAGCGCCCGGTAATATCACTGCGGATTTCAGCGAGCGTTTTCCCGACTACGTGAACCTTGCCGATATACGGGTAAAACATAGTGCCGTCAGGCTGTACCCAGTTGCCGGTGTCGCTGGAGCTGCGGTACTGACCGGCTGGCGTGGTGAGTTCCGGGTGATCCCAGACGGTGACATTAAGAACGTCCCCCGGCCCGACGCGATACTGGTAATTCGCGATCTCGCTTTCCAGCGTCATATTGGGGCGCGCTACGTTGGGTCGTGGACGTAATTGATCAATCAGGCGCGGGGTCAACGGATAAACATTCACCATTTTGTCGAGATCGAAATCAGCGTCCTGCTGTTTGATGACGTCTTTGCCCATCGTCGACATATTGCTGCCCGGAAGTACTGTGCAACCGCTTATCAAGGTTACTGACACCAATAATGGCATCAATTTCATTTTGGATTTCATCATTGTTTATTTATCACTTTGGCAGAGTAATTATCCTGTGCACTATTAATAGCAATGTCGCCATGCACATTTACCTTGCAGTTAATTGAATAAAAATTTAACTGGCATCAGTCCTAAAAAAATTGATTTCATCCGCAGGCTATTGACAGAATAATTCAGACTGGTCTTTCAGGCATCCAGACACGCTACCGTCCCTGGCTTTTTAGCTACCAATACACTGATTTAGCTTAATTTTTAAAACCCTCTCTGCATACAGTCGTTGATGAGAAAGGGTTATTGCGGAAATTAACTTCCGAATATAAGGTGACATTATGGTAATTGAATATTGGCTCTCCAATAATGCAGGAGGAAGTGTTACAGCTAACGGAATAGCAGGCAAGGTAACAATTCGGCAATTGGCTATTTTTAAGAATTATATTAAGTGTCATTCAATATGGTTTTTAGGAGTTTCTTTAGGTTGACAATATTTAATATTGCGTCTCCACATACGATATTTCTTAAATAATGTTTTATTATTACCACTTTTAATTCAGGGATAATGTGAGGTTATTACCCTCAAATAATATGAGATAAATAGTGCTGCAACATTGCATTTTTGCCCCGATTTATCCATGATCGAATTGTGACATTTGTCATACAACGAATAGGTTTTGTACTTACTATGGAATGGATTGCCGATCCGTCTATCTGGGCTGGGTTAATCACGCTGATTGTGATCGAACTGGTCCTCGGCATTGATAACCTGGTCTTTATTGCCATCCTCGCCGAAAAACTACCGCCGAAGCAGCGCGACCGCGCACGGGTTACCGGGCTCCTGCTGGCGATGTTAATGCGCCTGTTACTGCTGGCGTCAATCTCCTGGCTGGTCACCCTGACTCAACCGCTGTTCAGCTTCCGCTCGTTTACCTTTAGCGCCCGCGACTTAATCATGCTGTTTGGTGGTTTCTTCCTGTTGTTCAAAGCCACGATGGAGTTGAACGAACGGCTGGAAGGGAAAGACAGCAATAACCCCACACAACGCAAAGGTGCGAAGTTCTGGGGGGTGGTGACACAAATTGTGGTGCTGGACGCCATCTTCTCACTCGACTCGGTGATTACCGCCGTCGGGATGGTCGACCATTTACTGGTCATGATGGCCGCCGTGGTTATCGCTATCAGCCTGATGTTGATGGCCAGCAAGCCGTTAACCCAGTTTGTTAACAGTCACCCGACGATCGTTATTCTCTGCTTAAGCTTCCTGTTGATGATTGGCTTTAGCCTGGTGGCGGAAGGTTTCGGCTTCGTCATTCCGAAAGGCTACCTGTACGCTGCCATTGGTTTCTCGGTGATGATCGAGGCGCTCAATCAGTTGGCTATCTTTAACCGGCGACGTTTTCTTTCCGCTAACCAGACACTGCGCCAGCGGACTACCGAAGCGGTAATGCGCCTGCTTAGCGGGCAAAAAGAAGATGCGGAACTGGACGCCGAAACCGCGTCCATGCTGGTGGATCATGGTAACCAGCAGATCTTTAATCCGCAGGAACGGCGGATGATTGAGCGGGTACTTAATCTTAACCAGCGTACCGTCAGCAGCATTATGACGTCGCGCCATGATATTGAGCATATCGATCTCAACGCGCCGGAAGACGAGATCCGCCCGTTGCTGGAGCGAAATCAGCATACGCGGCTTGTCGTTACTGATGGCGATGACGCAGAAGATTTGCTCGGTGTTGTTCACGTTATCGACCTGTTACAACAGTCACTGCGCGGCGAACCGCTCAACCTGCGGGTGTTGATTCGCCAGCCGCTGGTGTTCCCGGAAACCTTGCCGTTGTTACCTGCCCTGGAGCAGTTCCGTAATGCCCGCACACACTTTGCTTTTGTGGTGGATGAGTTTGGCTCGGTGGAAGGGATTGTGACATTAAGTGACGTCACTGAAACCATTGCCGGTAACTTACCGAACGAAGTGGAAGAGATCGACGCCCGCCATGATATTCAGAAGAATGCGGACGGTTCCTGGACGGCGAATGGTCATATGCCGCTGGAAGATCTGGTGCAATATGTGCCGTTGCCGCTGGATGAAAAACGTGAATATCACACCATTGCCGGGCTATTGATGGAATATTTGCAGCGTATTCCAAAACCTGGCGAAGAAGTTCAGGTGGGGGATTATTTGCTTAAAACGTTGCAGGTGGAAAGCCATCGCGTGCAGAAGGTGCAGATTATTCCGCTGCGTAAGGATGGCGAGATGGAGTACGAGGTGTGATGGCATGTAGGCCTGATAAGACGCGTAAAGCGTCGCATCAGGCCTACAGGACAGGTCACCTGGTAACCTACATCTTGAGCCTGTTTAAGATTCTGTGTAAATGCCTTTCTCAGAAGTGACCGTCCAGGCG
>ERZ1673739.540-NODE-540-length-52029-cov-5.236945_pt1 | contig 52029 bp, 49 predicted proteins | sample MGYA00580210_ERZ1673739 | MGnify/ENA primary metagenome ERZ1673739 (study PRJEB41218, sample SAMN15661749) | gut metagenome | host: Homo sapiens | place: Canada: London | collected 2015-08-20/2019-03-30 | study: EMG produced TPA metagenomics assembly of... | reverse complement strand
TGAATATGAAGCACCTGGAGGCCGCCATTGAGGATGCCTCCATTGCCGGCTGACTTCATTCATGCCAGAGCTTGCAAACTAAAGTGCGAAAAAATCTTGACACGACCATTTACATTTTGCTTGTTTCCTGCTATACTAAAAAATGAAAAGGCGTGGTGGTAGTCCTGGCCCGTCCAGGCCAGACGCACACGAGCAGTAAAAATTTGACACCGTTACCCTTAAGGGGGTCGAGCGGCAAAGGAAAGGAGTCAGGTAAAACCTGACTCCTTTCCTTATATGGTTTCCATCCGCCTCCAAGGTGGAGAGGGTACCATACTGCTCTCCCCCCTTCTGGTGGCCACCCAGCTCCCCAGGGCAGCTCCAGGCCGGCCAGCACCGTCCGCAGCCGCTTGATTCTACCCCCTTATATAATAAAGCGGTGGCATCATGAAAAAATCTCGCGATGCCACCGCTTTATTTCATTCTAAACTACTTTACTCTAATGGTAAATGTATTGCTTACAGATGTGCTCCCTGCTAATGTTGGTGCGATATCTCTTCCGACAACTTCAATCTTCCAAATCCCTCTCTGATTAAATTTTATGCTTGTCGAAATGGAAGAGGCATTCTGTACTGCCGGTGCCCATGCCGAAGACCCATCTGGTTTCGTAACACACATCGCCATCTGATAGCATTTATTCGCAACACCCGTTCCAGACGTATTGTCCGGGAATCTTGTTGCGCTCCCACCAACAGATTTAGTAGTTCCATACGTAATATCTGCGTAAGCACTTGGAGACGTCGGCCTCACCATGAGCCTTACAAATCCACAGCTATTACAAGTACAATCATAGTTATTATTTGTCGGGCTAGAGTATTGGTGTCCAGAATAGGCACAGCTCCTAGAATCCCGCATCCCAGTAATCGTAAACACCATCATTTGTTTATTGGGCCCTATAAAATCTGTTATGGCTGCATTTAACGCTGACGGGCTATGAGCTGTATATAGTACCTGCGACCAGCTATCACCATTAACACTGGTAATGAAAATAGCATGACCTAATTGCTTACTATTCCCATAAACATGAGCAAGCGATCCTAATAGTGCTGATTTATAATTACTGCCAATATCTTTGCTCGGTTTTGACGATTTCGTAGGGATAAATTCGCGAGGAGCACTCGTTAAAAGAGCACTTTTATTAGATACTATTGTATCATGGTAATTTCGGAATCCAGAGGTACTAAACCATCCTTTACTACACCCAGTATAGTTGGGGCTTCCATACCATCCATTAGTTGATGTCCCTGGAACTGCTGGGCGAAGTTTATTTTTTACAGCCGCTACAGCGTTAGATCCTCCAAGCCCAGCATATATACATTGTGAAGCGAAATTTTGACAGTCTCCCTGGCCTTCATATTGTCCATATTCATGGAAGACCTCTTCGTTCCTCCAGTTAAATCCGTTTATAACCCCTTCTCCCCAGTATGTCTTTGCATATTGAATTGCAGCATTTTTATCGTAACCAACTGCTCTATGAACCGTATAATTTGCAGCAGGGGCTGTTGCTTCTTCGTTTGTTACTACTGGTGTTTGGTAGGTTTCTTCCATCACCCTCTCCCACTCAGCCTTATCTTCTTCTGTCATCTCTATTAGATCTACTTCTATTGGTTCATCAACTTCAAATGGAATTTCATCGACACCATATCCAACTTCTGTAGTACCTTCATCATCAGAAGCTGGTTCATATTCAGGGGCTTCTGATACTTGTGCTATTGCACTCTTAAGGTCAATACCACTTTCGATTTCCTCTGGAGTAAAAATACAATCCGAGGTCATCTTCACAACAACCCAGTTCCCTTCAACATTAGCCAATTCAAGCCAATATGTGTTGATGAGTTCTGTAAGCTCTTCAAACCCCGGGATATGCGTATAATGGAAACTAATATGCTCCTTTGCTGTAAGGGTAGCATACTCTCCGTCTATCTGTATATCATCGAACGTATAATCAACATTGAAATTTTCTCTTGTAATACCAGACGCTTTTCGATAATATTTTGTAAACTCTGCAATATCCTCAATCGTCTTTAAGTCTTCTTCTACTTTAATTAACTCATCGGTTTGCCACATTTCCATAGCTACTTTAGGTTGTAGCTCCATATTCCTTGAAGACAGTGTAAACGGAGTAACATCGGCCTCTTCATACAAATACATCTCTCGTGCCAATAAGGAAAGGTATCCTTCTGCCGTATCCGTTACAGCAGATTCGGGAGTCGTAGCTTTAACTGTATAGCAATTTCCGAACAGTAAGGCGCTTACTAGAAACAAAGCTAAAAATCTGACTCTTTTCTTCGCAATGTTCCCTCCTTATACGACCGCTATAACCCTTCTCCATCATTTATAAAATCCTCATAGGCTATTTCTTTCCCTCCTTCCATAATTTTTTTGATTTCTACCTGTGTTTGTATACAATAATTTTTTAATAGGTTTCCAGGCGATCCAGATTCCCAAATAGCTGGGATAGAACTTGTTATGCTTGTCCCTATATCTTGGAACTCTGGATATAAGGCAATAATATTTCCGAACTCTTGTTCCGAAAATATCGTACAGTCACTTCCGGCATTTCCTGGATTTGCAACAAAAAATAAAATTTTAACTCCTACATCAACTATTCCCTTATTTAAGTCATCAGTCCTATACTCGTACTCATGCAACGCACCAATATAAGAAAGAGATCCATCTTGGTGTTGATTAGATTGAAACACCTGTATATATGGAATCTTCAATATTGAAGACTGGTCAGGCACATTTTCATAACATGCCGATATAATCGCGTCTACGAGTCCGATATACTCCTCATCTGTTCCAAGCATCTCAGCATTTGGATAGGCAAATTCAATGTCAGATTCTTGTTCCTGTGATGAAACGGGTTCAACGTCGATTGGAGGCTCTAGTGTCTTCTCTCCACTGCATCCAGCAACTAGGAGGAAAAGTAGAAAAATTAAAATCTTCTTTATCGCCCTTCACCTCTTCTTTCCTATTAGAACGAGTTTGCTAAAAGATGTATAATTTCTACCCTTTCAATCACACTCTAACATATCGGCCTATATCTTTCAACTATAAAGCAAAAATTTTGTGCATAATATTCAATCTTTTGGCGCAGAAAATTTTTTATACCCAATCGACTCACCTTCATGCCCCTTTATGTATTTTTCTATAATATTTTCTAACAATTCACTAACACTTCTTCTCTACACATAAGCTATTTTCTGAATCCCCCATATAGGCTTGGAAGTACAGAAAGAGTAATCCTCTTTTTCGGCTCCCGCTATTCCTTCGGCCGGCCCCACTGGCCGGAGCTGGCGGCAGTCTTCGTGGAGAAGAGAGTACATCCATCTGCTCTCCTCTTCCCTGGCGGCCACCAGCTCCCACATGGGCCTCTATATTTCCCTAGCTGCTCCGAGCCAGCCGGGTGGCTGTCGGCCGCCTTCATGTGGAAGATAGCACATCCGTCTGCTCTCTGTTCTCCTGGTAGCCACTAGCTTCCCAGGGCAGCTCCGGGCCGGCCGGGCGGCTGCCGGCCGCCTCCATGGGGAAGATGTACCATCGGCTGCTCTTCCCTCCCCTGGTGGCCTCCCAGCTCCCCAGGGCAGCTCCGGGTCGGCCGGGCGGCTGCCGGCCGTCACCATGGGAAAGGTATTCCATAAAGTCCAGAGCCGGGGCTTAAACATGTGTTCACACTGGATCTGAATAGGGGGAAGAGCGAAGATTAGCTTCGCTCTTCCCTCTATTTTCAAAATGTCAGGCTTGCTTCAACGATTGTTACTGGATCAGATGTCTCATTCGTAGTCTCTGGATAGCAGTAGCTGCTTTTTGTTGAGTTCCAAGTAAACGAAGTGAAGCCCGGATTTCCATCCATGCTCCAGCTATGATAATATCCTAGTTCCTCTGTTGCATTGTAATTGGTCTCTGTAAACAGAGTACGCATGGCCGCTCTCCGATTAAGTTCCAATCTAAACGTAACGTTTGTTCCTTTTGAAATTGTAAATGGTCTATCATTTACTTGTAGAAATTTTACCCACTCACCATTATACAGCGTAATGCCTTCCCAAGTATATCTTGATGCAGGGTCAGGAGTAATGCCAGTCTCACGTATATTTCCATCTTTGTCATACACGATGTACTTCATCTGTGTTATGACATTCTCAGGCTCGTTATTGCCTTCCTCCACTGCCGCTGCTGATATAGTTGCCATACAAAAGATTGCAGCTACAAGCAGGGCCGAAACTACCTTACGAGATAACTTTTTCATAAGCATCCTCCTATCTTTTTTTAACATACTAAGGCATCTTTAAACTACATATCTCCCTTTATATAAATATCTCCCTCCTTCACAGTAATCGGATCTGACGATGTTCCTAAACAATATACATAATAAGTGCCCTCAGATTCTGCATGAATTTCGAACTCTCCTTCTAATTCACTACAAGAAAAAGATGCACTATATACAGTCCCATCTTTAATGTAACCTATGGACAATGATTGATCAAATTCTATTGGCTGCTTGGCAAATTTCCAGGTTAATGTATCCCCCTCTTTTAATGACCAGCCGCCGCCATTCTCCTCTGTCAGAATTACCATATATCCATTATCCAATGTGAATTCTGGCGTAATTCCATTTGAAGTCGCAACATTATTGATAGAATATGGAATTATAGCATCATCTGCCCATGTCTTAGCAATGTCACTCGCCGGAATAGGGCTATTGTGATTTTGTTTAAAAAGCAAAAATGCAAATGATATAAATACAACAATAGCAATTATTGTAATTCCTAAAATTAACGGCAGTCTTTTTTTCTTCATCATATATCCCCCCTCTGGTTCCCACTTAGAGCAACGTTCTTTTTATCCATTATACACCAAATATCATTACACTTCAATTGCAAATTTATCATTTTCGCCCTAATTTTTAGGGGTGCCACGACCATCCTTTGGAAAAATAGAAAGAGGGGCCTTCAGTATGGCCCCTCTTAGGCTATAAGGCACAAGGAGAACGACTGGAAAAAAGTAAAACAGTTGTTGCCTAGTAGCCTATTGGGGGTGCGGACATTTTCTTGGACTTACCTGTATGTTGGTGTGCTTAGCGGCAACTTATATCAGCTCTCCGCGCTCTCGCGCCCACAGGCCCACCGGAGACACCCCAGGCCACCTAGGTATATACCACCCATTCTCGTTGTACTCGAAAGAAACCAGTTGCCAGTTTCCTTTGCCCTGCTTGTCAGGGATCAACACATTAAGGCTTTGGCCGCAATGAATATCCCAGCCGTCCCAGGTCAGGCGATCCCTCTCCGGCTCATAGCCTATCTGCAATACCTTTTTTTGCACTACCTACACCGTCCTTTCCTCTACTACGCCCAGTTTTCAAGCTCCAGAGCTGGCACACGCTCAAACTCTCGTACATTGTTCGTTACCAGTGTCATTCCCTCTGCCCGTGCATGAGCGGCAATCAGCATATCCAGCGGGCCGATCGGTGTTCCCCGTCTCTGTAAATAAGCCCGGATCTCTCCATACTCCGACGCCGCGCCCGCCCCAAAAGGCAGGATGCTCAACGGAGCCAGGAATCTCAAAAGCGCCTGCTCATTTTTTACCGGGTCAGAGCTGTGTTTCATCCCATACTCCAACTCGGCCAGAGTGATGGAGGAAATGCAAAGTCCTCCGTCCAACTCCTCCCGAAACCTGTTCAACACCTTTTCCGGCTTTTTCTTCATTGCATAGATGCAGATATTTGTGTCCAGCATATAGGTCATAGGTCTTCCCGATCCTCCTGGACACCCTGATCTCGCCCGTCCTCAAAAATATCGCTGGTGAAGCTGTTCACACCGTCCATGAACGTCTGCCATAGGGACTCTTTGGGAACCAGAAGAACCGCGTCTCCGAGCTGCTGCACAATAACCTCGTCAGCATTAAAGCGGAACTTTTTCGGCAAGCGCACAGCTTGGCTTCTTCCGTTTTCAAAAATTTTTGCCGTCTCCATAATCGTCGCCTCCTAAATAATATATATCATAGTATATACCATTTGTCAAGCATTATTTTCCCCATTTCATGCAGCATTTATTCCCCGGCCACTCCGGGCCGGCTGGGCATCTACCATCAGCCCCCATGGCGAAGGAGAGTACAGCCATTTGCTCTCCATTCCCCTAGTGGCCACCCAGCTTCTCCAGGGCAGCTCCGGGCCGCCCTGGCATCTGCCGGCCGCCTCCATGGGGAAGAGGGTACATCTGTCTGCTCTCCCCTTCCTTGGTGACCACCAGCTCCAGCATTTCAGTCTTGTTTGGCTGACTAATTTTAAATTTTTCCAAATTTACTCATTGTCAAATCGCACAATTTAATGTATAATTTAAGCCGCAACTTAATCTATTATGTATAATGTTAGGGCCGGGAGAAATTAACCTTTTGGGGGTACACTATGAAGAAGAAGATAATAGTTGGTATTTTTCTCTTTTCTTTAGTTTTTGCTCTTGCAACGGCAGGAAAAAGTGATGTAGAACTAGGGATAGTGGAAGATATGAATATGATAGATGCTTGGGGTAATGGTTATCCAACAAATGCGAGGGGTGAAACTTATGGAGTCGACGTAAAAGAAAATAGTAAAAACCCGGATCTAATTTTGGTCGAAAACAGCGAAGGAATTCTTGGATATGTTAAATCAGAGGATTTAGATGGTTCCAATTATCTGACTCCGGAGGAGGCGATATTGAACCAATCACAAGGGTACAGCGTTGATATGTATTTAAGTGACGGAGAAACGAAAGTTGGAGAATTTCACATAGGCAGATAAAAGGAGTGGATGGTTATGAAAAGGATACTAAAAGGTGGATGTGCTATTCTAGCCGTGGTGGTAATGCTTATAACAACTGCATCAGCAGAAACTGGAATGTCCAATACGAAATATACAACGGTAAACAATTATGACTATAGATACTGGTCGCTTATTGCAAATAATGTGGAAGGAAGAGTTGATGCGGATGCAGTAGCTGGCTTAGATGGTATGAATTATGCGCCAGTTGGCTATATGGGGGCCCAGGCTAGATTATATAGTTCTAGCGGTGTGTTGAAAGCAAGCTCTACATGGGTGTATAATGAAGGAACCTCTTATCCAACGGCGAGTGGTAGCCTCACATACAAAACAACAAGCGGGTATTATTATAGCAAAGGACAGGTTAAATTTTATGATGGGGAGGGATATATTACATATACAAGTGCGGCCACGCCTAATTTTGCACCGACAAGAAGTGTAATTTCAGACAAAAACGTAATAATCCAAAAAAATGATAACGGAGAGATTTATGGCTCTGGACTTTTTTTGGATGAGATTGGAGTACAACCAGACTTAATAATAGCAGAAGGTATAAATGGAGAAATTGGGTATGTAAAGGCTGAGGATTTAAATGACGCTGAGATTGAGACACCGGAACAGGCAGTTACAAAAATGTTAAATGAGATACATTATGAGATCCCACTTTATGATAGTGACGGAATTACTGTTATTGGATCATTTATGTTGAGTCCTGTAGAAGATATCAATGAATGATAAGAGACCATCCCATATTTTGTGTAAACCTCCAAGGTGGTGTATAATAGAAGCACCACAGTGGAGGTTTTATTATGGCAAGAAAGAAACGCACACCGGAAGAAAATGCCCGCAGGGAAAAGATCAGAGAGCTGTTGCAGATGGCGAACATCGGCAGTATGGACGACATCCAGAGCCTGTTCAAAGAGACGATTGCCGAGTTCATGGAAAACGGCCTTGATGCTGAGCTGGACGACGAACTGGGCTACAGCAGGTACGACTATAAAAATAAGGACACGGACAACAGTCGGAACGGGCACAGCAGCAAAACGCTGCGCACCAGCTTCGGTGATGTGGAGATATCCGTGCCCCGGGATCGTAAGGGGGAATTTGAGCCTCATGTGCTGAAGAAAAACCAGACCAGCATCAGTCAGGACATTGAGGAGAAGATCCTGTCCATGTACGCCAAGGGCATGACTACGTCGGATATAGAGACTCATATTCGGGAGATCTACGGCGTAGAGGTATCTGACACGACCGTAAGCCGCATCACGGACAAGATTCTCCCTATCGCGAAAGAATGGCAGCAGCGGCCGTTGGAGAGCGTTTACGCGGTGGTTTTCATGGATGCCATCCACTACCATGTCCGCAGCGAAGGGCAGATCGTGAAGAAGGCAGTCTATATCGCCATCGGCATTGATTTGGACGGCAGGAAAGATGTTCTGGGCATGTGGGTCGGTGAAAATGAAAGCGCCAAATACTGGGCAACGGTACTCAACAGCCTGAAAAACCGCGGAATTGAGGACATTTTCATCGCCTGCACGGATAATTTAACCGGGTTTTCCACTGCCATTGAAGCTGTATTTCCCCAAACGGAAATCCAGAATTGTATTATCCATCAGCTCCGAAATTCCAGCAAATATGTATCCTACAAGGACATAAAGGCACTCATGGCAGATTTGAAGGCAGTCTACGCCGCAGTCGATGAGGCTGCTGCGCTGGACGCTCTGGACACCTTTTCTGAACGCTGGGACAAAAAATACCCGAAGATCGCTCCGTCCTGGCGGGAGAATTGGTCCAACCTGAGTACCTATTTCAAATATCCCCAGGAGGTGCGCCGCCTGATCTATACGACCAACGCAATTGAGGGCTTTAACCGGCAGCTTCGGAAAGTGACCAAGGCAAAATCGGTATTCCCTACGGATGACAGTCTGCTGAAGATGCTGTATCTGGCCATGATGGATATTACGAAGAAGTGGACCGGAAGGCGGCAGGACTGGAGCATAATTCACGCACAGTTGGCGGTGTTTTTTGCCGACCGCATGCCGGACTGACCGGCTGCAACCGGAATGTCAAGAGTCGAGATGAACGGAGGCTGACGCCTCCGCCCTTGACATCCCCTCGAAGCGCTGTTATTTTTGTAGAAAAGGCGGCAGCAGCTTGCGCCGCTCCCGCCTTAAAATATTTTTGCTCTATTTTGCACCACAATTTAGCGTTTACACAAAATTTGGGATTGACCCAATGATAATCTTGGTTCTCCCACTGCTTTATCTTAGTGTCATTTATGGTAAATTCCTGATTAACCGCTGAAAAGGAAAGCGACTAATTTAGTCGCTTTCCTTTTTTCTTATAATTTGGAACATTAAAAATGCTCCCATAACAATTACCGCTAAAACTAGTCCAAACCCTGGCAGATCCACATTCGGCATCGTTTCAACACCTAAACCGAAAGCATACGCTGCAAAAGTACATATTACGCTAACAAAAACTATACTCATATCCTTACACCCTTTTCTAAAGAAAGTCTCCTTCATTTTGCTCTTGAAACGCATAGCCTAGCTATTCTCTTGGCCGACAGAGCCCATCGGGAGAAAACGCAGCACTTTCGCCCGGCTGGCTGCTCTCTCCTCTCCTGGTGGCCACCAGCTCCCACATGGGCCTCCATATTCCCCTGGCTGCTCCGGGCCGCCCTGGCGGCTACCAGCCACCTCCAGGGGGAAGAGGGCACCGTCGGCTGCTCTCTCCTCTCCTGGTGGCCACCAGCTTCTCAGGGCAGCTCTGCATTTCCTCCCCGGCCACTCCTGGCCGTCTCCAGTAAACCGATAGCATCAGCCCTTCTGGTCGCTTCCTGAATCATGTTCCCCGGTCGGCGGATAGCGGTAGAGCACATATTTCCCGCTTGGAGCATCAAGGCTTTCTCCGCCACGGCCCGTTACATCAAGAAGCAAGTCTTCAAAACCGGCTCCATCAAGCGTAGCGATGGAATACAGCTTACCATACAGCACTATACCTTCCTCGCCATCATCTTCTCCATAGTCTATCCAAACCCGCTCAAAGTGCATTTTATCTATGTCCGCCTGCGTTAGCTGCTCATTTGAGCACGGGTTATAGGTTTTGTTTTTCTTCTCTTCCTTTTTCCTCTGCTCTGTGAATACCGAAAGAATCTCCCCACTGCGATTCCGCAGAACTAGCGCATCCAGGTCATCATCAATCGGCTCAAACCACAGGGTCACTTCGTCATATTCCCTTACAATGCCATACTCGATCTTAAATTTTTTCATGGTAGTGTTCCCCTTCCCTGAATGTTGTCTCTGTCCGGCCCCTGGCACGGCCCCTGTCTCTCTCTTGGAGTCTGGCAATTACTTTTTCCGCTGCGCGTAACGCTCTGATCCGTTCCTGTGCCTCCGCCAATTCATTCTTTAGCTGCCCCACTTCCCTTTCTTTTTCCTTTATCAGCTCTTCAACCTTCTCCGGCGGTATGTCTGTTTTAATCTTCATCTGTTCAAGCCACTGTTTAGCCTGATAAAGTTTCGATAATTCACTTTGGTATTTTGTCTTAAAGCCTCGCTTAAATAGCGGGTTTTGCTTTTGGTATGCCTGGGCAACTGTCTCATATTTTTGGTAATCTCTCAGATATTCCTCTGCTTCCCTATAGTGGCCAATTTTCTGCTCCAGCGAATCTATCAGGTCTGATATACTATCGCACTTTTTTTCCAAATCGTCTGCGCTCTCCCTGAACTGATTTGGTGTCTTAATTCCCTCAATTCTGACAATTCTAAGTGCCGTTACAATTTCTTTCGTCGCAGCTAGATATACTTTTCTTCCTATCCAATTTTCCGTCTGGGTAGATGCTCCATGTCCATGCTCATATGTCCCTTTTTCTTTCTGGTTTCCCTTGAAGCGTTCCCGCTCTGCTTCCTTCTCCTTAATTTCCTCATTGATCTTGTGCAAATGCTCATTGATAATTTCGAACTTTCTGTTCTCCTCACCCCGCATAGATGCTACTCCACGCCGTTCCATATTTGTCGCAGCAACACCCATATGTTGAGTCGGAATTTCAAATATCCCTTGGTCTTTATAGCTTCTATGATCTACTCGCACATCCAGCGATTTTGCCATCAATTCAGCGTTAATCGCATCAGCTAATTTACTACGGATTAGATTCATAAACTCTGAGCTATTCCACAAAGTAATTGTTGGATTCTGCCTATCATATTTACTTTTTTTAGGATTATTTTTTCCTTTTACTCTTACATACTCTTTGTATCTTAGATCGTGCTCTGCTTCCCATTTTGTAAGATAAACTGGACGGGCAGATACTTTCCCATTTCTAAAATAAGGCAACTGTTTTTCCCATTCACCAGTTTCTTGTTCTTTTAACTCTTTTGCGGTAAATCCTCGTTCTACTCCTTCTCTATTTTTGCAAAGATAAACTTTCTCCATCTTTGATTCCCATTTCCCATTTCTATCTATCGGCCTCATGGTCAATAATATATGGCAATGTGGATTTCCGTCTCCCTTATCATGTATGGCAAAATCAGCGCACATTCCAATATTGACAAAGTTCTCATGAACAAAGGCTCTTACAAAATCTATCTGTTCTTCTGTCGATAGCTCGATTGGTAAGGCTATTTCAAATTCCCTTGCAAGTCTTGCTGCTGTATCACGTTCTGTCTGCTCTATATTGTTCCAGAAGATTGCTCTACTCTTCCATTCCTCTGGAGCATTTTCGCATAACATGATTTCCTTATATACGATTCCTTTTTTCTTTCTATAGTCATGCGTTACTCCATCATAAGAGTTTGTGATCTTTTCACCACTGCGATAAGCTGCTGCGGCAACCGCAGACCGCCCTTGCCCTCTGCTGATAACCTGACAGTGGCAATGATAGATTGCCATATAACTCTCCTATCCGAGAAATAGATTGCTGGTAAGCAATCTATAATCATAGCTTGCCTCCGGCAAGGCTCCCGAAGGGCGCACGACCATCCAAAGGATGGTCAGTAAGTGCGCCCTTCTGGATATTGCCGCCTCGATACTGCTCATATTATAATTCCCCTTCTTCTCTACTGTCAACGTATTATGTAATATTACTCCTTTTCTTGGCGGCAAAATCACACGTTTTGTAAAAAATAAGGATACGCTGTAGCGTATCCTTATTTTGCGCGAAACGTCTATACAGAGATTGAATCTTCACATCATCTGTGCTAGACTAATCTAGACTAATAAAATAACTTATCATTAAGGAGAATTACTATGGCTGAACGCAAAAGCGAACAGGAAAGAATTAAACAAATTGACCAGCAGTTGGCCGAGCTCAAAGCCAAACGTAGAGCTCTTGCTGTTATGGCCGCGAAGAAGGAACGTGCTGCAAGAACACGGAGACTTATCCAGATCGGGGCATTAAGCGAAAAGTATCTCGACTGCTACAATATCTCGGTTGAAAATTATGAGATACTGATATCTCGGATTGTAAATCTACCTGCTGTGAAAGAACTCCTAAATACCTAGATATGCTTGGAGTGCTTTAAAAACAATCTCTCCCATTGACCGGCCCTGCTGGGCAGCAGCATTTTTTAAGCTACTATATTCCAAGTCAGGAATGTCCAAAACCATATCAACCGCTGACCGAACCAGCGCAGATTTATCTTTCTCCTTTTTTCCTCGCCCAGTCTGCTCCTCTATCCTCACGAGCTCTTCTTCGTAGAAGTATATCGTAGTCTGGATCTTCTTCTGCTCACTGGTTTCTTTTTTCCTTCCGCGCTTAGGAGCTTCCACAACACTACTATCTGCTTCTTCTGGCCCTACACTATTCACAGCAGAAATAAATCTCTGTGCAGCGGCTTTGGGGTCAAATTTGGTGGACATATTACTCCTCCTCTTTTAGATACTCCTTAACAAAGGTATCATAATCTTTGGTTACGTTATTCTCCATTTTCTTGTCATAAGTAAATAGATCTTTACGCTCTGCCTGGGCCTTTTCAACAGAGACACTGCATCGGATAAAAGTTTTGAATACTTGTGTATCAATCGCATTACTCAGTTCTTCTGTCAGTTCCCTAATGTCCTTACTAATTGTTGTTCTCGGATCACATTTTGTCATCAGAATTCCAGCTATTTTTAATGCTGGGTTGCAATATTTTCTTACCGTCGCAATAGTGGAAAATAACTGCATAATGCCACTCGCTGCAAAGATGCTCGGTGTCGTTGGAATGATAACTTCATCTGCTGCTGTAAAGGCATTGATCGTCATAATTCCGAGGCTCGGCGGTGTGTCCAGAATGAGATAATCATAATCGCCTAATATCGGTTCTATACTTTCCTTCAGCCGATACTCTTTTCCGGTTGCTGTAAACTCAAGGTCTGCTTGCGCCAGTAAAATGTTGGCCGGTATAAGATCAAATGCTTCCATTTTCTGCACAGTCTCTCTCACCTGTGCCTTTGACTTTAGAATATCATAAATAGTCGGTCTGGATTGATTGTCCGCTCCTATACTCTCAGATAGATTTCCTTGTGGGTCTAGGTCAATCGCCAAGACCTTGTATCCCCGTATCGCAAGCCCTGCTGCTATAGCTCCTGTTGAGGTGGTTTTTGCTACACCACCTTTTTGGTTGGAGATTGCGACTACTTTGCATTTACCCATGGTTTCCTCCTCCTAGACATTTTGATGTTATAGTATCTTAATGTTAATTTGTTGTCGGATAAAATTATAACGCTATAATTTTATAACGTCAAGATATCAAAATATTTTAGTGTCTAATCTGATGCAATTTTCTTTGGTTCTAAAATATTATAATATTTTAATACTTTGACCTCTAAATACTAAAGTATTAAAATGCTTTAGTATTTAGAGGTCTTATCTTATTTGCCCAGTAATGTCATCCGTCATTGGGAGGGTGATGCAGCTCTCGTTGACCTCGCCCTGCTTCTCCATGTGGTAGGTGATGTTGATATGCTTCCCCTGCGTCCTTACTCACTAAGCCGTCACAATACAACCCCCCGCTCTTCCATGCGCGAGCCATGCACCACAGGAAGTTGTGCATCATGTCTGCAAAAGCCTCGTCTTCCATGTAGTATTTCAGCCTATCGGCATTATCCAGGCCGACAGAGAGATCACCATATTCGATGTCGCCGTCTGCAATGCCAAGGGCCAGCCAGCGGTTCAGGATGGTCTCGTCGTTGATGTTTCGGGCGATGAATTCCATTGCCTTCAACATTTTGATGCGCGCGATCGTGTTCATGCTACTGTCCTTTCTCCCCGTAGGCCCGGTAGGTCAGGCTTGCTTTGCTATTTGTTCATAACCTGCACTTTACGCCAGCTTGAATACGTTAAACAGAAATTCTCCGTCTTTGTCATAGACAGTCTCAATACCACTCGACCTTGATTTCTTTTCCCATGGTTTATCCTTTCTGCCCTCGTAACCTCCGGGGCGGACGTCTCTGATTTAGTAATCGATTTGGTAGCCGTTGTAGGGGAAATCTCTAGCGGCCTTTGCAGCCTCGGTTAGCAGCTCCGCGAACGCCTCAGCTTCCTCTGGCTTAACCGCCCCGATGGCCGCCCAGTTGACGCCCATCTCGATCCCCCGCCGCTCCAGCGTGCTGCCCATATCCATGACCATGACCTGCCGGCCGAATCTCTCTTGCAGCTCCCGCAGGGCCTTGTTGTATTCGTGATAGGATACTTTCTTCATGGTGCGCTCCTTTCTGCCCTCGTTACCTCCGGGGCGGGATGTGCGTTTTACTGTTAACAAAATTATAATACTATAATTTCATATCATTAAAATATTAAAATATTTTAATCGTTAATAATAAGAGGTATCAGCTTGGCCCTTCGCAGAGCTGCCGGCATCCATTAGGGCTGCCAGGCTCTTTCACTGAGGGCCCAGTGGAATCCGTTGGCCTTTAGCCAGGCTCGGAGGGTTTCGTCTGGCTGGGCGTCCTATATACCTCCTCAAATCGCCCGTCTATACTGTGATCCCACTCAATGCTCCCGTCAATGTACTGGATAATACCCTTGGCCGTAAACGTCCATCCGCTTTCGATATTTTGGAAGACGCCTGATACATTGCTGCAACCGCCGGCTGCATTCCAGAACATGGGCCCGTTGTCGGCCGGCGCGATGCACCGGAAGCGGCCGCCCCCACGGTTGGTATAAACCTCGCCGACAATCGGCTGAATGCGCTGGCCCTTGTCGATGGCCCAGATCCGCTCGTTGGTTCCGTCAGGGTGGAAGATAACTTCCCGCTCTTCGCCGGTGTCCAGGTAGGCGATGACGGAAACGGGGGTGCCTGTCTGCTGGGCACGGGCCTTGGCCGCCCCCACGGCCTGCTCCCGGACGGGTGTGGTGCCGACAATCTGGTCGGCCTGCTTAATGGTAAAGCTGGTGATGTGCACGGTTCACTCCTTCTGCCCTCGTGACCTCCGGGGCGGGCTCGTTCTTACGCCAGCTTGAAAACTATAATTTTATGACATTAAAATATTAAAATATTTTAATCGTTAATAATGCCAAGTATCAGCCTGGCCCTTCGCAGAGCTGCCGGCGTCCGTTGGGTTTGCCAGGCTCCCTCACTCGGTGCCCAGCGGAATCCATTGGCCTTCAGCCTGGCCCGAAGGGTTTCATCTGGCTTGTCGTCGAAGATGATCTGCACCCGGTTGATTTCTTCGTTTGTCATAAGTACCCCGCCGGCAAATGGGATCTCGACGTGTTCCATGCCATCCACCCTCCGGAGCTGCTCGATGCGCTTCTTCAGTCGGCTGATTTCAGCGTTCCGGTTGGACAGTTGGAAGGCGGGAACCGGGTGGCGCAAGGCTTCACGCAGTCCTGCCAGTCCTACGTCGATTTTGGCCGCACCTTCGTCGCTGATGCCCTCGAAGCCCTTGACCGTTTTGTTCTTGCGGTAGTAGGTATTCAGCGCCTTATCCCGCTCCTGAGCGGCCTGGAGAGTAACCAGCTTCTTTTCCAACTTCTCCAGGGCCTCCGGATCGTCGCCGCTGATAGCGGTGTTCTCGCGGACGGCATCTGCCCTACTCCGGAGGTAGTCGGCTTTGCGGTCGTTTTTAACACTGGCACCTATGAGCTTCCAGGAACGTTCCTGCGCCCTTCTCTGGGGGATTCCTCGGGCCCCGGGAAGAATGGGCTGCCCCGCAGGAATACCCCTCACAGCGTCTTCAGATCGGCGGAAGGCGTCGGCTGCTTTGCCGGCGGCCTTCTGGGCCCGCTCCTCCAGGCGGTCGGCCCGGGCTTCTCTGCGCTCCTCGTAGTCTTGGCGTCCTATTGACATGAATTTACCCTCCAATCAGTCATGCGTGGCCTTGAAATTTTCAATGGCCCATTTGTTTCCCGTGGCATAGACGGCCCTTCGCGTCCGCTCGGCCGGCCCCTCACGCCGGGGGATGGCTGCCAGGGCTTCCATCATCCCGCAGGTCGGGCAGATGTCCGTCTTGTTATCCCGGCGGGAAAGCGCCGGGGGCTCTGTGTACCGCTGCCCACAGATGGGGCAGGTGCGCGTGATCTTCTCGCTCATAGCTTTCATCTTTTCGCTCAGATAATATAGATGTGGACATTTGGAAGGGTATCCTGCTCGTACTCGCTGCCCTCCGTAGCAAAGGTGGCCCAGGCAGCGATCTCGATAGCCTCCTCCCAGGGAAAGCCGATGCCGTTTAAATATTCGGCGTTGTTTTCCTCGTCGCCACAGGAACAGTAGTGGTTGGCGTTTCCAATGTTGATTACCAGGGTGAGGTATTCGCTCTTCATACTGCGCCATCCTTTCTTTCTGTGCCCTGCCATCATCAGGCCGGGTAGGGCGGCCCCCGGCGACGGGCCTCTGGCCCGTTTCGGCTAAATATTTTAGTATTTTAATTTCTAAATATTATAAATTTAAAGCACTAATCAATTTGATAGTAAATTCCAGCGTCATACCCATGTGCCTCCAGATAGTCCTTAGTAGCCTCTGCTGCGGCTGTCCGACTGTTCCTCTGTCCCGTTCTGGGGACAGGGAAGATATAGCTGCCGAAGCTGCTCCAGAAGGAGCAACTTCCGCCGGCCGCAACCGCAGCAGCCTCGACCATCTTCCGGTTCCAGCCCCGTAGACAGATAGTGGGGGCGTCAAAGTTGCAGGTGCCTCCATCATCCGTCCCTTGATGTTCCAGGCCGTAGGCAAAGGCAGCCTTTAAATCCTCGGCCAGCTTCTTATAGCGGCCTTTGAGTTCTACGCCGGAATGGGCTAACTTGAAAAAACGAAATGTTGCCAGAGCCCCTTCTTCTTCGTTGGTGATTGCCGACACAATTTCTTCTCCGTTCTGATCCAGTAGCATCGTTTCATACCTTCCATCAGGCAAGCGGGCTGTGCTTAGGAGTCCCAGTTGTCCATTCTTCAGCCAAATTCTTTCTTGCTGAATCCTTTCAATCTTCATAATGCTATCGACTTCCTTCCTATATTTAATATTATAATATTTTAATCTTTTAATGTCAAGGTATTTTAATATTTTAATGTTAAATTTAGCATCAAAGACTATTTGATAGATTCCGTGCTCATTGCAGAAGGAGGCTAAGAAACTGCCAACCAGCTATCCCTGATCAAAAAAGCAGACGAGCTTCCATGGAGGAGCTCGTCTGCTTTTACAAACTATATTTCTTTTCTATTGGAGGGACGCGGCCCCCGGCCTTAGCCTGGTTTCTGACTGGGCCAGCAGCGGGGGGGAACCGTGGAAAACTCAAAATGAGTTATCCACGGTGGGGCCCCTGCTGCGATCGTGGCGACAGGTCATCTTAGGTCTAGGGCTTCCTTTAGGGAAAGACTAGGGATCGATTAGGGTACGATTAGGGTTATATATGTATAGTTGCAACAATCATGGTCCCGTTCTATAACATCTGTGGTCCCGATCCATAACAATCATGGTCCCGTTCTATAACATCTGTGGTCCCGATCCATAACAATCATGGTCCCACTGACGATGGCTGTCTGGGAATTGAGGTAATCAACCTATAACATCTGTGGTCCAAAAATTACATCTTTATTTTTCTCTTATCTATAACAAATATGGTGCTACGACAAAAAGCGACAAGCGACTTATCGGCAACAGTTTTGGTGTGTGTTACGGATTGGTAATGTAGATTTTATAGGGTTTTTTAGCCAAGAAGGAGAGATATAGTCGAAGTGATGTATAACAGATTTGGTGCATTTTGGGGAGGGCTTGTACGACTGATCTATAACAATTATGGTGTGGATGAATGGCTTAAATTACGCTCTAACCTATAACATTTTCTAATTGACTTGTTGCATCTTATGTATTATACTGTGGATAACCAGGTTTTGGATGTGGATATCCACAGGTTTTTCCACATAGACATGTGGAAAAACCTATTTCCGAAAACTCGCATGTGGAAAACTCAGATTTTGGAGGAACATTATGCAAGTGGACAAGCCTGCAAAACCGACACTTATACGGCAGAAAAAAGGGAAAATTAAAGCAAAATCACAGTTTTTTAGGACAGCACGATACGGATTGACTTTGCAGGAGCATAGGATTGTATACTTTGCAATTCTGCGGGGCCAGCAGCTCAAGCGTCCCTTTGAGCCAGTAACGATTTCTATTAAAGAGTTTATGGCTCTTTGTGACTTAAAGGGTAAATCTACCTATAGCGTGCTGCGAAACATCTCAAAGAAGCTGCTATCACGTGTACTCGAGGTAGTCTATTACAATGATGAAGGAACTCACCTGATGCAGACTAATTGGATCTCAGAATTTACCTATCATCTAAAGCAGGGTACAGTTACTGTAACCCCCAATAAGACACTTCAACCATTTTTCGAAGGTAAACCATATAGTGAAACGGAATATTATTTTTTAATTAAATTTACCTCTCAGTATGCGGAACGGTTATATGAGATTATAAAATCATTTGACCATAAAACATCGGCAGACTTTGAAGTTGACGACCTTCGCAAGAGATTGGCGGTGCCAGAGGGGCAATATGTTAATTACTCGATGATGCGTAAGCGGGTCTTGGAGCCGGCAGTCAAAGACATCAACGAATATACTGATTTGGATATCACCATGCACGAAAAACGAGGGGCACGAAATAAAGTAACTGACGTGATATTTACAATTACCAAAAGAAATGTACCGTTGCTATATGACCGGGTGCGTGCTGGAGAGTTTGATCCTCCTTTGTCTGACGAGGAGCAGCAGATTACCCTGGAAGAGCTTCTGGCCGGGGAAGATGATCAAACAGCTATTGAAGCAAATATCGTTGAATAGCAAAAGGGCCCTCCGCTTTTAGCGGGGGCCCTCCTACTTCATGACGGAAAAGGGAATTGACATTCGGTGTTATGTAATATAATATGTATTTTCTTTCATAATGTAAAATGAAATTTAAGATTGGATCATGTGACCTCAATCCCTGAATTCACTATATACTTTAGGGAAGTGATTGTCAATGATTTTGATCGCATTTTACTGTAAAATTTAAGCGATAATTTTTGGTGGGAGTCTGGAGATATCCAGACTCTTTTTTTAGAATCTAATGTCCATATACATGACATCCATATCTTCCTGGGTGATGCCGATATAGCGCAAGGTGACTTTCTCGGAGGCGTGATTATAGACTTGCATAATAAGCGCGATGTTCTTCGTGCGCTTGTAACACACATAACCCCAGGTCTTACGGAGACTATGGCTACCAAAATGTTCGAGGCCGAGAGCCTGGCCGGCATCTTGAAAGATACGGTGGACTTGGGTTGTGCTTAACGGCCGGTTTTTCCCCTTGCGGCTCTTAAACATATAATCATCATATTTTAATCCTTCCTCTCGGATGTAGTCTATGATAGCACGCTGGAGGGGGGTGTTTAGGACTATGCGGGCCTCCTTCTGGGTTTTGCACTCCGTTATAGTCAGGTGCTCCCTCAGCTTACCGTTGGGATAGACAAAATCGCTGACCTTCAGGCGGACAATATCGCTGATCCTTCGAGCGGTGTTAAGCTGCATCTTTGCAATCATAAAATCCCGCTCCGACTTTCCCCTCAGATATGCAAGTAGCTCATTCACTTTTTTGGCATCACGGATCGGTTGGGTGGCCTTATTCATGGTGCAGCTCCTTTAATCGAATGTAATATAAATTTCTGAAAAAAGCATTTTAATTACATTCAATTATTTTGAGAAAATCAGAAAACACAGGAGAAGACGGGAAAGCATTGTGGCTCAAGGGTTCCTTGAAAAAATGAATATCATATTTTACATATTATATTACATTCGACAAGATACGATAGACCCTCACCTAATAGGAGAGAGCGTCAAGTGTCAGCCTTATTTTACACTATTTCGCAAAAAGATACAAGAAGGGAGGAGGCGAAAGAGTGGAGGAATACCTAAATGTGTACCGTTGCTTTTATCGGGTGGTAGGCCAACTGGTGGCCCGGAAGGAGTTCCTGAACTACCAGCGGCAGACCTCAAATTCCAAGGCGTATGAGATTGCGCCGGCCAGATCGGTCAAGGATCTCCTGGAGGAGCAGCCTTTGGCGCAGGCGCAGAACATGCTTCAGGTGTGGGCCGCTGCGGGCCTGATAGAAGCGGAGCCGGAAATCGTCGTGAATACGACGGTGCAGGGCCGCACAGTAAGAGCGATTCGCTTCCAGCGCGCAGCGGTTTCCCTTGTCAAAGATTTTATTCACTGAAATAAAATCGGTCTGCACCTTGAAAATTTAATATATGTCGGCAAAATGTAGCGCAAATCGTTGACAACTTAAAACAAAAGAGGGTATACTATCCCTAGAAGGAGGTGTACCAGAATGTCATTATCATTTTATTCCGCCCGTGACCTGCGAGCTGGAAAAGGCGGTATATGGGATAGCCTGGGCCGCTCGAATGAGGTTGTGATCACAAATAACGGCAAACCTCGGGCGCTGATGATTGACGTGGACGAGGATAATTTCGACGAGACCTTGAAAGCGGTGCGCCAGGCCCGTGCCATTATGGCCTTTGCCAAAATGAGGCGTAAAGCCTCTGAGGAAGGGTATATGACCCCGGAAGAAATTGACGCCGAGATAGCGGCAGCCAGGCGGGAGAAGAAGGGTGAGCAGGGATAATGTTTGCAGTCATTGATACCAACATCCTGGTGTCGGCCCTTTGGTCGCCAGGCGGCCCACCGGCGCAGATTTTAGGATTGGTGCTGCAAGGCACGGTGCGCCCATGCTATGACTACCGGATCATGGAGGAGTACCGTGATGTGCTTAACCGGCCCAAGTTTAAATTCCCGTCCTGGATGGTGAACGATCTGCTGGAGCAGATTGAGGCTGTCGGGGTAAATGTAATGCCGGAGCCGTTGGAAATCCCCTTCGATGACGAGTCCGATAAAAAGTTCTTGGAGGTGGCCCGGTATTGCTCCGCCCCCCTGGTGACAGGAAACCGCAAGCATTTTCCGCCAGACGAACCCCTAGTTCTTCTGGCGTCTGAGTTCCTGGCAAACTACTTCAAATAAATATAGAGACTAGGTGGATAAAAAGATGAATCCAAATTTGGATTCATCTATCAGGCAGGTAAAAAAGATCAGTCCAAATTTGGACTGATCTCCTGGATAGGGGGGAGTAGGACATTGGACGGGATCATCCCCGTAGTGACGGAATACAACGGTGTGCTGGCCACCACCAGCCGGGCTGTTGCAGAGCAGTTTGGAAAGGCCCACAAGAACGTGTTGAGGGACATCCAAAGGATTATCGAGCAATTAGAGAACAGCGAGAGCGGACGGGAATTTAGCCAATCCAATTTTGGATCGGCCTTTTATCAGGACAGCATGAATCGAAAAAAACCAATGTATCTTCTGACCCGTGATGCGCTCACGCTGCTGGTAATGTGTTCTTCCGGGGAAAACCGAGGTAGCCTATATTAAAGCCTTTAACCGGATGGAGGCTCTACTGAGAGGCGATAGGGATACTAGCCCGGAGCTCCGACTACTTAAGCATAAGGTTGATGCCATGGAGCAACGCCTGGAAGCGGTAGAACAGATGCTGGGGAAAGAGAAAGCCAGGCTTCAGGCAGCCGCAGAACCCCCCACGGTGGGAGAGATATTTTTCCGTGCACTTCGTGAGGCGCTGGACAGCGGCGAATACTACTTGAAGGACAAGTGGAAACGAGAAACTGGGGAAGAGCCTGGAATACTGCTGGGTGTCCAGGACGGCAGCCGGGTATTTGTCAGGATCGACTACGCCTATAAAATCTACTGTGCAGCGGCGGGGGAGTCCAGGATAACGAGCCGGCAAGGGCTTTGGGCAGTCTTGGAGCAGTCCAGTGAAATCTACCCCCGTTCAAATGGGAAGGGACATAAACACAAGAGAATCATGGTTAAGCGGCAGCCCGTAACGGTGATCAGCTTTGACCATGACAAGCTGGGAAGGAGTGTCGAGCAATGAAGCTAATGAAGAAAGCCGCTGCGGCTGCGCTTGCAGCGGTGATGGCTGGGACGGCGTTGCCGGCGGCCCTGGCTTACAGCACACCGGACTTCAGCGATGTTCCGCCGAGCCACTGGGCATACCCCTATGTCATGGCAATGGCAGATGCGGGGGTGCTCAAGGGCACCAGCGCCACGACTTACGCCCCGGAGCAGAAGGTGAGCGCGGCTATGCTGGTTACGCTGGTAGGCCGGGTGACCTACGAAGATGATGTGGCGGCGGCCACCACCGACGGGGATAGCTGGTACAGCGCCTATCTCCGGGTGGCCAAGGACAAGGGGGTGCTGGAGGGCACCACCATCACGGACGCAAAGATTGAGCAGGAGGTCAGCCGCTATGACATGGCGGTTGTCCTGGCCCACTGTGCGGAGCTGCTTGGAGTACCGAAGGCAGACACGGATACAAGCAAGATTACAGATTATGCGCAGGTTCCAGATGCCTACACCGGGGCGGTGGCCCAGGTCTACGCCCTGGGCCTGATTACCGGAGACAACGCCGGATGCTTCAACGGAGCGGCTACCATGAGCCGGGCCGAGGCAGCCACTGTGATTTCCAGACTGCTGACGCTGGCGGAGAGCGGGGGGACGGGGGAGCCGGAAAAACCGGCAGAGACTATCCCGCCGGAGGAGTACAATCCCCATCCGATAGGGCTTCCTGACTGGGCCACACTCCATCCAGATGGTTCTATTTCATTCATGGTCGAAGGGGACGTAAGTGACGGAACTCTTAGTTCCAAGGATTTTGGGAGCTATGATGAATATGAGAAGGAGTCCCGACTTCCTGGCATCACGGTAGAGTTTTATTACATGAAACAAGAGCAGTACGGTACAGGAGAGCCAGGAATTTTACTGGGTACTGGTGTGACGGATGAAGAGGGTCTCTTTTCGTTTGAAGTAACGGTGGACAACTCCTTCTTTTATTTGGTAGATGACCGCTCCTTCACGGTTAAGGCCCACGGAACCAGCGGAGGGATAGAGTACGATTCAAAGCTCCTATATCCGACTGCTATAGACAGCAATCTTAGAATAGAAATGGGGCAGTTCTTTGATCCAGGCTGGGAAATTTTCGCAGACCCTGTAGAGAAGTAAGATAGGGGGAAATGAAAGTGTCACTACCACCTGGGGCCGAGCTCTTTGTAGGCATGTTCATCATCTTGGGTGTGATAGTATTTTTCCCGTACATCATAAAGTTCATCCGTTTTACAGGGCTTTGGCTTCTGCCCGTTGAAGTGCTTCTGATAGACACGCTGCTTGTGGGCAAGGTCTTAAAGCTGGAAATGAAGCCGGTCAACTACCCTGAGATCTATCCAATTTACGAGACAGCGATGGTGGTGCTTTGGGTGGCCACAGTTGTCCTGGTCACCGGATATCACCTATACAAGCTCTGGAGGGAGTGGCATCCCAAGATGCCTCCCCTATGGGAGCTGGAGCCCATTGTGGAGGTTGCTCCCGGTATCTACAAACGTATAAGAGATTTATAGGGCTGAAAGCAGAAAGGACGCCGACAGGAAATGTCGGCGTCCTTTTCTCGATAGATATGAAGTGAAGAGGAAGGAGCGCGAATGTATGGCAGTATTCACACGGAAAATGGATGAGCTTGGCCGAGTTGTTGTCCCCAAGGAGCTCCGTACCAATATGGGAGTAGACGATGGGGACATGATAGAGATCGTTGGTGTGGAAGATGGGGTGCTGCTCCGCAAGTATCGGCCGGCCGGGGAGGTGCTGGCGCTGGCGGAGGAGCTGTACGCAGCACTTAACGCGGACAAAACCATTGAGCCGAGTGTGGAAAGACTGATCCGGAGGCAGATGGAAGGGATCATCCAGGCATTGACACTGACTGAAAGCGACAAAAATTTGGATGCAAATTGACAGCCGAGCGCCCGGCTGGTAAAATAAAAAAGCCCCGCAAGGGGCGGGCGCTGTTACAAAAAGGCGGTTGGCCACTTCCCTGACACTGAGAAGGGAGGTGATGCTGATGGGAAACGGACGCTGGGCGAAAGCCCTGCGCTTCGTGGTATGCTTCGTCATCATCCTGACGGTGATGATATACATATCCCCAAAAGCGTGCTAGCCGCTCGGATCGCACCCGAACGGCTAGCGTTTTTACCAAATGACTAGCTTCTAGGGCCGACCGTCGTAACAGCGTCCCTTTGTTTGTATTATACCAAACAGCGCGGAGAAGTCAAGTGCGGCGGCCACCGGCGGCTAAAAGAGAGTTAGCCGCCCGGATCGCCCCGGACGGCTAACTCTCACATGGTTGATGATTTACATATCCCCAAAAGCGTGTTGACTGCTTGGGTGGCACCCAAACGATCAACCTGATCGTATTATACCAGATGGAGCGGAAAAGTCAAGAGCGACGGCCACCGGGGGCTAAAAGGCAGGGCTAAAAGAGAGTTAGCCGCCCGGATCGCCCCGGACGGCCAACTCTCACATGGTTGCTGGTTTACATAGGCCCAAAAGCGTGTTGACTGCTCGACTAGCACCCAAACGGTCAACTGCTTTCTATTTGTATTATACCAAACGGTGCGGAGAAGTCAAGTGCGGTTGCCGCCAGGAGCCTAAAAGCGTGTTGACCGCTTGGCCAGGCTCCAAGCGGCCAACGTCACTCGATTGACCTGCGGGGGCCGACCATCGTAACAACACCCCTATAGATAGGCTATGCCACGGAAGATGTAAATGCCCCTTGCTTTATCAAAAGCATTATAATATCAAGATGTTATAAAACCATAACATTAAAATATTAAAGATTCTGAGGATGCCGACACAATGTGTCGGCATCCTTTTTTCATATAGATATTTTTCGAAAGGAGAGCTAAAACCATGAAGCGGAAGAAAATCCTGGCGTGGTTGCTCACCCTCTGTCTGATTATCGGCATGCTGCCTGGGGTTACGCTGCCAGCAGCGGCGGCAGGCGGCAAGACCGTGTATGTGGGTGGCAGCGGGGAGGGGCACTATGCCACGCTCCAGGAAGCCTATGCAGCGTTGGGAGGGGCAGCCGGTACGATCATGCTCACCGGAAATACCCAGCTCACTGAGCCTTTGAAGATCTCCTCGGACGTGGAGATCTCCGGCTCCGGCACCATCAGTCCTACAGGGGATAACTGGAAGCCAAGCAACCCCGGCAACTCCGGGCCTCCGTACAACACGATGATCCAGATCACGGGGGGCACCGTCACCATGGGGCCCGGCGTCATTGTGGATGCAAACAGTATGTGCCGCTGCATCAGCGTGAACACCACCGATGGGGCGGCAAAGCTGGTGCTCGACGGCACTACGATTCGAGAAGGCGCTATGTCACAGGCCCACGGAGCGGGCATCATTCTTCAGGATGGCGCGGAGCTGGAAGCATCTGGCGGTGCCCGCTTTGAGAACAACATCTGTGATAGTGGTACTGTGGCCTCCGGCGGCGCACTCTATGTCTGGACAAACTCTAAGGCCACCCTGGACGACGTGACCTTTTCCGGAAACAAGGCCAACTCCGGCGGCGCGATCTACACCTATCAGGGGACGGTCACCACAACAGCCAACACCAAGTTTATAGGGAACTGGGCCAGCCAGCGCGGCGGCGCAATCCATGACCACGGCCTGGTTGTGCTGCACGGCACCACGATCTCCGGCAACAGCAGCGGCCAATACGGCGGCGGCGTCTATGTCTCGGCTGACAGCAAGAAAAAAGGACAGCTTGTAATGGACAACGCCACCATTACCGGGAACGACGCCGGCAACAGCGGCGCGGGCGTGTTCGTCGCTACCGACGCCCAGCTCTTCTTGGGCGGCAGCTCCAGCGTCAACGGGAACAACCTGACCAATGCCGGCAGCGTCCCAGCCGACTACCTCAAGAACAATATCTATGTAGCCACGGCCACCAGCAAGCTGATTATCTACTCCGACCTGTCCAAAGAGAGCGGGATCAGCACATCTAACCCCTATTGGCCCAAGGTGGTGGTCTACTCCCTTGCGACATCTGGAGTATCTTTCCCCAGCGGTACGGGGGTATCGGCGGATTCCGGCTACATGATCTCCAGCGCCACAAAGGCCAAGCTGTCCTATGACAGTGCGGTTTGGCTGCTGAAGGATACGGCCAGTGACCCCGGCGCTGCGGCGGAAGATCCCAACTGCAAAGAGGGCAACCTGTGGCTGGGTATCAACCCGGACTACGGCGGGGGAGATCCCAGCGCAGATACCGTGATCTTTGATTTCAACTTGCCCGGCAAAGAGGCCATTGTTTACACGGGGCGTACCCCCGGTACGACTATCAGCCTGCCCTCCGTCAGCAACGAGAGCACCGGAGCTGTGACCTATAAATTCCGGGGCTGGTACACCGAGCCGGTGGGTGGCAGCAAGCTCAGTGACCCCCTGACCGTAGAGGCCGGTACCCATGTGTACTACGCACAGTGGGACGTGCAGACGGACAGCGGCAGCGGCGGCGGTGGTGTCCCTGGTGACGCCGACATGTACCTGGTCTACTTTGACCAGAACTACGAGGGCGGCGGCCTGACCACCGCTTATGTGACTGCGGGCACCTTCAGCTTTACCGTAGAGTTTGAGGGGCCGGATGGCATGGAGACTGAGGTTGTCGAAGTCGATATTCCCTTTGAGTTCCCCGGTGATCCTGCCAGGGATGGGTACACCTTCCGGGGCTGGGGTACCAGCGCAGACAGCAATAGCCCTGTGGATCAGGGGAGCTGGGCCCCGACAGAGAAGGTAACCACCCTATACGGCATTTGGGAACCGGATACCTATACTCTGACCTGGGATGCCAATGGCGGCAATGGCGGCACGACCACTACCCAGGAGCGGGACAGTATCGTGGTGCCTCCCTCCACTACGCCTACCCGCGAAGGATACGACTTTACTGGCTGGTATCTGGATCAGGACTGCACCACACCGCTGGTATCCGGCACGGTAGTAAAGCAGAGCGCCACTTACTATGCGGGATGGACGCCGAAGGAGTATACCATCACCTGGGACACAAACTATACCAATGGCAGCGTGACCACCATCCAGCAGAAGTATGACGACGAGCTGAATATCCTGCCTGACCCAATCCGCACGGGATATGAGTTTGGCGGCTGGTACACCGAGCCGAACGGCGGCGGCACCAGGGCGGAAGCCTACGGCACCGTAAAGGGCAACGAGACCTTCTATGCAAACTGGGTACAGGAGAGCATCGACTATACCGTGACCATTGAATGGGATGATGATAGCGACAACGATGCAGTCCGCCCGGAAAGCATTACGGTTGAGCTGACCCGGAATGACCTGCCCACTGGGATGACCTATACCTTCACGGAAGCAGATGCGGACGGTTCCGGCAACAAGTGGAGCCATACCTTCACAAACCTGCCTAAGACGGACAGCATCAGCCAGGAATACACATATTCCGTAGCGATTACCTCCAGCGTCAGCGACGAATATAGCTATGGCATCGAAAACAAATCGGCCACCCTGGGCTATATCCTCATGACGCATACTCTGATTACCAGAGACGTGAACACCTACATCGTGTGGGATGATGCGAAGGATCAGGACGGGCACCGTCCGGAGGCGGTGAAGGTGCAGCTCTGCGCCAATGGGAAGCCGGTTGAGGATGCAGAAGCGTCTACCACACTGGCCGGGGATGGCGATACCTGGAGCTACGTTTTCGAGGACTTCCAGAAATACTATACGACGGATGATGGTGAGAAGGGCCAGGAGATTGTCTACACGATTGAGGTAACGCCTGTGACCCCTGGTGAGCTGGATGCCTACACCATCGAATACAGCGACTACACAGCGATCCTGCACCATGAGCTGGAGACCGTAACCCGTCAGGTTGTGGTGGAGTGGGCCGACAACAACAACCAGGACGGCAAGCGGCCCGCCTCCATGGTGGTGCAGCTCTACGCCGATAACGTACCGATGCCCGGAAAGTCTGTCGTGCTGTCCGACGCCAACAAGTGGACATACACTTGGTCAGACTTGCCCAAGTACAGCACGGCGGAGAAAGAGGTGGCCTACTCGGCGCATGTCACCAGTACACTGGTAGACTACACTGCGGCCACAACCGAAATGACCATCGAAATGACCTATGTTCCCAGCAGCACAACGATATCCGCTTTCGCTACCTGGGAGGATGGGGAAGATGTAGATGGCCTGCGGCCGGAGACTTTAACGGTAGAGCTTTACGCAGACGGAGAGCCCACCGGAGACCGCCAGGTGATTTCCGTGGACACCGGCTGGACTGTATCCTGGAGTAATTACCCGATCTATAAGGACGGCAGCAGAATTGAGTATACCTTCCAGATCGTAGACGTACCGGACGGCTATGATGCTGAGTATTACGGCATTTATGACACCTCCGGTCTGTCTGTGGTGCTCACTCACAACCGCATTTTGGCCAATCAGGAAGTCACCATTACTTGGGATGACCAGGATAATGCTGCTCTGGCCCGGCCTGCCAAGGTTGAAGTCATGCTTTATGCCGATGGCGTGCCCCTAACTGACCAGACAGCAATTATCACAGAGGCCGATGGATGGGCCCATACCTTTGAGGGCCGCCCGGTGTACCGGGACGGTGGGGTGCCAATCAAGTACAGCGCCTATGTAGTATCGGCGGTTGGCGAGTATATACCCTCCACTGACGGCTTGCATATTACCATGGGATATGAAGTCGAAACCGTAGATATCCCCCTATCCATCATTTGGGATGATGATAACGACCGTGATGGGCAGCGGCCCGTAGCGGTAGTTGTAACGCTCACCATTGATGGTGAGCCAACCGCCTACCAGAGCATGGCCACGGAAGAGAACGGCTGGACAGTGCTATTTGAAGGCTTCGCAGCCTATGCCCAGTCTGATAAAGGCCACAAAATCAACTACGGTGTTGTGGTGACCGAACCGAAGGGCTATACCGCCACCTATGCCGGCTCTACATGCCTGCTGACCTATGCACCGGAGACAACCAGTGCAACGCCGATCCTCTACTGGAGAGACAACAATGATCAGTACGGCCAGAGACCTGGAAAGGTCACGGTATCGCTGCTGGCAGACGGGCAGCCTACCGGCAAAACTGTTCAGGTCTATGCAGCGGACAACTGGACAGCGCAGCCGTTCACAAATCTGCCCCGGTACGATGGGCAGAGGGAGATCGTCTACAGCATCAATGTAACGGGGGAATTGTCCAACTATACCGTTACAGTGGACGGGATGAACGCTTATTTAACCCATAATGCTACCGGCGGAGAAGAGTATACACGGGATTATACCGCGACCGTGACCTGGGCGGACAATGAGGATGCCCTGGGCTCCAGGCCGGACAGTATCAAGATGACTCTGTACGCAGATGGGGCCGAGTATGATACCTATACCATGACGGCGGCGGATGCTGCCGGCGGGCAGAATTGGGTACATACTTTCACCGATTTGCCCACAAAGCAGAGCGGTAAGACGGTAACCTACAGCATCGGTATTGAGGCGCTGCCAAACTATGCCGAGCAGATAGAGGGCCCCAGCATTACCATGGTACACAGTGAAGACGTAGTAGTAACTGTGCGGTGGGCCGATAACAACAACCAGGATGGCCAGCGACCGGAGGAGCTGACGCTGCGCCTGCTTGCGGACAAGCTGGATGCCGGAAGGACTGCAACTCTGGCAGGGGATTCGGAAGCCGACACATGGGTACTGCGGATGGATAAAGTACCCGTGTGGAGCACGGTCAACACTGGAAGAGAGATTGACTACACCTACTTGTTAGATGCGGCCAGTGCCTCCAGCCTGGAGGCTGCGGGCTACTCCGTACAGTACAACGGCTACGAGCTGGGTGAGGGATCTGAGATCGGCGGCACACTGCTTTATACCCTGGATCTGAGCAGGGATGCAGAGATCGCGGATTATACCGCTACCGTGGCCTGGGATGATGATACCGACCGTGATGGACAGCGCCCGGCCAGCCTGACGGTTGAGCTGTATGCCGATGGCGAGAGCACCGGCCTGACAGCCGAGGTGACCGGAGGCAACGAGGCGGAGAGCTGGTCCCATGTGTTCGAGGCCCTTCCCGTGCATGCAGACCAGGGCAATGTTATCGTGTATACCCTGGCGCTGGTGGGTGATACCCCCAGCGGATATACTGTCGTGCCCGACCAGACGAAGCCGGCCATGGAGCTGAAGCATGAGATCTCCCGTACCGATGTCACTGCAACGGTAACATGGGATCATGAGAGCGACATCAACGGCCTGGAGCCCATTGACCTCTATGTGGAGCTTACCGTGGACGGTGTAGCTACCGGAGAGGTGGCGAAGCTCACAGCGGCAAATAACTGGAGCTATACCTGGCCAGGCCGCTATGTGTACCATGACCACGGGACAGCCTATGAGTATAGCTTCATCGTGTCTGAGCAATCCCTTTCCCAGCTCCCGGACGGGGTGGAAGTAGTAGTGGATGGCACAGAGGGCACAGTTATTCACAGTACCTTCCGGGTGTCTGGCACAGTCGGAGACGCTGCCGGCTTCCCAGTCAAGGGGGCTACCGTGTCCGTTTATGACAGTGACAAGGCCCTGGTGTGCAGCACTGCCTCGGACGATCAGGGAGCCTGGCATGTGAGCGGCCTGCCCAACGGTACCTATACAATCCGTGCAACTTACATCGGGACAACCAGCCAGGCCGGCAAGGTGGAGATCACCATTGACCGTGCTGATTTGGAGAATGTGGCCATTGTGCTGGACGGGACCACTGGCGGCGACGATGGCGACTATACCTATGAGGCCAGTGGTAAAGTCCTGGACAGTAATGGACAGCCGGCTGGCGGCGCTGTTGTGTATCTCTGGACAGCAGACGGGGGAGAGCCGGTTGGTAATACTACAGCCGGGGATGATGGCAGCTATACCTTCAGCGGCCTGGCCAACGGAACCTATCAGATCAGCGTAAAGTACCGCTATGAGGGCCAGGAGTACACAGCCACCGGAAATGCGTTTGTGGTCTACAATGCGAACAAGGTCATTCCCGATGTAATTGTGACTGTACCTGCGCTGCCGGAACCTGGGCCGGAGCCCTGTGTGGTTACAGGAAGGGTAGAGGATCAAAACGGACTGCCTCTGGAGGGCATCTTGGTATTCCTCTACTCCGGGGATGAAATTAAGTATGTTATGACCTCTGACGTGAATGGTGAGCTGCGCCTGGAGGGTGTGGCGGATGGCAATTATCAGGTTGTCTACCATTACGCAGGGACTGTCATGGCTACAGCAGACATCAGCATTGATGGCCAGGAAAGCTACGAACTGGAGAAAGTTATTATTGATACATCCAGCAAAACCGGATATGGCACACTGGAGGGCACCGTCCTTGACAAAGAGGGTAAGCCGGTAGAGGGCGCTGACGTTTATGTCTATGACAAGGACAAGCAGCTCGTTGGCCACCAGACCACCGGCGCGGACGGCCATTATAAGTTTGTCTTGCCGGAGGGCACCTATACAGTAGTCATTGAGAGGCCCTTTGTAAACGAGAGCACCGGAAACATTGAGGTAAACGATGATTCGGTGATCAATGGTACAGGAGATCCTGATATCACAGTGACCGGAGACAGCTATACGATTTCTGGTTATGTAACGGACGCTGAAGGAGCTCCGATTGAGGGAGCAACGGTGTACCTCTACAACGCAGAGACCAACGAGAGAATCGACGAAACCTCCACCGACAGCACAGGTTACTACGAGTTTTCCGGGCTGCCAGAGGGCCAATACTTTGTCCGTATCGTGCCCGGCATAGGCGATACGCATTGGGACACCAACGTAGATGTAAAGCCGGGGACGGGAACCGACGAAGAAACTGGCACAACGGTGACGACGGATAGCTATACCGTCCATGGCATCGTCAAGGACGATGACGGGAACCCTGTGAAGGGAGCAGAGGTTACACTGACAAATGAGGCAGGAGAGGAGGTAGGAAAGCAAACCACTGGGGAAGATGGCAAGTATGAGTTCCCTGGCTTGCCGGAGGGCTCTTATACAATTACAATTCGTTACCCTGATAAGGAAGAAATCGGCAAGGAAGAAGTCGAGGTAGACGGAGACGGTGAAGATGTAAATATCAATGCCTACAAAATCAGCGGCTCCGTGCAAGATGAAGAAGACACTCCCTTGAAGGGGGCGGCCATTGTTCTGACCAACCAGGAGGATGCGGAGAAGACCTATTCTGCCGTATCCGGGGAAGATGGACAGTGGAGTGCAGCGGTACCTGCTGGCAAGTACAGCGTACAGGCTGTATATGGTGAGAAGAAATCGGATGCAGTATCCATCGTAGTAAAGGACCAGGCGGTGGATGGTGTAAAGCTGGTAATTGACCTGGGCAACAGCTCTGGTGGTGACGACGGGGATGATGACCACGGCGGCGGCTCCGGTGGAGGCAGCGGCGGTGGATCTGGCGGCGGCTCCGGTGGAGGCAGCGGCGGCGGAACTGTGATCGTACCTGGTGGTGACGAGTCCTTGATGGTGTATGCCTACATTAAGGGGTATACAGACCATACATTCCGTGCTGAAAACGATATTGCCAGATGTGAGGTTGCAGCCATTTTTGCCCGCATTTCCCCCGACTATGATCCATCCATCCATTATCCAGTGTCTTTCCCGGATGTACCGATGGATGCTTGGTATCGCAACGAGCTCGGCTACTGTGTGCAGGCCGGCATTATTACCGGAAGACCAGACGGTAATTTTGCGCCAATGGAGAGCATTGACCGCGGTGAGCTGGCTGCCATGGCGGCCCGCTTCCTGGAGCTGGCCAATAGCGGTTCCACAAGTGCATTTGCAGACGTGCCAGCTTCTTATTGGGCCCACGGCTACATTGCTCAACTGACCGAAAAGGGAATCGTCAACGGAAATGGGCAGGGGCTCTATCTGCCTACAGAGGCTATTTCCCGCGCAGAGACCGTTCGAATTGTCAACGGTATCCTGGATAGGCGTCCCGGCCAGGCAGATGAAGCTACACTGGATCGCCTTGCGGCGGCTGGAGCATTTATTGACCTGGATAAGACCCATTGGGCCTATTATGAGATCCTGGAGGCCACATACGACCACCAGCATCAAAAATAACGATTGTGCCGGGGCCGGCCTTAAATGGCTGGCCCCACACAAGGAAAGGAAGGAAAGCAGATGAAACAGCACAAGCAACTATCAAGGCGCGTGCTATCAGTATCATTATCCGCAGCGTTGGCGCTTGGGATGATTTCGCCGGCGGCTTTGGCCGCCGCTCCGGCTGATACTCTGTATGTCAGTGTTTCTGGCTCGGACGCAAACGATGGCACCCAAGAGTCGCCGCTGGCTACGCTGCCTGCTGCCTATGATGCAGTCAATGACGGAGGTACGATTATCCTTCTGTCTGACCTCGAAACTGACATTGTTACAGAGTTTGCAGAGGAGAAGTCCGTTACGCTGGATGGCGGTGGCTATTCCGTCACATACACATCCAGCACCTCTATCAGCACGGAAGCAGCCGGAGTTTTTTCTGTGTCTGCGGGTACAGTGTCCCTAACAAACATTACAGTCCAGATGCCGGAGCAGAAGGGGACCAATGGCCGGGTGCTGTATATCGGAGAGGGCGGCGCGGTAGAGCTGCTGGATGGCGCAGTCCTGGCCAACGGCTATCTCGGGTATGGCGGCGGCGGAGTGCTGGTTGACGGTGGCAGCCTGACCATGACGGAAGGGGCTGAAATCCAGGATTGCTATATCGTCAATAACACCACTGGGTACGGCGGCGGTGTCTGTGTAGCGGACGGCGGCACCTTTGTAATGGATGGCGGCCTGATCACCGGAAATACCATCCATACGACTCTCGGATATGAGAATTATGGCGGTGGCGTGGCCATTCTGGCCGGGGCCACAATGACCATGACCGGCGGTACGATTACCGGGAATGAGGTGGACACCGCAGGCGGCGGCGTCTACCTGGATGAAGGTGGCACCTTGGAGCTCGGCGGCCCAGCAGCAATCAACGGGAATACCGTAAGCAGCGCGGACAACAATCTATACTTGCCCACCACAGGAGCTACCTGGGCGCAGATTGAGGCAGCTACGGGGGAGATTGGTGTTACCCATGGTGAGGCAGACTATAACGTGATCGTAGGTACACCGTCTGGATACACCATCACCAGAGCAGACGAGGACGCCTATACCTATGACGGAGACTACTACGATATCCGCTTAAAGGATGGGAACCTGGTGCTGTACTGGCACACTGTCGGGGTGGACATCGAAGGGGACGGGATCAACAGCTCTTATCCAGACGATGAGACCCCGAAGGGAGAGGACTTTGATACGACATTGACCCCCGAAGAGGGGTATGAGCTGCCTGATAACATCGAAGTAGATATCGGTGGTAAACCTACGGATGATTTTACCTACGACAAGGAAACAGGTGAAGTACATATCCCCGGCGAGAGTGTGACCGACGATATTACAATTATCGTAGACCCCAATGCCCGGCACACGATTCGCGTGGATGCAACAAATGTCATTTCTGATACCACAGAAGTCGTAGTGATTCAGTCCTCCGTGACGGAAATCCACTTTACAGCGGCGTCCCGCTATGCCCTGCCTGAGAGCGTGGAGGTCACGGGAGATTGTACCCACAGCTATGATCCAGAGACAGGAATCCTAACGATTTCAGAGGTGGCCAGCGACGTGACGGTGGCCGCCCATGGAGCAGAGGTACCGCATACCATCTACCTTGATGCGAATGGTGGTACCGTTGATCCAGAGAGCATTATAATCAACGAAAGCCAGGAGACAATCGGCGCGCTGCCTACTCCGGTGCGGGATGGCTATACCTTCACGGGATGGTTTACAGCATCGGGCGACCGCGTAACTGCAACGACTCCGAACCACATGACGGATGACCTGCATCTGCAAGCACATTGGTCTGCAAACACGAATATTGACTATGATATCGTGCATTGGCTGGAGCTGGTAGACAGCGGGAGTAATCCAGGCTATACCCCGGACAGTACCCCTACACAGAGCATGGAATACCAAGGCATAACCAAGACCTATTACCAGTACACCAGCATGACATACCATGATGGCATTGCAGATGGGAGCAAGGATATCAGCAGCTTGCTTCTGGAGGACATGGAGCATCTGGAGCCTGGCGGATTTACCCCCAGTGGAGCAAACATTTATGATGTGACGATGGCCCCTGATGGCTCCAGCAGTTTCCCCTTCTACTATGACCGGAACACCTATGTAGTGACCTATGACCCCAATGGGGGGACAATCTCTGAGGATGACGCCCATGCGGACATGACCTATGGAAGCCTATATGGAGTCCTCCCGGATGCTACCCGGCCTGGCTATACGCTGGAGGGGTGGTACACTGATCCCACTGGAGGGACGCAGATCCAGGCGACGGACGAATATCTGCTTACCACGGATCAAACACTGTATGCACACTGGCGATCCAATGGTGGTACAGCCTACACAGTTTACCACATGACGCAAAAGCTGAAGGACAACCTGGTATCCTACGACAAGACCCCTGAGAACTATGGCGTGCACGAGACCCAGAAGCTGACTGGAACAACGGACGCTACGGTAGACGTATATGCCCTGGCGATTCCAGGGTTTATTCCAAGCCCCGAGAACACCTACACCGTTACAATCAAAGGGGATGGCAGCTCCAGCGTAATGCTTTATTACGACCGGATTAAGACGGTGGTATCCTATGATGCCGCTGGAGGAGAGCTGGCGGCCCCATCCTTTAAATCGGTACTCTACTATGGCGGCACCTTCAGCAGCCTGGCTGCGGCCCCTTACCGGGTAGGCTATACCTTTGATGGGTGGTATGCGGGCCCCGAGGAAACAGCACAGAAGGTTGAGATCGGCACAGCACTATCCGATATCAACCCTGAGAACCTGGAGGCAATCACCCTCTATGCCCACTGGACTCCACGTACCTATACGCTGCCTCTGGAGCCCCATGGCGGCGAGCTCTCCAATAATGAGCCTGTGACTGTCACGTATGGTCAGCCTGTTGGGGAGTTGCCGACTGCCGAACTGACCGGCTATATCTTTGATGGTTGGTATACTGAGGACGGCAAGCTGGGCGCGCCGGAGGGAGAAAAAATCACTGCTGATACAGTCGTATCTACTGACACAATTATCCGCGTAGGGGATGATAAATCGGAAACGGCCATTACCCTCTACGCATGGTATCAGCCAGTCAGCGTTAAACTGACGTTTGATCCGACGCCCGGCACGTTGGAGCAGCCTACATCTTGGGATGTTGTTTATGATGCTCCTTATGATTCTATCGGTGATTTCCCGATCCCCGCCCGTACCGGCTATAACTTCCTGGGCTGGTACTTCGACCTGGAGGATACCGAGAGCAAGCTCCAGGGAACCGACCTCTGCAAGCTGGTGGAGGATACCACTGTGTATGCGGCTTGGGAGGCCAAGACAGTAAGAATCAATCTGGATGTTGCCGGCGGAAACCCTCTGACCCCGGCTTACGTGGTTGGCACCTATGACCAGCCTATTGGAGACCTGCCGGTTCCGACCCGGCCCGGCCATACGTTTGATGGCTGGTATAATGCCGACGGCCAGCAAGTCACGAAAGACACGCTTATCCAGTTTACTGAGGAGCAGACATGGACAGCCCATTGGACGGCAAATACCTATAGGCTGACCTTTGACCCTAACGGCGGAACTTTGCCGGAGGGGGCGGACACCAGCAAGACGATTACCTATGGTCAGCCCTACGGTGATATGCCGACGCCAACCCGCTCTGGCTATGCCTTTGACGGCTGGTACACAGCAGCAGCGGGTGGTGACGCTGTTAAGGAAAGCGATACGGTACAGGTACTCGCAGATACGACATTGTATGCCCACTGGCACACCACTGGCGGCGGCTCCGGCGGCGGCGGTGGTGGTGGCGGCGGAAGCAGCTCCAAGCCTGACCCCAAACCCGAACCCGAACCGATTACAGGGGAACACATTGCATATATCAAGGGCTATACAGATGGCCTAGTCCGTCCAATGAATGACATCACCAGATCGGAGGCCGCTGCAATCTTCTACCGGCTGCTGCCGGAGGAAGACCGGGCGGATTACAAAGACAGTGTTGTTATCTTCCCGGATGTACCCAAAGATGCTTGGTATGCTGACGCGGTGGCAACGCTGACCTCCCTGGGAATCATCACCGGCCTGCCTGATGGTACATTCCGTCCAGAAGGGAAGATTACCCGCGCTGAGTTTGCGGCCATAGCGGCCCGGTTTGACAGTTCTAATGTCGAGCCTGCGGACATCTTTGATGATGTATCCGGGCATTGGGCGGAACCGTATATTACCAAGGCCGCAGCCCTGGGATGGGTACAAGGCGATGGCAGCGGTGCCTACCGGCCTGATGATCCCATGACCCGAGCGGAGACTGTGACCCTGGTTAATAACGTGTTTGAGCGTAACACGGAGCCCGATGGGATGCTGCCTGATATGATTACTTTCCCGGACTGTGAAGAGGGTAAATGGTACTATAACGATATCCAGGAGGCGGCCAACGGGCATGCCTATGAGCTGGAGGATGATAGCGACACCACCGAGGAATGGACTGAGCTGATGAACTGATGGTAACTGAAATACAAGAAGAGGCAATCCAGATCACGGTACGGGCTGGAACCGTAACACTCTCCACCCTTCTCCGGCTGATGGCTGCGCTCGCCCGTCAGTACAAGCAAGTCACACACGGTAAGCAGTCTCTTCGGAAACTTAATCTACAGAACAGGGAATTGGTTTCCTATGATTTTATGGGCGCTGATATGCAGGCCCTACGTCGGGAGCTGCGTCGATATAATGTCGATTTTGCCGTGATGAAGGGCGAAGAGCCGGGTACCTACAAGGTATTTTTCAAGGCCCAGGATGCGCAGCGTATCTATACTGTGGTGTCAAATGTAGTCAAAAATTTTGACTGGGAGAAGGAGGAGCCACTATCTGAAAAAGTAAAAGAAGCTGAACGCCAGGCCGAGGCGCAGGCGCGTGAGGCCGGGGCCAGGGAACACAAGAGAGAACGGAGCAAGGAGGAGCGATGAAAAAGGCAAAACCTTTAGAAGTCGCTCTTATGGCGGTACTCTCGCTGGCAGCCGCTTACCTCCTGAACCGCTTTTGGGCGGTTCTGGAGGGGCTGCCAGCGGGCAACCCCATAGAGCGGTTGCTGGATGCCGTGGATGCTATCATACCATCCATAGGAGCTGCTCCGTTGTCCATTGGAGTATCAAAAGCATCCCTACTGGCCGGGGCGTGCGGATTTGGTATGGTATGGCTTATGTATCTGTACCGTCTTGCGGCCCCGAAGCGAATGTATGGGATTGAGCACGGATCGGCCGAGTGGGGCAGCCGAAGGGACAGCGCACCACTTAGGAGCAAAGATCCTGACCAAAATATTGTCCTGTCGGCCACTGAGCAGATCAGTATGGGACAGGCCAAAAACTATGAGCATGACCGCAATAAAAATGTAATTGTTGTCGGTGGCAGCGGTTCGGGAAAAACGGTGTTGGTCAAAGAAAACCTGATGCAGCTTCACAGCAGCTATGTGATAACTGATCCAAAGGGTACCCTGCTCCCTCAAACCGGCTACCTTTTCACGAAAAATGGATGGAAAGTGCGCAATTTTAACACTATCAATTTTAAAAAATCGCTGCACTATAATCCACTGGCCTACATCCATTCAGAGAAGGACATCCTGAAAGTAGTAAATGTCCTTATCAAGAACACAAATGGCGATGCATCCCCGCAGAAAGATCCATTTTGGGAACAAGGGGAACGGCTGCTCTATACAGCACTAATCGCCTATCTGATGAAAGAGGCCAGGCCCTCAGAACGAAATATCCCATCCCTCATAGACCTTTTAGAGCATTGCCAGGTGCGCGAGGACATTCCAAACTACAAAAGCCCAGTTGATATTTTGATGGATGACTTGGCCCAACGGGAGCCGGACTGCCTGGCTGTGCGCCAGTATCGAAAATTTAAGGTTGGGGCTGGGAAAACCATGGCATCTATACTGATATCCTGTGCAGCCCGCCTGGCCCCCTTTGACATTGAAGAGCTCAGAGAACTCATGAGCTACGATGAACTGGAGCTGGATTCCATTGGCGACCACCGAACAGCCCTGTTCATCACCATGTCTGATACGGACACAACCTTTTCTTTTCTGATCGCCATGCTCATGTACCAGTTGTTCAACCTACTTACCGAGAAGGCCGATGACGAGTACCATGGCCGTCTCCCAATCCATGTCCGGTGTATTTTAGACGAGTTTGCCAACATCGGTAAAATTCCTGATTTTCATGTCCTGATCTCGACAATCCGAAGCCGAGAGATCTCCACAACGATTATGCTGCAATCGCTGGCCCAGCTCAATGCCGTGTATAAGGATCATGCCGATACCATTCAAGACTGCTGTGATTCTATGGTTTTCCTTGGAGGGAAATCCACCAAGACCACAAAACAGATTGCTGAAATGATGGGCAAAACCACTATTACGGGACGTGACGCCAGCGAGAGCAAGGGGCAGAGTGGCAGTTATTCGGTGCAGGACAGGGGGCTGGGCCGAGATCTTCTTGACCCAGCAGAGGTTGGGAGGATTGGACGGACAGAGTGCCTTGTAATTATCGTCGGGCTTCCCCCTTTCCGCAGTAGGAAAGTCAACAATAAACGGCACAAGAGGTATCGGTATATTTCAGACAGTGGAAAAGTTCCGCTATTTGATATTACCCAGGCAACAACCCTTTCTGACCAGCATTTCTTCGACACTGTATCCAGTGTTGAAGAGGTAGAGCTCGACCTATCGGAGCTCAATTCACTTTGACACTTTGAATAGGAGAAAACAAATGGATCTCTTGAATGATGTGCTAGACCTTATCCAGAAATTCGTGATTATCGGCGGCGGCGTCCTGTTGGTTTTTGGGCTTGTAAACCTAGGCACAAGCCTCAGTGACCACAATGGCCCTGGTATCTCCTCTGCAATCTGGAAAATTATCGGCGGCGGCGTCATAATCGCAGGCGCGGTGCTCTTTGGCCAAGTCGTCGGCTCGTAGTTTTATCGGGGGGCGGCTACGGCCGCCCCTGCCCATATTAAGGAGTTCTTATGTTCAAGAATTTGTTGATTGACTGGGTGACCGAGCTAAACGAGAAGATAGCTACCGTCGGAGACAGCGGCTATCTAACCATAAGCCTTTCAGCTTTTAACCCAACGCTATATGCCTATATCAAGACGATCATGAGCACAGTTGTGATGCCCGTCGCCTATGTTATTCTCGCGCTGTTTTGTTTACTGGAGCTTTACCGTTGCAGCGTCCAGGCAGATGGGGCCGCCAGTGGCACGACCTTTTCTCTGGAGATTGTCGGAAAAGCTATGCTGCACATGATCTTGGCCAAGATTGCTGTAGACAGCACACAGATCATCATGGAGGCGGTCTACCAGGTCAGCCAGCACATCACACTCGGTATCAGCAGCATCGTTTCCAGCGGTAGTGTTTCCAGCGGCTTGGATCTGCCCGCAGTTATTGATGAAATAAATGGGATGGGAATAGGCGAGCAGATCGGTATGCTGATAGAACTGGTGATTGTCAAATTCGGTGTACTTATCATTCTCGGGATTGTCAATGTAATCTGCATTGGCCGCTTTATTGAAATCTATGTGATGATCGCAATCGCCCCCATCCCAATCGCCACATTACCATCGCAAGAACTGAGCAGCATTGGTAAGAATTTTTTCAAATCCTTTGCAGCGGTGTGCGTCCAGGGCATCTTGATTTACCTGGTGGTTTCCTTTTTCCCTGTTCTGATAAGCAACGATATCCTGGGGGACTCAAGTGTTTTTGGGATGCTGCTCTATTCCCTTGTTTTGGGCGTCAGCGTGCTCAGTTGCGGCCGCTGGGCGAAGTCCATCTGTAATGCCTTTTAGCCTGGAGGTGAGAAATAAGTGATCAGCGTATCTGTTCCAAAGGAAATTAGTGATTACAAAGAGAAGGTCATATTTGGGCTTTCTCTCCGCCAACTAGTATGCGGGGTAATCGCTGTTGGCCTGGCGGTTGCAACTGGGCTTTTGCTTGTGCAAGTGCTGGGATTATCCATAGATATCGCAGGCTATATCATCATGGTCGAAGTAGTCCCGCTGATGGCGCTGGGCTTTGTACGGCCACGGGGGCGGCCATTTGAGGAATTTGCGCGGCTGTATTTGGACTCCAAATTGGGCCGGCACAAATTTTCCTATCAAACTGAGAGCCTGATTGATTTGACCCTTATTCCAGAAAGGAGTTCTCACGGTGATTTCAATATTTCAAAAGGGCAAAGGGGGGGCGGGCCACGGGGCCGCTATGGGAAGCGCACAAAGGGAGGCGAAGCCCTCTACCTTTACCAGAAAACAGCATCGAAGCAGAAAAGAAAACGCCAAAGCGCACGACGCCAAATTAAAGCAGCTCTTAAAGAATACCGGGCCGCACGACGCCAGGCCAAGAGACACATTTAAACGGGCCACTTCACCTAAATCAGCCCAAGATGTGATCTCCTACTGGCGCATGGTGGAAGACGGAATATGTGAAATCGAGCCAGGTCTTTTCAGCCGAACAATCCGTTTTTCTGATATCAACTATCAAACTGCCCGGCGGGATGACCAAATAGATATATTTTCCCGGTATTGCGAATTTCTTAATTGGCTCTCTTCCTCCATACATCTACAGATAAATCTAATCAACCGCCGCATTGATAAGGACTCCTTCAAGGAGCAGATGTTTTTAAAATACCAAGGGGAGCGGCTTGACGAATACCGGAAAGAAATCAATACCATGCTGTCGGAAAAGGCCCTGGAGGGCCAGAACTCAATATTGAGAGAAAAATACATGACCGTAACCACCGCCGCCAGCAGCTATGAAACTTCTATCCCGGCGCTGGCCCGCCTGGAGACGGATATCCTAGGGCATTTAAAGTCACTCGGCTGTGATGCCGGCACGCTTTCCGGTGCAGAGCGCCTGGAGCTGCTGCATGAAACCTTCCGGCCGGACGACCGCTTTACCTTCAGCTACGGTGACTTACTAGGCTCTGGCTTGACCACAAAATCCTTTATAGCACCGTCCTACTTTGAATTTCCAGACAACAAGCCGTATTTTCAATTTGGAGACTATTATGGTCAAGTCGTGTTCCTGCGTGACTACCCAACCGAGCAGTCGGATCAATTTGTCACCAAGCTCACAGATCTCCCAATCGACATGAATGTTTCCGTCCATATTACAAACGTAGACCAGGGGCAGGCGCTAGAGTATGTGCGCCGACAGATTGCCTTTATGGAAATGGAGGCCACAGAAAAGCAGAGCGCCGCCAATCAGGGCGGGCGCAATCCCGAACTTGCATTGCCGATGGAAACCCGGCGCAGCTACGAGGAGGCCGTTAAGCTCCTGGCACAGTTGGAAGAGCAGAATCAAAAAATGTTCAAGGTAAATGTCCTGGTATTCACCTATGCTGAAGACCTGGATACACTTCAGGACAATATTTCGCAGATTATGGCCGTTGCACGGGAGCAGAACATGAAATTTGATGTACTGCGAATGGAGCAACGAAAGGCCCTCAACAGTGTGCTGCCGCTCGGGAAAAACTGGCTATCCATTGAGCGCACCTTAACGACATCCTCTACAGCGATTTTTGTTCCATTCACAACCCAGGAGCTATATCAACCAGGAGGCATCTACTACGGCCTAAATGCAATGTCCCACAATTTGATCTTTTTCAATCGGCTCTCGATGGATGTAGGCAGCGGCATGATATTAGGCACACCTGGCAGCGGAAAATCCATGGGCGCAAAAGGTGAGATCAGCAATGTACTACTTCGAGATCCAAACAGCGAGGTTATTGTGCTTGACCCGGAGCGCGAATACGCCCCTTTGGCTGACGGCTTTGATGGCGAAGTTATCCGTATTGGAGGCGGGAGTAAGAGCTGCATCAATCCCATGGACATCAATATGGACTACTCCGATGACGAACAGCCATTGGCCCTAAAGTCTGAACTCGTTTTAACTCTCTGCGAATTGTTGATCGGCGGAAAGTATGGCCTGTCAGGTGGGCAACGGTCTTTGATCGGCCGCGCCTGTTCGATCTGCTACCGGAAATATTTTCAGCACCCATGCCCTGAAAATATCCCGACTTTGAGAGACTTCTATGAGGTCTTGAAAAAGCAGCCAGAACCGGACGCAGCCAATATTGTACTGGAGCTGGAGATCTATATTGAGGGCAACCTATCCATCTTTGCAGACCATACAAATGTTGATACCAATAAGCGTTTTCTGGTTTACGACATCAGAGATTTGGGCAAACAGCTCCGTACTTTTGGGATGGTTGTGGTAATGGATCAAATCTGGAACCGGATAACCCGCAACCGAGCTATTGGGCGTCACACCTGGTTATACATTGACGAAATGCAGCTTCTCTTCTCAAATGAGTTCTCAGCAAACTACTTTTTTGAGCTCTGGAGCCGGAGCCGGAAGTGGGGAGCAATCCCGACTGGAATTACTCAAAATGTGGAAACCCTTCTGCTCTCTGACCTTGCACGCCGGATGTTAAGTAACAGCCGCTTTATCCTGATGTTCAACCAAGCGACAAGCGACCGGGTGGAGCTGGCAAACCTCTTAAATATCAGCAATCGGCAATTAGACTATGTGACAAATGCAGATTCTGGCCAAGGGCTACTTTTTGCCGGAAAAAGCATTGTACCTTTTATCAACAATGTACCTAAGAACACCAAGCTATACCAGATGATGACCACCAAGTTGGAGGAGGTTGCCCCGAGCAGCGGAAAAAGTGAAAGCAGCAGCCCCGAGGGATAGCCTCTATCCTCTAGTCTTTTTCCTGGCTCCGTGCAGAGGATTTTAGTATGAGTAAAAAGCAAAAAGACCAGCCTTTCCGTGCATCTGAGAATACCAGCTCCTCATTGATTCTGGAGGAACACCGGCCTTTATCGGAAGGTACCATACACGAGGATCTGGAAACCAGTATCCGAAAAAGCATCCATAAAAGCGCCGTGCTCAACGGCGATGATGCCCCGAGCACGGATACCAGGGCCACGCCAAGGCCGGCAAAGTCGTCTGTTCGCCCACCTTCAGAAGTGGTTGACCGCAGCCATACGAAACCTGTCAGGTCTTCAACACCACGAGATAGCAGGCCAAAGCCAGGTGCTGAATCTTCTTTACCTTGCAAGCATAGCGCCGCACCGTATAAGGCACCTGCATCTGATGGATCTTTAGGTGAAGAACGGCTGCTCACCGGGGCCGCCAGCGGCGCGGTACTAAAGGGCTCCCATGGAGTCACTATCAAAACCCCCGAAAAGGGACGGGAGCGAATTAAGTCCGCCATATCGCCTGAACCTACCATGGCCTCTTGGGGGGTGCATATTGGCCAAGACAGTGATCCCACGCCAGAGAACGGCCCAAGCCCTCCTCTGGCACCTGCGTCTGAGGCTACGGCATACGCAGAAAAGGCGTTCACACCCCATAGTAGGCGGGGCCCGCTCTCAGCCCTAGGCCGGGCGGTACCCCAGTCTATCAATACCAATGCAGCCCGCTCCAGTGATTCCAGTGAACGGGCCGCCGGCATCGGCATCAAATATGGGTATCGGGCCAGCAGATATACGGTACTCGGCGGCACGAGAGCCGTTAAGGGCACATATCAAGCCGCCAAGTACCACCACACTCTGAAAAGGGACATAGCCTCTGGAGCACTCAGCGTTTCAGAGGCACAGTCTGTTTTCTGGCACCAGGTCAAGAAAAATGCTGGCGGTGTTCTGCATGGCGTCGGTTGGGCTGTAAAGGATAGTATCTCCTATGATGTCGAGGATTTCTATGGCAGCGACGATCTTGGTGTGCAGGCTATAACCAAACCTAAGAACATGATTATCGGAACCAAGCGCACGCTCACAGGAACCAAAGCCGCAGCCAGTACCTTGACCAAGGGGGCCAAGACTGGCGGACGGGTTATTGCTTCTGCTGCCCGGACGGGCCGCCGCGTTGTTCAGGTTGTTTCAGGCATGGTCAAAACGGCTTCTGTTGCAGCCAAGGCGGGTATTGGGGCAATAGCAGCCATAAGCCCTTATGTCCTGGTGATTCTCCTCGCCCTGATCATCGTAGTCTGTATTTTTTCCATTTTCTCTATTAAAAGCGACGATTGGGAACTCACACAAACATACCTGTATATCACAGAGCTCGACGCCACCATGGAGCATGACATCATCCAAAATTCTAAGCGGAGCGGCGTGGATTCCTTTGCCTACTATCTCAACGGGGCCCCAGTATCTTTAGAGCAAATGGAGGTGTTCACCGATGCCGACTTGCTGCTTGCATATCTGGATTGCAAATATGACGACTATACTTTTTCCGATGTCCGGTCAGAAATTGATTCACTCCATGCTGCCCTGCACTCGCTCCGTCTGGAGGAGTATACCACAAGCAGCACAACTACCGACAGCGAAGGTAACGAGGTGACGACCCATACCACCCATTTAGATCAATACCTGACCACCGAACCAGCCCTAGAATACATCACAGATCACAAGGATACTTTGTTATCCGCTGATCAAGTGGAACGGCTTGAGGCGTTGGGGGAGGTTGGCATCTACACCATGCGGCAGGAGCTTGCATCCCCCTTTGTCGGGATTGATTGGAGCTCTGGTCTAACAAGCCGGTTTGGCTGGAGAATCCATCCGATTAGTGGAGACCTCTCCTGCCACTATGCACTCGATATTGCCATGCCGGGCGGCACGCCTATCAACGCTTGTATGAGCGGCACCGCAGTTGTGCCAGGCTACCATGAAAGCTACGGAAATTATGTCAAAATCATGGGCAACAACGGTACCTATACCCTTTATGCGCACATGTCCAGCATAGCTGTTTCAGATGGTCAAGACGTAGAAATCGGAGACGTAATCGGGTATGTGGGTACCACTGGCAGCTCCACCGGAAATCATTTGCATATCGAGTATTTCAAAGATGGCCACCGCTTAAACCCCCTATTCTATCTGGAACCGTGACATTCCGGCAGGAGGACGATATATGATACTCATTTTAGCGGAAAAGCCGAGCGTTGGACAAGCTATTGCCAAGGTGCTCGGTGCTACGCAGCGCGGAGCTGGTTATGTCCATGGGAATTGCTATATCGTGTCCTGGTGCTTTGGACACCTGGTTGAGCTGGCCCAGCCCAAGGACTATGACCCAGCATTGGAGCAATGGGATCTCCGTACCCTTCCCATTATCCCGCAAGAGTTCAAGACTGTTATCCAAGCCAGCACAGAAAAACAGTTCAAAATTATTCAAAGCCTGATGCACCGTACCGATGTCAAAGAGGTCATTGCCGCGACTGACGCCGGCCGAGAGGGAGAGTTGATCTTCCGTCTGGTATATGAACAGGCGATGTGTAAAAAGCCTGTCAAGCGTTTATGGATCAGCAGCTTGGAAAGCTCTGCAATACGAGAGGGGATGGAGCACCTAAAGCCTGCTTCTGAGTATGACTGCCTTTATCATGCGGCCCGTTGCCGGCAGCGGGCCGACTGGCTCTTGGGTATAAATCTGTCGCGCCTCTATACAATCATGTACTCCCATAAGCTACCTATCGGCCGCGTCCAAACCCCTACATTACAGCTTATTGTAAGCCGTCAGGCTGAAATAGAACAGTTTGTTCCTGAAACGTACTTTACCTTATGCGCGGATCTAGGTGGTTTTAATGCCTATTCCCGTGTAAGCACGGCAGCGGAGGCCGAGGCCGCTGTTGCCGCCTGTAAAATCAGTGATGCTTTTGCGGCCAAGATCGAACAATCCGAGCGCCAGGATTCCCCACCCCATCTATATAACCAGGATACCTTACAGATGGATGCCAACCGTCTGTATGGTTTCACTGCCCAGGATACCCTCTCCTATGCCCAGGCTCTCTATGAAGCTAAACTGGCCACCTATCCGCGTACCGACAGTAGCTACTTAACAAAAGATATGGAGCCTGCTGTCGTGCCATTGGCCTCAAAATTGCTCCAGTCCGGTGTCCTTCCACCAGATATTAGCCGACAATGCTCTCTGGAGCTGCTGGATGTCCAATCCGTCATAGATGATAATAAAGTATCTGACCATCACGCAATTATACCTACCGGGGGCATCACCAAAAAGGTGTTTGATTCCCTCTCTGCCGGAGAGCAAAAGATCCTGTACCTTTTGATCCTGCGTTTTTTAGCGGCCCTGTACCCCCCACGCCGCTATTCATCAACAAAAATAGTTTTTGATATCAGCGGCTATGCTTTTTCTTCTACCGGAATCGAAGTTATAGATCCTGGCTACCGATTCATTTGGGATGCTCTGGTTGCCGAGCCCTCTATGGAATCCGGCTCCATGGAGGACGAGCCTGACAACGATAACCTCCCCTCTATTGCAGAGGGAAGTACATACCCAGTCAAGGGAATAAAAGCGATAGCAAAGAAAACCCGGCCTCCTCGCCCATATACCGATGGTACATTGGTACAGGCAATGCGGACGTGCGGCAAAACGCTTGCAGATGATGACCTGAGAGACGCAATCAAGGACTGTGGTATGGGTACAGTGGCGACACGGGCCGCAATAATCGAGAGCATTATCAAGAGCGGCTATGTCCGCCGCAGCGGAAAATTTCTCGTTCCAACGGATGACGGGAAATTGCTTATAGAGCTTGTTCCGACCACGATTAAAGCCCCATCCCTAACCGCTCAATGGGAAAAACAGCTTGCCGAAATAGAGCATAACGACTTGAGCGAGGATGACTTTATGGCATCCATCATATCCTTTCTGCGCAGTTTTATCGCAGACGCCAAGCTGTTATCTGGAAGTCAGAACTCCAGTGAGCTTTTCGCTCCAAAGGAGCGGATTAGCCTTGGGCTGTGCCCCATTTGCGGGCGGCAAGTAAGAGCGTATCCGAAGTCCTATTCATGCGAAAGCGGGAAAGGCGGCTGTGGGTTCACAATCTGGAAGTCCATCGCCCAAAAATCTATTACAGAAGCCCAGGTCAAGAAGCTGCTGGCCACGGGGCGGAGTAGTCTTATCAAGGGCTTTGTTTCCAAAGCCGGGAAAAAATTTGATGCCTATTTAATTCTTAAGAATGATCACCAGGTAGGGTTTGAATTCCCAAATCGAGGAGGACGAAATGAATAAGCTAGACATAGGCGACCCTAACGCAACTATGATTGCCGGGTATTTTGAGGACGCCTTTGGGGTACCGCCCTCCCAGCGGACAACCAGGGCTATCGACGATACTTATTATCCGGCCATTAACTCCACCGCTCTGAGGGTTGTTTGGGCAGCGGAACGTGCTGTCCTCTTTTGTGATGGTCACGTTGATATGGACAGTGACCTCGCCATGGTCTTCAAAACTGCTATTCAGCAAGATCCTCTGCGCTGCGAGGTAATGCACTTGATTTATCAGGCTGAATCTGGCTTCAGGTTCCTAGACCCTTCAGAGGTGGCACCCATTTTGCAAATTGCCCGCCAAACTCAGAGCACAGAATTTGTTGCACCGATATTGCAGCACTATCAATCTGAACTATACTACTTTGAAGAGTCATCCTTGGTCATGGCCATGGACAACCTGGCGGAATATGAGCGTATAAGTTTTACTGTTCAAGACTACCAGAACTACTACCGGATTGCCCTCCAGGGGCAAGCCCTTGACCACGACCAGCTTCGATCAAAGCTCGATGCCTTTGTTCAATCTAAAGCTCGGCAACCTTCTCTGGCCGATCGTCTTGGTCATGCAGAGGAATCTTCCCGCTCCAGGTTAGATTCCCTTCGCAAACTTGGCCAAGCAGAAATAGAGGCCCCTGCCCATGACGAACGATCTCTCTAACGGATAGGGGCTTCCGGCCCGACCGGAAGCCTAGGAAGGACAGCGGATGCGCCCAAGGGCGCGCTATGGGTTCTTAGGCGCGTTACGCCCGCTCTACACGCCGAATTTCATTCCGGGTACCATCCCCCCCTCCCCCCTCTTTTACGCGCTTATAGCGCGGCTAGGAGCGTCAAACAGACTACGTGAAGAAAGGAATGGAAACTATGTCTACCTCTCACCTGGACACGTTATATTCTTCCGAAATTACAACCCTGCTGAATGATCTTAATGTTGCAGGGCATTTTGAAAATGCCCTCTCCATCCCCCTCCCGCAGCGGGTTACTCAACTGGTCAATGGCATGTTCTATCCCGACAATGAGGCCAGCACCAACGCTATCTCCATTGTGGCCAACCGAGCCGCTGCGTTCTGTCACGAGCAGCTTATTGATCCCAGGGAGATATCCGACCTGGCGCAGATGTTCAGCGAGACTGCCCAAAAGTATCCGCTTCGCTGTGAGGCCCTAAAGCTCATTTACAACGACGAGCACCAGCACAACTCCTTCCCTGGGCAGTCTTTACCGGACAAGAATCGCTTTTTAGGCCGTGATGAAGTGGCCGCCGTTTTATTGGTGGCCGAGCAGACGCAGAGCATGGAGATCCCCGCTGCCCTGTTGGAGCAGTATCGTTCTGATATCTGCCTCTTTGCAGATCCCAGCATCATATTTGCCGTGAATCATTTAGAGCGGTATACTAATCTGAATCTCACTCCTGGAGAGTACCGCGATTACTACAACATAGCCATTGATGTAAAAGATACCGCCGGTCCTGGCGGATACGAGGCCCTCGATGCTTTTATCAGCACAAAAAGCACGGGCCGCGAATCCCTTTCAGAGCGGTTGAGCCGGGCCTGCGCAGATTCCGCCAGGCAAGTCTCCTCCATGGAGCTTGACATCGAGCGTTCTCACCAAGAAAGGGGCTTGGGTGATGCCCGCTGATATCAAAGCCAGGCCCTCCGGCAACGATGATGCACGGGCCAAAAAAATGCAGGAGCTTTTTTCCCGCATTGAAGCCGGCGTTTCTGGAGTATTCACAAGTGATAACTACCGCTCATATCTCCGCACGATGGCTAAATTCCATCGGTACAGCGCCCGGAATTGCCTGCTGATTCATTTTCAGCGGCCCGAGGCAACAATGGTTGCTGGTTTTGACGCCTGGAAGAAGAAATTCCACCGCCACGTGCTCGCCGGCGAAAAGGGAATCACGATTATCGGATACGCCTTAAAATCCACTACACTGAAGAAGCCGCTCCTGGATGAAAAGGGCGAGCCTGTGATAGGAGACGATGGGAAACCAGCGATTGAATATGTGAAGCACTCATATCCGGTCTACTTTCCTGTTTATGTCTATGACGTATCACAAACAGAGGGTGAACCGCTCCCGCAGCTCGTTCATGATCTGGAGGGGGACGTGGCCTCCTATCAGGATTTCCTTGCCTCCTGCCGGAAGCTCTCTCCCTACCCGATTGAGTTCGGGAACATAGCATCCCCAAATGTTCGGGGCTACTGTAGCTTTGAAGAGCAGCGCATCGTCGTTCGCTCCGGGCTCAGTCAGGTTCAGACGGCCAAGACCGTGCTTCATGAAATAACCCATGCTATTCTCCATAATGAGGGAGACGCAAAAACCACTGCTGAAAAAGAGCTTGAAGCAGAGAGTGCCGCATTTGTTATCTGTTCGCACTATGGGATCGACACCTCCGAGTATACCTTTCCTTACCTGGCCTCCTGGTGTCGCCAGGAACGGGACAAGCTGGAACGCTGCCTTGATGCAATCCAAAAGCACGCCTTTTCCGTGATCGAGCAGTTGGATGCCAGTATGCTGGAGCTGGAAAAGGCCAAAGCCGATCGGGGCTCCCTCCAGCAACGGCTTGAGCTGGCACAGGCCCAAAGCGCCATTGATTTGACACGCAATCCACCGTCGCAGGTTCGGAATATGGAATTAGAACGGTGACGCAGAAGGAAGGAATATCATGTTTACTGTAGAAGAACAGACTATTATCAACCTATACCGGCAAGCCTCCAGCTCCATGACGCGCTCAGACCTCCTTGCCGAGCTCACGGGTGCCCTCTCTGTAATCGACGATCTCCAGCTCCGGGGCGCAGTCCATCATATCATCACGAAGCTCCAGGCCATGGATGACCAATCTTTTTTCTCACTGCGCCTTGAGGATGCACTCACGCCCGGGCTGGAAGCATGAAAAAATATTGGGTCTTGGAGCCAGGGCGCTTCTATTTTATAGAAGCAGATTTTTTCCAGAAGTACGCCGATTTCTTCCCCGGTTTAGAACTCAGAAAATATGATCGGCGGCCCTTCTTTTTCGCATTTCAGGAGCCCCCTCCTTCCAAGCTCTTGTGGATGGTTCCCATATCATCCAAGCATGATAAATACCAGGCTATCTTTAACTCCAAGGTAGCGCGCTATGGGTTTTGTGACACAATACGTTTCGGCCGTGTTGAGGGCCGCCATAATGCTTTCCTTATCCAGAACATGTTCCCAATAACCCGAGAATACATTCAGGATATGTACCTGGATCGTTCTTCCCATATCGTGCGGGCTACTCCCATTGTCAGGGATGATGTCATCCGCTCTGCAAAAAGTGTATTCTATAAAGTCCAGAGCCGGGGCTTAAACCTTACTTTTGTAGATGTGCTGAAGCTCCGCCCCCAGCTCCTTGAACCGGAGCGCGGGATCTCTACCCCCAGTCTGGCCGCACAACTCGCGACCGCCACAGAGCGGGCAAAAGCCCAGCAGACAGAGCACCAGGCTCCTCTTCAGCAGAGGAAAGAGCCCTCATTAGATCGGTAAACAGCAATTTACATGGTCAGGTAGAATAAGTTTCGCAAAAAGACAAAGAGACATGGTTTGCAGATGT
>ERZ1673739.514-NODE-514-length-53404-cov-8.398452_pt1 | contig 53404 bp, 39 predicted proteins | sample MGYA00580210_ERZ1673739 | MGnify/ENA primary metagenome ERZ1673739 (study PRJEB41218, sample SAMN15661749) | gut metagenome | host: Homo sapiens | place: Canada: London | collected 2015-08-20/2019-03-30 | study: EMG produced TPA metagenomics assembly of... | reverse complement strand
CAACACAAAAATTTTATATTTTTTTAATTGTCTACTTGACGGGATGCACACCATTAGAACAACCCCTTCTTTTTTTAATTTCTTTGAGCAATCCGGCAAAAGTTTCTTACAGCTAATGTTCCATCTAATCCCTACAATCCGTCGAAAAATAACTCTCCCACTTGCCTTAAAGTAGTGCAGCTAACCATGTATCTCCCAAACTTCTGATTTCCCTCCAGTAGCCAAAGTCAGCCCTCAAAAAGAGCCTATCTCCTTTGCCTTAGCTTAGCAGATCAGCATCTTACAGATACTTCTTAAGAGTCTCTGCTTTATCAAGCTTCTCCCATGGGAGATCAAGATCATTTCTTCCAAAATGACCATAAGCTGCTGTCTGCTTATAGATTGGCCTTCTTAAATCAAGCATCTTAATGATTCCTGCTGGTCTTAAATCAAAGTTCTCGCGAACCATATCTACGAGTTTATCTTCTGCAATCTTCCCTGTTCCGAAAGTATCTACCATGATAGATGTAGGCTGTGCTACACCGATTGCGTAGGATAACTGAATCTCACATTTATCTGCGAGTCCGGCTGCTACGATGTTCTTAGCTACATATCTTGCAGCGTAAGCAGCAGAACGGTCTACCTTTGTGCAGTCCTTGCCTGAGAATGCTCCGCCGCCGTGACGTGCATATCCACCATAAGTATCTACGATAATCTTTCTTCCTGTTAATCCACTGTCTCCGTGTGGTCCACCGATTACGAATCTTCCTGTAGGGTTAATGAAGAACTTTGTATTCTCGTCAACCATATCTTGTGGAAGAATTGCATCAAAAACGTATTTCTTAATATCTTCATGAATCTGTTCTTGTGTGACTTCAGGATCATGCTGTGTAGAAAGAACAACCGCATCGAGACGGTCTGGTTTACCATTCTCGTCATATTCTACAGTAACCTGTGTCTTTCCGTCTGGTCTTAAGTAAGACAGAGTTCCGTCTTTACGAACCTTTGTGAGCTGTCTGGATAACTTGTGAGCTAATGCGATAGGATATGGCATATACTCTTCTGTCTCGTTGCTGGCGTAACCGAACATCATACCCTGGTCTCCAGCTCCGATTGCTTCTAATTCTTCATCGCTCATCTTGTTCTCTCTTGCTTCAAGTGCTTTATCAACACCCATAGCAATATCGGAAGACTGCTCATCTAAAGCAACCATAACACCGCATGTATCTGCGTCAAAACCATATTTACCCCTTGTATATCCAATCTCTTTGATTGTATCACGGACAAGCTTCTGAATGTCCACATATGCACTTGTTGTTACTTCTCCCATAACAAGTACAAGGCCTGTTGTCATTGCTGTCTCGCAGGCAACACGGCTCATAGGGTCTTTTTCCATTAATGCATCAAGTATAGCATCAGAAACCTGGTCACACATCTTATCCGGATGTCCTTCTGTTACAGATTCTGATGTAAATAATCTTCTTTCCATTATACTCTTCATCTCCAATTCTTAATTTACAGTACCTGTTTTATAAATAAATTTATTGGTTTCTTTCTCGGAATCAACCTTCTCAATCAATCCCCCAAGAGCACGGAGCTTCTCATCGAATCTCTCATATCCTCTCTGAATATAACCAATCTGAGTTACCGTTGTATATCCTTCGGCTGCAAGTCCTGCGATAACAAGAGCTGCTCCTGCACGAAGGTCTGGTGCTGCTACTGATGCACCTGTATACTTCTCAACACCGTGAATAATCGCAGTGTTGCCTTCTACCATCTTAATATTGGCTCCCATACGACGAAGCTCTTCTACATAGCGAAAACGATTCTCAAAAATGCTTTCTGTAATCGTACTTGTACCTGTAGAAAGCCCCAGTGTAATTGCCATCTGTGGCTGCATATCTGTAGGAAATCCCGGATATGGAAGTGTCTTGATCTGTGTGTGACGCAGACGCTGCGCTGCCACAACTCTTACTGCATCATCAGACTCTTCAATCTCTGCTCCAATCTCTATTAACTTCGCAGAAATTGTCTCTAAATGTTTAGGAATTACGTTCTTAATCAGAACATCTCCTCTGGTAGCTGCCGCTGCCATCATGAAAGTTCCAGCCTCAATCTGGTCTGGAATTACAGAATATTCTGTATCGTGGAACTTCTCTACACCTTTGATACGGATAACATCAGTTCCAGCACCGCGAATATTGGCTCCCATGCTGTTTAAGAAGTTCGCAACATCCACGATATGCGGCTCTTTTGCAGCATTCTCAATTACAGTATTACCCTGTGCGAGTGATGCTGCCATCATAATATTAATTGTTGCACCAACAGAAACCACATCTAAGTAAATGCGGTTTCCAACAAGCTGTTCTGCCTGTGCGATAATCATGCCATGTTCAATCTTAACTTCCGCACCAAGTGCACGGAATCCCTTAATGTGCTGGTCGATTGGACGGCTTCCGATATCACATCCTCCCGGAAGAACAACCTGTGCTTTTCTATACTTACCAAGTAAAGCTCCAATTAAATAATAGGAAGCTCTGATTTTTCTAATATATTCATTATCTACAATTAAGTCTCCAGTAGAATCGATATTCTTTCCACTGATTACAACTTCATTATCTCCCTTACGGTCAATCGTTGCTCCAATGCCTTCCATTGCCTGTAAAAGAACATTGGTATCTCTAACATTCGGCATATTATCAATTAAACATTCTCCATCAGTCATAATGGCAGCTGCCAGAATTCCTAATGCTGCATTCTTTGCTCCACCAATTACAACTTCACCAACTAACGGATTACCACCTTTAATAATATACTGTTCCATTTCGCACCTCTATAATCTATTCTAAACGTTATTATTCTTAACACTAATTTTCAAACTTAAGTAAAACTAAATAAATTCTAAGTAAAAACTTCTATGTAAAAAAAATTCAAGTAATAAATTCCTAACTAAAATATTTTTATATAAATATAGGAATTTAAACAAATCAAATCCAAAATATTTCTATCTGAATTTCCAAATTTAAATAAGAAACTTCTATTTTGTACAAAATTCCAAATAACAAATTCTATTCAAATTATTTTCATTTTAAACATAAAAATCCAAATAACAGATTTTTAATCAAAATATTTTCATTTCAAAAAATCAGATAATAAAATATCAACCAAAAAAATGGAATTTCTATTCCAAAGATTACTCTCTACACAAAAATGAATTCAAAATAAAAATAAAATTATCGTAACTATTCATAATCCGTTTACAAAGACGTATTCCCGATGCCTTCTCTTATACGGTTATTTTTATCTGAATAGTTATAAACTACCTGTAATCCTGTTTCAAAAATTCCTGTCATGATATTTTATATCTCAAACAAATATGTACTTTTCTTCATAATTCAAATTAAACCTAGAATCATTTTATTATATCATATTCCCTGATTTATTGTAAATCAGAAATTATTACAAAATAAATGTTTTAATTTATCTATTTTTTCTCTTTTTTTTCTTCTTGCGAACAGAATATCCAAATGTCCCCAAAGATTCTCCCAGTCCAAAATATGTCCCGTGAGAATATACAATTGGTGCTGCCTTCTCTAAATGAAACGTTCCTCTCTCATCCATATAGGAATCGTCTACTGTCACATGAACAACATCTGCTATAAACATCGTGTGAGAACCAAGTGGCACTTCCTCTCTGACACGGCACTCGATATTTACCGGACTATCCTCAATGACAGGAGCATTAATTTTCTTTGCTTCCCCTTTAATCAGGCCAGTCTGTTCAAACTTGTCCATATCCCTTCCGGAACGGACACCACAGAAATCGGTTGCTTTTGCAATCTTTTCCGTAGTGAGGTTTACAACAAATTCTCCTGTTTCATGTAACGCTTTATAGGAATGTCTCTCTGGGCGAACAGAAATGTAGAGCATGGGTGGATTGGTACATACCGTTCCTGTCCAGGCCACTGTTATAATATTATCATTTCCCTCTTTATCTCTCACCGATACCATAACCGCCGGAAGAGGGTATAACATATTACCCGGCTTAAAATCTAATTTACCCATACTCTGTCCTTTCTATTACTGAAATTATTGTAAAAATTACTATAAATATCCCTAATTATTTTTTCATCCAAACTATCTGATATTTATAAATCAGATACTTTGAATCACCTTTGTAAACAACATTCCAGAAAACCATCAATACTTACAAAATGTAAATTTCCAGAATTTTACCATAAGCAATTAATGAATAATTAGATAGATTTCTTAATTGACTGTCTGATTTCTTCTAACTGCTCCGCGGAAATCTCCTGCTGTGGCCAGTTAAGATTCAGTCCATCTCCCTCATAACGAGGAATCAGATGTAAGTGGAAATGATTTACAGTCTGTCCTGCAATCTCTCCATTATTCTGAACAAGGTTCAGCCCGTCACACTTTAACGCATCTCTCATTGCTCTTGCGATGCAGGTAGCCAATGCAAATAACTTGCCAGCTGTCTCTCCATCTAAATCATAAATATTGTCAAAATGTTCCTTAGGGATAATGAGACAATGTCCCTTTGTTGCCGGATTCACATCAAGAATTACCGTGAAATGGCTGTCTTCATAAACCGTAGCAGAATGAATCTCTCCTTTTGCAATCTTACAGAATATACAATCTTCTTTCATTATTAAACACACCTTTCTCTTCCTATAGCGTGTTTGAAAAATGCTCTAGTACATATCGAAAAAACAAAAAACAATCTGCACATCTCGCTTTATAAAAAAACACTTTCAAACACATACCAATATTTCATATCTAATATTATAAATATATATAAAACCCTTTAAAACTTAAAAATCAATGTCGCCAGTGGCGGCACAGATATTTTAATGGAGTATGGTCTCAAATCCCAACATTCAGAAACCGCCTGAACTTCCTGATGCTCGTCTCTGCCTTCGCCGCCAAATTCCACAGCATCGCTATTCGAAATCATTGTATACTTTCCAGCTTTCGGAACACCTACCTGGCAGTTCTCTTTCTCTTCTGTGCCAAAGTTACATATAAATAGCAGATTATCTCTGCCTGACGGTGACTTTCTCATAAATCTTAATACAGAGGACTCCGCATCCATCCCGTTAATCCACTCAAAAGAAGCTCTCAGTGGATCATACTCATAAAGGGCAGGATATTCCTGATAAATCCGAATCAGGGACTTCACATATTCCTGCGAAGAAATATTTTCATGTGAATGAAGATCCCATGCCTTTCTTCCGGGTACTCCCATCAGATAGCCATAAGACATCCTGACTCCTGTTAACTTATCATAATCACATGAAGGCTTCTTGTCAATGAGAGATTCATCAAAAAGATTATTTTTCTCTTTATTAAGTAAAAGCAGTGTATTAGAGAAATCTCCCTTCATCAATGGTTGTGAAAGACAGAAATATTTTCCCTGTCTCTTCTCAAAATCTGTTCCAAGATATTCTTCCACTCCTGCTTTTAATTCCATATTCCATTCAAAGTCAAAGAAGTCTCTTGTCTGTTTTCCTTTTATTTCTTCCCCAATGAACAGTACACTGTTGTCTTCTTTTTTTATTACTTCTTTTGCTTTCTCAAGAAAATCAGAAGAATTCTCACTCAATCCCCGAAATACAAATCCATCGATATGATATTCTTTTATCCAGAACAAGATATTAGCAAGAAGATAGTTGACTGCCTGCGGATGTTTTTTCTCAAAAAGATGTACCGCTCTTGTTAAATATTCTGGTGATATTTCTAACATAACTCCAATATTTCTTTTATGTGAACGGTTCACAAAAAATCGCATTGTATCCGGTGTGTTCCCGTAAAATGCCGGCTCAAAAAATCCTCTTTCCACTCCGAGTTTCGCTCTCTCCGGTGTGCCTCGGAGTAAAATATGTGTATGCCCCATATCCTGCACAATTTCCTGTACTTTCTCATCCGGGGAATCTAATTCACTAATCCGTACTTCACACACAGACATCGGTGTCTTAAAAACATTTCCATGATATCGTTTGGAAAGCCATCTCGAATCCTCCCAGCGAAATCGCCCAAGATCAAACATTCTTGACGCGCCGTTTTCCTTTTCCTCATTCATTACGGCATATGGGTCAACCATCTGTATTATGTCACCCTGTACATTTTTTATTTCAAATTTATAAAACTGTCCACAGGAAAGTCCTGGAATAAACAGTTCAAAAATGTCGGAGTTCTCCATTTTGTGCATCGGATATAACATCCCATTCCAATAATTAAAATCACCAACTACGCTGACACGCCTTGCTCCTGGTGCCCATACTGCAAAATACATTCCTTCTGTATTTCCAAGTTTTACTTTATGACAGCCCATCTTATGATAAACTTCTGTCCAGTTTCCTTTTGAGAATAATTTTTCTTCTTCTTCCGTAATCAGCCCTTCATAACTGTATGGATCACTACTTATATAAGTATTTCCATCATGAAACGTCATATGTATCTGATAAGAGAATGGTCTTTTATGAGGAAGAAACAGTGAAAATACTGGCTGTCTTTCTACAGTATCCATAGGATAACGCTCGCCATCCTCTGAAATAACTTCCATCTTTACCGCATCTGGATGATAGGCAGAGATAACCTGTCCTTGTAAGATAAAATGTCGTCCCAGTAAATCTTTCGGCTTGCTGCAGTTACCAAAAACCAATTCCATAACCTGGTCTTTTTTTACGACTTCGCTGATTTCATATCTCATGTCATTCCCTCCTCTTTTCAGTTACTTTTTTCGAAAACAAACATTCATATATAGTATATTCAAAAATGCTTTCTGACATTCATAATCAAATATATAAATGTATTGTTACCTGGAATACAAATCATATTTAAAGCGCTTAATTCAAGAATATCCCGGCATTCTTGCTGGGAAAATATTTTTATATGACTTATACAATTTTTAATAGTTATTTACATTATAATTTTTTTAGATAAGAAAGTCAATAAATGTCAAAAAAGAAGAAATCCCAGAAACAGTAACTTTCCACTGTTTCTGAGATTTCTTCTTCATTTATAGCAACTAAATTAAGAAATTGTTTTTTTTATCTTTGGCCGGTATCTTCATGATAGATATTCTCTAAGATACCAGTCAATGACTAACGGCAACATGTTTACATGTTATTAGACATTTGCCTGTCACTTATTATACGTTTATTGTTCGTTTGTTTATTATTGTTTTATCATTATTCGAACAATCGGGACTACTTGCTTTCTACTGGCTTTCTTAAAAGGCCAAGCATAACTGCTCCAACGATGGAACCGATTGCTAAAGCAATGATATACATTAATGGATTTCCTACTACTGGGAATACGAAGATTCCACCATGAGGTGCCATCAGTGTACATTTGAATGCCATAGATAACGCTCCGGCTACTGCTGAACCGATTACACAAGAAGGAATAACGTGGAGGGGATCTCCTGCTGCGTATGGAATGGCTGCTTCAGAGATGAAGCAAAGTCCCATGATTGCGTTAACTGGTGCTGTTTTTCTATCGTTATCTGTGAATTTGTTTTTAAATACCCATGAAGCAATGGCAATAGCGATTGGAGGAACCATTCCACCTACCATAACGGCTGCCATGATCATGTAACCTGCGTCTGTCTGGTATGCTAAAGAAGCTGTACCAAATACATATGCTGCTTTGTTGAATGGGCCACCCATGTCAATGGACATCATACCACCAATAATTAATCCAAGTAAAATACTGTTTGCTCCGGATAAGGAGTTTAATGCGTCAGCAAGTAACTGGTTTAACCAGGAGAAGAATGGGTTAATTGCAAACATAATCACACTGATTAATAAAAGACCTGCAACTGGATAAATTAACATTGGTCTGAGACCATCCATGGAACTTGGCATTTTCTCAGTAATCTTTTCTAAAGCTAATACCAGATAACCTGCCAGAAAACCTGCAAATAATGCTCCAAGGAAACCACCGGAAATTACCGTGATGTCTGAATTAAAACAAGAAGCAAATGTTGTTCCGGCACTTGCGATTGCACCACCGGCAAAACCAACCATTAAACCAGGGCGATCAGCAATACTCATCGCAATGAATCCTGCAAGAATTGGAAGCATGAAGTTAAATGCTACACCACCGGCTGTCTTAAAGAATGCTGCCATTGGTGTGTTCATACCAAAGTTAGATGGGTCGATAGAATAATCATCTAACAAAAAGGCAATCGCAATAAGGATACCACCACCGATAACGAATGGAAGCATATTAGAAACACCGTTCATCAGATGTTTATAAATCTGACGTCCAAAGCTTTCATCTCCTTCGGAAGCAGTGCTTGCTGCCTTACCGCCTTCATGATGATAAATCGGTCCGTCACCTTTTACTGCTCTCTCGATTAATTCCTGAGATTTATGAATACCATCGGAAACTTTTACTTTGATAACTGGCTTGCCATCGAAACGAGCCATTTCTACATTTTTATCTGCTGCAATGATGATTCCGTCGCAGGCATCAATTTCTTCCTGAGTAAGAACATTTTTCGCTCCACCGGAACCATTAGTTTCTACCTTAATAGAAATTCCTAATTCCTTACCTTTTTCTTCAAGTGCTTCGGCTGCCATATAAGTATGTGCGATACCTGTTGGACATGCAGTTACTGCAAGAACCTGGTATCCGGCTTTCTTTGCAGGAGCTTCAGCTGTCTGCGCTGCCTTGTCTTCTTCTCCGTATTTTTCTGTTTCCTTTTCATCAATTGCTGCTAAAAATGCATCAACTTCTTTAGCAGATAATAACTTTTCACGGAAAGCAGGATCCATTAAAATAGTAGATAATCTGGATAATGCTTCCAAATGAACATCAGAACCTTCTGCAGGAGCTGCAATCATAAAGAAAAGATTGGATGGCTCTCCGTCAAGTGCTGCACAATCAACTCCAGATGGTACTGTGATTGCTGCGATACCCGGGTTGATAACCGCTTCATTTTTTGAATGTGGAATACAGATTCCCTCTGCGATTGCAGTAGGTCCTTCGGATTCTCTTTTCATGATTCCTGCTTTAAAAGCAGCTTTGTCTTTGATGTTGCCAACTTCTTTATGAAGGTCAACGAGTAAATCAAGCATCTGTTCTTTTGTGCTTACTTCTGCGTTAAGAACAACTGCCTCTTTCTTTAACAAATCGACAATTCTCATAATTTTTTCCTCTCTAAAAAATTTAAAATATTTTTTGTTTTATCTCAAATTTCTGTTTCATTTTAGTTTCTATCATATTCAACTTTTTGAATATAAAATGATAACAGGAACTTTTTAATAAATTCAAAGCACATTCGCTGATTTGATTCAGCATTTTTAAACTTTATTCGGTAATCTGTTTCAGCATCTTTTCATACATTTCCAGAGATGCAAGTCCCTCGGAAAATGCTGTGGCACTACCTGCGGCTGTACCGCTCTTTAATGCTTCTTCATAATTACCACCGCGGATATATCCTGTGATAAATCCTGCCACCATAGAATCTCCGGCACCAACGGAATTTACTACTTTGCCCTTCGGTGTTCCCATCTTAATGTTCTGACCATCTTCTGTGATAAGAATGGCTCCGTCTCCAGCCATGGAAATCAATACATTTACTGCTCCCTTTTCCTGAAGCTTCTTTGCGTAATGTACGATGTCCTCATCTGTTTTACATACTGTTCCGAACATTTCCCCAAGTTCATGGTTATTTGGCTTAATTAAGAACGGATGATATTTTAAAACATTAAGAAGTAAATCTTTTGTCGCATCTACAACTACACGGATTCCTTTGGATTCAAGTCTTGCAAGAATTTTTTCATAAATGTCTTCCGGCAATGTGTTTGGAATACTTCCTGCCAATACAAGAATATCTTCTTTTGTAAGAGTAGCAAGCTTTGCAAAAAGTTCATTGATTGCTTCTTCTGTAATTACTGGTCCCTGTCCGTTAATCTCTGTCTCATCGCCATGTTTTACTTTTACATTGATTCTGGAATTGCCCTCTGGCAGATGAATGAAATCGGTGTGGATTCCCTGTGCTGCCAGTCCATCCTCAATTGCCTTTCCTGTAAATCCTGCAACAAAACCAAGAGCTGTTGTTTCAAGGCCGAGAGTATTCAAAATCGTAGATACGTTAATTCCTTTTCCACCGTAAAAAATAGATTCTCTTGTAGAACGATTGACATCTCCTAATTTCAGATCGTCAAGGAATACTACATAATCTAAAGCCGGATTAAAAGTTACCGTATAAATCATTACTTTCGTTCCCTCCTTTAAGTTCCCTTTTTCAATGTACTTACGGAATCTTTTATACCTGATTTCTATAGGAGAGATTCCAGAAATACATTTTGTAGTTTTGACTTGCTTTGTTTGTGATTAAAGTATAACAAAACAATACCTTTTATACATCTAACGAATGTCATTGATATCAATTTGAATTTGTCATATTCTTATATGACATTTGTCACTTTTTTAGAATTTTGTCGATTTGATTCTTCATTTGGAATAAAAATGTGCTGCTGTCACCCTCCTCATCTACATAACTTTTAATAAGACTGTCTGTTTTCTCATAAGCTTCTTCATACTGTTCAAAACGATTTGGAATTACTCCGGCATCAATTGCTGTATCAAGAAGGGACATATCTATTATGCTGTCTCCCGGTGTATCTTTATTCAGCAGATTCATTGTATCCTGTGAAGTATTTACAGATTTTAATACAGAAGCTGCTGAGGTATCTTCGTATACAAGTTTTTGAATATCTGTATCTGTTGTAAGTAATTTCACAAAATCCCATGCACATTGCTTTTTCTCTGTCCTTGAACTCATTCCTGCCATAAGTGCACTCATCTCCGAACGGTTATCCCCAGAAGGCCCTGCTGGCATACGGATACATGTCCACTCAAAGCCAGAATATTTTTTGATTCTCCACGGATATGGCATGTAAGTTCTATAGTCAGAAAATGTAAACGGACGAAATGCCACTTTTCCCAAATCGAAATCATTAGATGTGACCTGATAATTCCGATTTGTTGCTTCAAGGCGCTTTACAAATTCAAGCGACTGCGAAAACTTTTCATCAAGAAAATTTGAGGATGTCCCGCTCTGATTAAATGGTGTTATTCCGTTCGAATATACTGCCTGTAGCCATGTATAGTCATAACATCCAAATTGATCCATCTGTCCATCTCCATCAGAATCTTTCACTATTGTTTTACAGATGTCATAAAAATCATCCCACGTCCAGTCATTATCCGGGACTTTAATTCCCTCTTTTTGTAAAAGCGTCTTATTTACAAACATCAGGGTCGGATTACATTCCATCGGAAGTGCATACTGGCTTCCTTCATATTGTCCGGCTTTATAAACAGAAGAATAAAACACATTGGAATCAAATTCTTTATCGCCGCCAACTAACATATCTAAATTTTTCAAAGCACCAAGCGATGCTAAAGTATTAAAATCCTCATCCAATACCAGATACACATCTGGTTCCGTTCCCTTTAAAATCTGTTCTGAAAGCCACTCTGAATAATCATTTGAAAGAATGCCCTTTTCATATTCTACCTTTACATTTGGATATTTCGATTCAAACTTCTTAATCGCCTGATCAAGAATCTCATAATGCACTGTCCCGGGGACCTCCCAATTGCTTCCATAAAAAATTCCTACCCGGAGCGTATTCTGGTCTCCATAATGTAGATAGAGCAGGCTGCTTATAAAAAGAACTGCCATTACAAAAAGGATTCCTGTCCCTTTTTTTAACTTTATATCTCCCATTATTGTCTCCTCCGATATTCAAATTCATTTATTTATCCGACTATATCAATTACCTTATTCTCCAATATATCTATTTACCGCTCCTGTTTGCACCGCCCAGATTGCAAGCTGCGTTCTATCCCTGAGTTCTAACTTACTGAGAACGGAACTTAAGTAGTTACGGACAGTTCCTTCAGAAAGTGCAAGTTCCGATGCAATCTCTTTATTTGACATTCCACATCCTATTTTCTGAATGACTCTCCATTCTGTTTTTGTCAATTCCTCTGTAAGTTCATTATCCACCTGAATCGCATAGCTGCTCTGTGCCATATGATTAAATAATTTTACAACCTTATCCGTAATTTCTGGATTAATCATTGCCTTTCCACTCACAACTGTCCGAATTGCCTCCGCAAGATTCTTCATGGAAATTCCTTTTAAGAGATAGCCACTTGCTCCATACTTTAACGCTCCAAAAATATATTCATCATCATCAAAAGTTGTGAGAACGATAATATAAATATCTGGATATTTTTCCTTGACCAGACGAGTACATTCTACACCGTCAATACCTGGCATACGAATGTCCATCAATATAACATTCGGCTTTTCCTTTTTTATTTCGGAAAGTACCTGCTCTCCGTTTTCCGCTATTCCTGTTACTTCCATATCTTCATTTGCCCCAAGAACAATTTTCAGACTTTCCCGAATCAATTCCTGGTCATCTGCTATTAATACTTTGATCATTGTCTATTCCTCTTATTTTTATTATATTTATTATTTTCGATATATTTAATAATATCTCATTTTAGTTCTATTTTTATCTTGCCGACATTTTCTTGATATATTTCAAAATGCCCTCTTTCCTATTTTCACTGACTGTCCTTCGCTTTGTCATTGTTGTCTGCGAGATTATTTAACTCATCTCTATCCTTTTTTCCAGTCAGCTTATTTCGAATCGGTATCTTCGCAATAATCGTAAACCCGATCATTCCTTGATAGTTAACCTCACCATTTAGAAGCTCTACCCTTTCTCTTATATGTTTTAAACCAAAGCCTTCTTTTATTGACTCACAACCGCAGCCATTATCACTGATGATAATCATCAGCTCCTCATCTTTTTCGCTAATACGAATCCAGATTTCTGTTGCCTTTCCGTGGCGAATAGCGTTGGTCGTGCTCTCCTGTATAATACGGTAAATGACTTCCTCCTCATCTGCCTCAAATTCAAGTTCTTCCATATAAGAAACAAAGTAAATTTTCGTGTTCGTGACCTTTGACATATCCTCTATCATCTGATGAATCGCATTGTTCAGTGACATTCGCTCTAATGCATCCGGCTTTAACTTTCTTACCGAACGGCGGACATCCTGAAGCCCACGTCTTGCAGTATCGCCGATTCCTTCCAGCTGTTCTTTCGCTTTATCTGGTGCAATGTCCATAAGTACCAGTACCGCATCAATCCCAACTGATATTCCTGTTAAAATATGTCCCAGCGTATCATGGATTTCTCTTGCCAGGCGATTTCTCTCTTTCGTCTCTCCCATTAATTCTTTTTCCTGAGCGAACTCATGAAGCTGTTCATTTGCTTTTTGCAACTGTTCATTTAAAAGCTTGATTCGTTCTCTCTCTCTTCGGTCCTTCATCATAAGAATAACAATGTATATTAGAAACAAGACCATATTTGTAATCTCACAAATCGTCTTTACACTGAGAAAAATCCTTTCTGTATTCCAGTCATAAAATGCAACCCACGTCTCAAAAGAATTTAATGGAATAAACATCGTAACAAGATTGTAACTGCATACCATGTAACATAAAAATGCAATAAATAAAAATATCAATTTATTTTTCCTGTCCTCGACATAGGTGAGCATATCCGCTACTACAAGAAAAATCACTCCATTATAAGACATATCTAACTCTTTCAATACAAAAATAAGAAAGATAATCTCGAACACATTCCACAGTAAAACCTTCTCTTTGCCCTCGGCCTCATTTTTTCTCTTGTAATAAATAATCCCACATAAAAAAAAGAGAGAAAATACTACCATAATGATTCTTTGTTCCGGTCTTTCCGGCATCACCTTAAGCGTTCCAATAAATTTTTGTGCTTCCTGAGCCACCGCCACCCTGTACTGTGTCAATACGATGGTAAAAGTAAGAAAGAGAACAATAATCACATTAAGCAATACCATCATCGTAAAACACTGGTGCTGATATCCTGCCGCGTCCTTTCTTTTTTCCATTGATATTCCTCCTTCCTCTTACTGCCATCCTGACAGGCTATAATCATTTATATTGTCTTTTGTAATAAGGGAAACAGGAACAATGCACTGCTTTTCAGTTTTCTTTCCATCAAGAATTTTGTAAAGCATTTCCACAGTTTTCTTTCCGGTAGTTCTTGGTGACTGTGCTGAAGTTGCCGCCATCTTGTTTTCATAGATCATCGTTTTAGCCTCCGGCGAACCATCCGCCCCATATACAAGAACATCTGATAACATATGCTCCGCATCTAACGCAGCCATCGCCCCCATTGCACTTGGATCATTTAATGCCATTACCACATCAATATCTTTCGTTTTATTTAAAACTTTTTCCACCAGCGGCTGAGAAAGTTCAAGCTGCCCCTGACATTCAAGTTCTCCTACATTCTCATACTTCCATCCAGCCTTCTCAAGTGTTTCCTTAAATCCTTTAATTCGGTCGATTGCCGATTTATTTTCCGACTGAACTAAAAAAAGAATCTTCCCTTTTTTTCTCCGTTTCATTAAATCTTTCGCACACTGTTCTCCTGCCTGATAATTATTTGAAACAACCGTACCATCTACAAAACTCCGGTTATAAATCAACGTATCCACAGCAATCACCGGAATCCCTGCTTTTTTTGCTTTTTTTAATGAAGAGCCTATTTTTTTCCAGTCCACAGCGTTAATCAGAATACAGTCCACTTTTTCTTCAATAAATTTCTCCACCTGCTTTGCCTGCACTTTCGCATCCATGCCCGAATCCCTTGTTTCAAGCACATCGCCCTTACTTTCCACAACCGCTTTAATCTCCTCATTAATCACTTCAAAATACGGGTTATTCATTGTCATATACAAAGCACCGATTGTTCTTTTCGATTTTTCACTCTCATTCTTATTCCTGCTGAAAAATAAAAGCGCAATACTTACAATGCAAATCGTTGCCACAATAATATAGCCTATACATAAAATTGCTTTCTTCCCTCTCACATCTGTCCCTCCTATATTCAATAATCTGCTCTCGGAATCTTTTTGTACTTGATTTTGATAATCATCACTTGCTATTATTGTAACTTTTTCGGCAATTTTTGTCTATCCATACAGGGAAAAATCGAAAAACCTCTTATCTTGACACACACAAAAAAAGCCCCTATACTTTTAAATATAAAAGAAGGCATACTAACTATGTTTTTCAGATTATTTTATGAAAAAAGAAGAAAAAATAATTTCTATAATAACTAATCAAAACAAAAATCAACTAAATTTGCATGTTTCTGAACGATTCAAAATTTTATTATAAAAAGGAGGACTGCTCATGAATTGTCCAAACTGTGGCACATATTATGATGAGAACGAAAAGATATGTAAAAAATGTCACACCCCTTTAAGCAATGCAGTTTACAATCAGGTATCATCAGGTAATGACATAAATCAACCTGCCCCTAAGAGAAAAAGCTTTGTACCGATCGTTGCAGCTATTCTTATCTGCTGCCTTATCGCAGGCGGAATCGGAGGATACTTTTATTACATTTCCCGCGTAAAACAAGGTTGCCGGGAAGCAACCAGGCAGATTTTCACTTACGCCAAAAATATGGACTTCTCCGACGTGGCTCCTTCCGATTTACCGGAACCACTGAAGTCCGAACCAAACGTAAGAGAACTCGTAAAACAACAATTAAAAACATACATCGGTGATAGCGAACTCGGCTCACTCGTAGATGTTGACAGTATTGACGTAACTACTCTATGTGATGAGATGGTCGATCAGGCATCTTACAAAATTACCGATGTCTCCGCAACCTATAACTCCTGCACTGTAACCGTCACTACAAAAAATATCGACTTCTACAGCCTGCCAGGAACCATCTATGATGAAATCAAATCCCAGATTACCGATGGAAACTCCTCTTTATGGACTTCCATAAAGAACTCTATCTCCTCCCTCTTAGGAGGAAGCAGCCAGACATCCATCGAAAAAATTGACATATCTGAGAACTTGAAAAACTGGTACAAAGAAACAAAGAAAAACGGCCCAACGAGAAAAACTACGGGAAAAATCGTATTCGGAATTAAGGATGGAAAATGGGCTCTGATTTCATTTGATGAAAGGCTAATCTACGGGTATTACGGCCTGCGGCCTCTGCAATAGTGAGGTTGGTGGCTAAGCAGACGAACCCCCGAAGCCTGGCATATGTAAAAATGATTTTCTCTTTTCGGTCTGGCAAAGTCAGAATCCTTGCAAAGAAATATCCCCAGATGTGGCTTCGGAGCAAGATTTGGATGCGAGCATTCAAACCACCGCGACTAAAGTCACATCTGGGGATTATTTCTTTACAAGGATTCGTCTCTTCTAATGAGCCAAATCATTATTCAAATACTTACCTATATGTTCAATTGCTTTTGTTTCATCATCGCCTTTTGCAATTACATTAATCTTTCCACCTGCTGGAACACCTAAAGTCATCATTCCCATAATGCTCTTGGCATTCACCTTTTTGTTTTTCACCTCCACATATACACTGCTGTCATACTGGCTTGCAATCTGAATGAATAACGCAATGGTGCTTGGGTCTAATCCTGAAGGGATTTTAATCTCCATCTCTCTTGAAATCATGTTAACCTCCTATTTTGCTATAAATGAAATAAATTTATCTTAGTATTTTCAGCTTTGCCAAAGCAAATACTGAAAAAATATTACAGATGCCCTTTTTCCCTAATATCCTGAGCAATTTGACTCAGTTTTCTTAATCTGTGATTCACACCGGACTTTCCTACTGGAGAACTAAGTTTTTCGCCAAGTTCCTTTAATGTTGCATCCGGTTCCTCTAACCTGGCATAGGCAATGTCCCGAAGGTTCTCGGATAATCGCTCTAAACCAACTGTATTTTTTATATATTCAATATCTTCAATTTGTTTTCTCGCTGCAGATACGGTCTTATTTATGTTCGCTGCTTCGCAGTTTACTCTCCTGTTTACTGAGTTACGCACATCTTTTAAAATGCGTACATTCTCAAACTTCATGAGAGCAATATGTGCTTCCATTATATTCAATGTGTCCGAAATCATAGCACCTTCTTTTAAGTAAACTACATAATATTTCTTTCGCAGTACAATCTTCGCCTCTAATCCAAAAAATTCAAACAATTCTTTTATCTGCGCTGCTTTCTCACTTGATATGCAGGCAATTTCAAAATGATAATTCTTCTCCGGGTCTGTGATAGAACCGGCAGAAAGAAATGCTCCGCGCAAAAATGCTCTGCGGCAGCAGGTACGCTGCAATACCGGATTATCTTTCACAGAAAATTCTTCGTCCATCTGTCCAAGATTATTTATAAGCTGTGCTGTCTTTAAAATCTTTAACGTCTGTCCAGATTCCTCTATGGAAATCATATAAAAGCGATTCTTTTTTAAAAATTCATGCTGTGTTGTAGAAACTTGCGGCTGAAAATGAAAAACGTCTTTAATCAGAGAATAAAATCTTCTGGCTACTGATACATTTTCCGTGTGAAGAATGAGAGAATATCTTCCATCTTCACATTTGATTTTTCCACAAAGTCCAATAATTGCGGCAAGTTCCGCAATCATGCAGTGATTTTCGTGACCGTCCACATGAGAAAGTTCTTCTTTTACTTCAGAAGAAAATGACATATTCTATCTCCTTACATCAATTACTCGATTACTTTCCTTTTGTCCGGGCGTCTTTCTCAATATCCCGGTGTTCCATACGAACGGTATACGGAAACTTTTTCAGCCTTGCATAAAGCCCGTTCGTTATCGTAACAGAACGATGCTTGCCACCGGTACAGCCGATGCCAATAACAAGGCTGTTCTTTCCCTCGTCTAAATAACGTGGGATAAGAAACTGCATTAAATCTTCCAGTTTATCAAGAAACTTTCGGCCGTCTCCATTCTTCATGACATATTCCTGAATGGAACGGTCATTACCTGTGAGCGGACGCAATGCCTGCTCATAATAAGGATTCGGAAGAAAACGCACATCAAATACCAAATCAGCATCTGAAGGGATTCCATATTTGAATCCGAAGGAGAGTACTGTGATAATAAAATTACCATATTCCTCATTCCCGACAAAAATTTTCTCCACTTCCTGTCGTAATTCTCTGGTAAGAAGAGTCGTTGTATCAATAATATAATCTGCCCTGTCCCGGATAAAAGAAATCATCTCACGCTCTCTGGAAATCCCCGTTTCTATGCGGTCCTCCTTTGCGAGCGGATGGGTTCTTCTTGTCTCTTTATATCGCTTGACAAGAGTCTCATCTTCTGCATCTAAAAACAGAATCTCATATTCTATTCCAAGTTCACACAAGACTTCTAACTGACTGTTTAATCTGGTGAGCTGTTCTCCGTTACGGATATCAACTCCTACCGCCACTTTGTCTACTTCAGTCTGTCTGTCAGAAGCAATCTCTCCGAAATTCGGAAGCAATGCAACTGGCAGATTGTCCACACAAAAGAAACCAAAGTCCTCAAGAACCTTTAATGCGGTACTCTTTCCTGCACCAGACATGCCGGAAACTATTACAAATCTCACTCTCTCACCTCTGTATCCGCAAATCCGACAAAGCGGACTTCCGGCTGCATCATAACATTAAACTGTTTCATTACTTTTTTCTGTACCTGTTTTATTAAAAAAGCTACCTCTTCTGCTGTCGCCCCGCCACGGTTAACCACAAATCCGCTATGCTTCTCGGATACCTGTGCACCGCCTACGGTATAGCCTTTTAATCCGGCATCCTGAATTAACTTTCCTGCGAAATAACCTTCCGGTCTCTTAAAAGTACTTCCCGCACTTGGAAACTCTAAAGGCTGTTTCTCTCTTCTGGCTTTGGCCAGCTCATCCATTCGTGCCTTAATCTTATCAGACTCACCTTTTTCAAATGAAAAACGCGCAGACAAAACAACGTAGTTTTTCTCAAAAATACAGCTATGACGGTAAGACAAATCTAATTCCTCTCCCGTTAATGTAAGAAATTCTCCCTCCTGCGTCAATACTTCCGCATCAAGAAGGACATCTTTCACTTCACCGCCATATGCTCCTGCATTCATGGCAACTGCTCCACCTACGGAGCCAGGGATTCCTGCCGCAAACTCAAAACCGGTGAGTCCGGCATTCCATGCAGCTCTGGCTGTTCTGCTAAGCAAAGCACCCGCCTGCACTTCAATTACTGTATCCTTCACAGAAATTGCCTGGAAGTTCTTACCTATCTGGATAATCATTCCTCGAAAACCTTCGTCCGATACCAGCAGGTTACTTCCATTACCCATAACAAAAAAAGGAATCCCCGCTTCTTTTGCACAATAAACCGCACTTCTGATTTCTTCCCTTGTTGCCGGCTGAACAAAAACATCTGCCGGGCCTCCAATGGCAAAACTTGTGTGCTTATTCATCGGTTCCTGCTCTGTTACTGTTCCTGCTTTAATCTGCTCTCTCAAATTCTGAAGGAATTCCTTATTCATAATATCTCCTATATATCTCCTATCTAAAACACTTAAAACAACTATATAGTTGCATCCTATATTTAGATACATACTATATGATACTCTAAAACGTGGGGAAGTACAATGTGGAAAAAACACAAAATAAAAGGGAGCTTTCTCGCTCCCTTTAGATAAAGTGCCAAAAAAAGCTAATATTTTTGTTATCTCCCAGAACATTTGTTGTGCAAAAAAGTTTCATATATGATTCTTGTTAAAAATCCCTAAACAAAAAATTACCTGTTCATAATCAGCATGTATCCGAAAAATACTTTCTGCAAATTCAAGATTACCCCGGCATTCTTGCTGCGATATGGGAGTCATCTCACATCTGATATACCATAAATCAGAGGATTAGATTGCTTTCAGATTTTCCAAACACACTTTAGCTCTTTTGCAAATCTTAATTACTGTTCTTTCTGTTCTTCTTTATTCGTAGAAAGACTTCCCGTTACACGGTTATAAAGTTCCTGTGCTGCATTATATCCCATTTTTTTCGCACGATAGTTAATCGCTGCGGACTCTACGATAACCGCAAGGTTACGACCCGGACGAATTGGGATAGAGTAGCAGACAACCTTATTGCCGAGGAACTCAATATATTCTTCATCAAGGCCAAGTCTGTCGTAGTTTGCTTCTCTGTTCCAGTCTTCTAAACGGATAACCATGTCAATTGTCTGGTTATACATTACACTTTCCACACCGAACAATGTCTTTACATCAACAATACCGATACCACGAAGTTCGATAAAATGTCTTGTAATATCTGGAGATGTTCCCAGAAGGGTGTCGTCACTGATTTTACGTATTTCAACAACATCATCGGATACGAGACGGTGTCCACGGTGAATCAGTTCAAGAGCCGCCTCGCTCTTTCCGATTCCACTCTCACCCATGATCAAAACACCTTCGCCGTATACGTCAACCAAAACACCATGAATAGAAATACGTGGAGCAAGTTCCTCGCTCAGCCAGCGTACAGAGTTCGCAATAAAATCTGAAGTTGTCATCTCTGTTGTAAAGATTGGAACACCGTTCTTTTCTGCTGTATCAAGCATCTCTAGTGACGGCTCTAATCCACGGCAAAATACAAGGCATGGAATATTAAAGCTGAAAATCTTCTCACAAAGAGGTGGGATAGATTCCGGTGCAAGCTGCTTCATATATGCTGCCTCAACATTACCTATTACCTGAATTCTTTCTGAATCAAAATGTTCAAAAAATCCGGCAAGCTGCAATGCAAGACGGTTTACCGCAGACTGCTCAATCATAATGCTGTCTGTATCAATATCTGGTAACAGGCTTTTTAAATTCATCTTGTTTACAAATTCTGTAAGTTTTACCTTGTACATAATTCCCTCCGTAATTATCCGATGTACTCTCGGAATCTTTTTGTGCTTGATTTTGTGAGAAGATTTTTTGTCAGTTGTGTCCAAATTTTTGAGGCGTACGCGGTGCGTACGTTGATGAAATTCGGGTACGACTGGCGGAAAATCAGCCACAAAAGCAAGTGCAAGAAAGACTCCGAGAGTACATATCCATTTTTCATTAAGTTCATTTCTCTTGCAAACTACACAGTAAGATTCAGCCACAGTATCTGCCAGCCAAAATTACTTCTTTACTCTTCTTCATCGTAAAACCCATATTCTTTGGTTTGTATGTGAATCACTCAGCAGCAATACTATTCTCCCTGTGTATAATTTTGCAGAGTTGCGTTAGTATTATATCAGTATCCACACCATTCAAGAATGCCCCGGCATTCTTGCTGCGAGGTGGGAGTCATCTCACATCTGATATATTTATCATACCACATCCCCATTTTTTTTAGAAGTATCCTCATGAAAAAAGCGGTAAATTTCTTCGGCTACATTTTCTGTAATTCCATCTGCTTCACAAAGTTCTGTCACGGAAGCTTCTTTTATTTTTCCGATATCCTTAAAATGCTTCATCAGGCTTTTTCTTCGTGCAGGACCGATACCTTTAATATCATCAAGTACCGAATGTACCTGCTCTTTTCCACGGAGTGCTTTATGATATGTGATTGCAAAACGATGCGCCTCATCCTGCAAACGGGTTATCATCCGAAATGCTTCCGAATTTTTAGGAAATTCAATGATTTCATTGTTATAATATAAGGCTCTTGTACGATGGAAATCATCTTTTACCATACCGCAGACCGGAATAGTTAATCCCAGCTTTTCGAGGACCTGTAATGCAATGTTTACCTGGCCTTTTCCTCCATCCATCATAAGAATATCCGGAAAACGGGTAAAACTTCCAAGTTCCATATCCTGTCCCTTTTCTTCCCGCTCCTTCTGCTCCCTGATACCGTGGGAAAATCTTCTCTCTAACGCCTCTTCCATACAATGGTAATCATCCGGTCCGGCTACGGTTTTTATCTTAAATTTACGATAATCGCTTCGTTTAGCCTTACCTTTTTCAAAAACAACCATTGAAGCAACATTTTCATATCCATTTGTATTGGAAATGTCAAATGCCTCCATACGGTTTAAGTTCCCAATTCCTAATGCCTGCTCTAATTCATGTACCGCACCAATTGTTCTGCGTTCTTCTCTCTTTAATTTCTCACTGTCCTGTGCGAGAACATTCTGTGCATTCTTTCTTGCAAGCTCCATCATCTGATGTTTACTTCCACGCTTCGGCATAGCAAAAATCACTTTACTTCCACGCTTATCTGAAAGCCATTTTTCAAGAATTTCCTGATCAAGAACTTCTTCCTGCGTTAAAATTTCTTTTGGAATAAATGGAGTCCCTACATAGAACTGCTTAATAAAGTCCGTGATAATCTCTTGCTTTTCACTGTCTCCGATTCCTGTCATATGAAAATGATCTCTGCCGAGAAGCTTGCCGCTTCGGATAAAGAAAATAGCCACAACTGCCTCATCGCCGGCCTTTGCCATAGCAATAATATCCCTGTCATCTCCACCAGTATCATTGATTTTCTGCTTCTCACCGATTCGTTTTACATTTTCAATTAAATCACGATACTCGGCAGCCTGCTCAAACTCAAGTTCTGCGGCCGCTTTTTTCATTTTTTCTTCCAGACTGTTTATGATTTCTTTCTCATCGCCATTTAAAAACTTCAACGCCTTATCCACATGGGCGCGGTACTCTTCTTTAGAAATATAATTCTGACACGGTGCATCACACTGATTTATCTGATAATAAAGACAGGGCCGGTCCTTCCCTATCTCTTTAGGCAATGACCGGCTACAACTCCGTATTTTGTATACTTTTCTCATTAGTTCAATTGTATCCTTCACCGCCCCCGCACTCGTATACGGACCGAAATATTTCGATTTATCCCTTTTCACCTGACGGCAAAATAAAATTCTCGGATAATCTTCCTGCACTGTGACACGAATATATGGATAACTCTTGTCATCTTTCAGCATCGTATTGTAATGTGGACGGTGTTCTTTAATCAGATTACATTCCAAAACCAGAGCCTCAAGCTCCGAGTCTGTGATGATATATTCAAAATAAGCGATGTGAGAAACCATGTGCTGGATTTTTACACTCTTATTATAACTACTCTGAAAATACTGACGCACACGGTTCTTAAGGATTCTTGCCTTACCGACATAGATAATCTCATCCTGTGCATTATGCATCAGATATACCCCCGGCTTTGCCGGGAGTTTTTTCAGTTCTTCCTGAATATCAAACATAATTTACTCTTCCTGTTTTGTTTGCTCACTGTCTTTCTTTTCGGTAACTTTCTGTGCATCCTGACTTTCCGCATCTTTTAATGAAGATTCTTCTGATACCGTTTCTGCCTCGGATAATTCTGTTTTCTCCTTATCCTCTTCAACATTCGCTTCAACACTTTCCAGTTCATCTTTCTTTAAAGATTTATTGTAAATTTCCATGAATTCTTTACCGGTAATTGTCTCTTTTTCAATCAGGAATTCTGCAATCTCGTCCATAACTTCTCTGTGGTCTTCAATAATCTTTTTCGCCTTATCGTAAGCCACTTTGAGCATTTCTTTTACTTCTTCATCGATGAGTGCACCTGTTGCATCGGAACAGTTCATCACTGCACGTCCATCAAGATAACGGTTCTGTACAGACTCCAGTCCCATAAGTCCAAATCTTTCAGACATACCGTACTGTGTTACCATCGCTCTTGCAATCTGGGTCGCACGCTCGATATCATTAGAAGCTCCTGTTGTAACAGAATTAAATACAACTTCCTCGGCCGCACGTCCACCAAAAAGTGTAACTAATTCGCTGAGCATCTGCTCTTTGCTCATCAGATATTTTTCTTCTTCAGGAACCTGCATGGTGTAACCCAGTGCACCCATTGTTCTTGGAACAATCGTAATCTTCTGTACTGGTTCTGTATTTTTCTGCACAGCAATTGCCATAGCATGACCAACTTCGTGATAAGAAACGATTTTCTTTTCTTCCTCACCAAGAATACGGTCTTTCTTTTCTTTTCCGGCAATAACAACTTCTACTGCCTCTAACAGGTCTTTCTGAGATACTGCTTCTCTTCCAGCTTTAACTGCTGCAAGGGCGGCCTCGTTAATCATATTTGCAAGATCAGAACCTACGGCACCGGAAGTTGCCAGGGCAATTTCGTCAAAATTAACTGTCTCGTCCATCTTGACATTCTTCGCATGTACTTTTAATGTCTCCACACGGCCCTTTAAGTCGGGGCGTTCTACGATAACTCGTCTGTCAAAACGGCCCGGTCTGAGAAGTGCCTTATCTAATACTTCCGGACGGTTTGTCGCTGCTAAAATAACAAGACCCTTGGAAGAATCAAATCCATCCATCTCCGCAAGCAGGGCATTCAATGTCTGCTCACGCTCGTCATTTCCACCACCATAACGGCTGTCACGGCTCTTACCGATAGCATCAATCTCATCAATGAAAATGATACAAGGTGCCATAGACTGTGCCTGCTTAAACAGATCACGAACTCTTGATGCACCGACACCGACAAACATTTCTACAAAGTCGGAACCACTCAGAGAGAAGAACGGTACATTTGCCTCACCCGCAACTGCTTTTGCAAGTAAAGTTTTACCAGTTCCCGGAGGGCCTACTAACAGCGCACCCTTTGGAAGTCTGGCACCAATTTCAATATATTTACCAGGGTTATGAAGGAAATCAACCATCTCAGTAAGACTTTCCTTTGCCTCATCCTGACCGGCTACATCTGCAAAAGTAACTCCTGTCTTTTTCTCAACATATACCTTTGCATTACTCTTTCCTACACTTCCCATCATACCGCCGCCCTTGCCGATTCCACGCATAACAAAATACATCATTGCATAGATCAGCACAAACGGAAGTACATAACTAACCATAACAGAAAGAATCGCATTCGATCCACTGCTGTCCTGCTGTTCATAAGAACTAATCTTATTATTGTCCTCCGCTTCTTTTAAACGGTTAACCAGCAGTGCATCATTCATAGAAACCGTATAATATGTTGTTTTCATTAACGGATTCTGCTGTGTCTTCGGTTCGATATAAATCTTTCGGTCTGCTACCTGTACCTTTTTAATCTCTCCTTTATCCAACATCGTAAGAAACTTACTATACGAAATCTTCTTCTGTGAACCATTCTTATAACGGCTCATCACAGAAGTAAAGAGAGCGGTAATTCCAAGACAAACGACCAGAAGAATAATGGCAGACTTTATATTCTTCTTTTTGTTTGGATTATCATTCTGATTATTTTTTTTGTCCATTTACGCCTCCATGACGTTTCATATTATAATTTCTTCAATACCTCAATGGCATCTTTCATATAATTATTTTCAACGTACTCAATCTTTCCTGCATCACAGGCTGCGGCAAGTGCTGGGTCCATTGGAAGCTTAGCCAGAACAGGTACATCATACTCTGCCGCGATCTCATCAATGTGGCTTTCTCCAAATACCTTAATCTGCTTTCCACAGTCAGGACACTCTACATAACTCATATTCTCTACTAAACCAAGAATTGGAACATTCATCATTCTTGCCATGTTCACCGCTTTTTCTACGATCATTCCAACTAATTCCTGTGGAGAAGATACGATAACAATACCATCTAACGGAACAGACTGGAAAATAGTCAGCGGTACATCACCAGTTCCTGGAGGCATATCAATGAACATATAGTCAATGTTCTGCCATAATGTCTCTCCCCAGAACTGTTTGATTACTCCGCCAAGAACAGGCCCCCTCCAGATAACAGGATCTGTCTCATTCGCAAGCATCAGGTTAACAGAAACAATGTCGATTCCGCAAGTTGTTGTTGCTGGCAGAATCAGTCCTTCTGCGTTACCTACAAGATTCATGGAAAGACCAAATGCCTTTGGAATAGATGGTCCTGTGATATCTCCATCTAAAATAGCTGTCTTAAATCCTTCTCTCATAGAAGCTGCTGCAAGAAGTGAAGTTACCATAGACTTACCTACTCCACCTTTACCGGATACAACACCAATAACCTTCTTAACAGAACTTCCTTTACTTAACTTTACAAGAAAATCTTCTGGTTTGGACTCTCTCTGTGCGCAGCTTTCGCCACAACTGCTACAATCATGTGTACAATCGCTCATAATATTTACCTCTCGTTTAACTAAATTTTTTATAAAATTTCTATTAAAATTTTATCAATTTCTTTAGAAATTATTTGCTCAGTTTTCACTGAAATTACCCCTTAATTATTTGTAACTTTTTAACTTCAGAACAAATTTAATGTGACTGGTTATTCAAATTCAAGGATATATTCTGAATTTATATGCTCTGTTTGCCACCATGCCACTTCCTTTTCCTCGAAAACCCACCTGCGATACTTGAACACAAGGGCAAGATGATAGTATAGTAAGTATACTAAATGTGCGTTATTATCTCAAATTATTTATTCATCTGCTCTAAAATCTCTTTGACATTTTTCTCAATGTTCCCTTCAAATACAGCAGAACCACATACAAATATATTAGCCCCACATTCTGCAATCTCTTCTATATTCGAAGCCTTCACTCCACCGTCAACCTGAATATCCACATCAAGATTCTTCTCTGTGATCATCTTACGAAGCTCCCGAACCTTCTCGCCACAGTAAGGAATGTACTTCTGTCCTCCAAAACCTGGATTTACAGTCATAACTAATACCATATCCAGTTCTGGTAAAACATACTCAATCGCAGAAAGTGGTGTCGCAGGATTAATCGCAACGGCTGCCTTCTTACCGCAATCCTTAATCTGATGTACTACTCGGTCAAGATGTGTGCAGGCTTCTGCATGTACTGTAATAATATCTGCTCCTGCCTTTGCAAAATCTTCGATATATCTACCTGGGTCTTCTATCATTAAATGTGCATCAAAAATCACATCTGTGAGTGGACGAAGTGCCTTAATTACAGGATTTCCAAAAGAAATCTGTGGAACGAACATTCCATCCATGACATCAATATGCACATACTCTGCTCCGGCATCAATCGCAGTCAAAACATCTCTGCCCAGATTTGCAAAATCAGCAGACAAAATAGACGGTGCTAGTATCTTCTTCATCGGTACCTCCTTAATTTCTAAAAATATCATCTGTATATTTCTAACTCCAATATTACTATACTCCGATATTTTGTTTTTTATATGATGAGATAAAGTCTCACAGTATATCTTAACATAAACGTGGGATACTGCAAGCCGAAAATCAGAAAACCCTTGAAAAAAGCGAAAAAAAAGCTTTGCAATTTGCAATTTTTCTTTCTGCTATGCTACACTATAGCAGAAAATAACCAGTGTACTGTTTTATTGATTTCCAGCCAAATGACAATGATGCAGTATACTATTTCACCGTTAAAATCGCATTTGCGATTAGTCTAACCATGAAAGGAGTTTATCATGCATTTTTTTGACCCTACAAATACTTATGCAGAAAAAAACTGTGTAAAGAATCACAAAAAAGAACTTCTTGCTTTAGGATCACGAGCATTCGTTATCACTGGACATAGTTCTTCCAAAAAAAATGGTTCGCTTGACGATGTTATCGCTGTTTTAGAGGAAGCTTCCGTTCCTTATCAGATTTTCAATGAAATCGAAGAAAATCCATCTGTTGAGACAGTCGTAAGAGCCGCTGAAATCGGTAAGGAATTCAAAGCGGACTTCGTTATCGGCATCGGCGGAGGTTCTCCATTAGATGCATCGAAAGCAATCGCTTTATTAATTGCCAACCCAGAAGAAACCGGAGACTGCTTCTATGTAGCAAAAGACTTAAAAACACTTCCAATCGCTGCCGTTCCAACAACCTGCGGTACTGGTTCAGAAGTTACTCCTGTCTCCGTTCTGACCCGTCACGACACACAGACAAAGAAAAGTATTTCCTACAAGATTTTCCCAGACATCGCCCTCATTGACGGTAAATATTTACTGTCCGCAAGTAAAAATCTTTTAATCAACACTTGCGTTGATGCCCTTGCACACGCAGCCGAAAGCCGCGTAAGCATCCAGACAAACATCTATAACCAGATGTTCGCAAACTACGCATTGAAACTGTGGGGAGACATCGTTCCATTCCTTCGTTCCGATGAAGAATTAAGCGAAGAACTCGCAGAAAAACTCATGCTGACTTCTACAATCGCAGGAATGGCAATCGCCCAGACCGGAACTTCCATTCCACATGCATTAAGCTATGATGTAACTTACCATAATGGAGTAGCACACGGAAAAGCCTGCGGAATCTTCCTTGCTGCTTACCTCCGCGTTTACGCAGAACAGAAACCAGAAGATGTCGAAGAAATCCTTACCCTCTTAGGTTTCAAAACCCTCGATGACTTCGCCTCTTACTTAACTGAAATCCTTGGCACAGTCAGCTTAACACAAAAAGAAGTCACATTCTACATCGACAGGATGATGGAGAATACTTCGAAATTAGCTACATGTCCTTTTGAATTAACAAGGGAGGATATCGAGAAGATTTATCGAGAATCTATCGTGGTTGAATAATCAGACGAACCTTGAAAAAGGCGGTTATGTGAAGTCAATGGGGATTGACAGACAGACGAAAAACCGAACCAGCTACTATACAAAAATGCTTCGTTTCACTGTGCTCTTAATGCTCGTCCGCATTAAGAGCACAGCTCTAAGGCGCATTTTTGTATAGTAGCTGGTTCGGTTTTTCTGCTCTTTGGCAAACTTTAAATTGGCTTTATATCCCGCCTTTTTCAAATTTTCTGTTTTTAGCAAATCGATAGATACGCGTGCGGCGGGAATCTTTTGATTTCTCACGAGGTTGTTAATTCGGGGAGGGATTTGAGTGAGCAATTTTCGAGATTCTCTTGGAGGAATTTGGGAAAGGCTGTATTTTGATTGTGGAATTAAATCTTTGATATTTCTCTAAAGAATTGAGAAATTTATATACCTTATTAGTAAGATTCAATTTCTTGAATACTTATAAATTGCAGAATTTAAAATTTATTTTTTAATCCCAATTACAACTTTCTTGAAAGTATAACTTTTGAATAAGCGGCGTACTTAAGACAGATTCCACTCCTTCTCCACAAATCGCTCAAATTTTTTACCCGACGGCCCACATAAAGCCAGTTTAAAGCTTGCCAACAAGCAGAAAAACAAAACACCGTAATATCCTATCTGTGGCCTCGGAGCAAGGTTTGGATGCGAGCGCGTAAGCGAGCATTCAAACCGCCGCGACTAAAGTCACAGATAGGATATTACGGTGTTTTGTTTTTCGTCTGTCTACCAAGTTCTACTCGGCTTTATATTATCGTCCTAAAATCTGAGCGATTTCAAACTCATACTGGTCTACGTCTTTAGCCATTCCGAGTGCGTCTTCGATATCGTAGTCAATATACTGACCATTACGGTATCCTACTACTCTGTTTGTAGCGCCGCTGCAAAGCAGGTCTACTGCTAAAGCTCCCATGTAAGAAGCATATACTCTGTCTTTTGCTGTTGGGTTTCCACCTCTCTGCATATGACCTAAGATACTTGCTCTTGTTTCTACACCAGTTGCCTGTTCGATTCTCTTAGCCATTCCATAAGAATGTCCAACACCTTCTGCGTTGATGATAAGGTGATGTTTCTTACCAAGTGCTTTTTTCTCAAGAATGCTTTCAATTAATTCATTTTCAAGTTTTGGTCTGTTACCATCGAAACGCTCTGGAATTAAGATATCCTCAGCTCCTGAAGCAATACCACACCATAATGCGATATAACCAGCATTTCTTCCCATTACCTCGATGATAGAACATCTTTCATGAGATGTGGATGAGTCACGAATCTTATCAATTGCCTGCATAGCTGTATTTACTGCAGTATCAAAACCGATTGTATATTCTGTACATGCAATATCTAAATCAATTGTTCCAGGAAGAGCTACTGTGTTAATTCCCTGTGCAGATAACTTCTGTGCTCCACGAAAAGATCCGTCACCACCGATAACAACAAGTCCGTCGATGTTATGACTTCTTAAAATCTCTGCTGCCTTTTCCTGATACTCTAACTGTTTAAATTCTTCACATCTTGCGGTAAATAAAGCTGTACCACCACGAGAAATGATGTCACATGTGAATTCCTTCTCCATATCAAAGATCTCATCGTTTAACAGTCCGCTGTAACCACGATAAATTCCTTTTACATCAATACCTCTTGCCCATGCTGTTCTTGCTACTGCTCTTAATGCAGCATTCATGCCTGGAGCATCTCCACCACTTGTTAAAATTCCAATTGTCTGAACTGCGCTAGTCTTATTCATCTAACGTTACCTCCATTTCATAATTCCCTAAGTATACTCCCTAACGATTACATATATTATCTCTTTTTTTGGGATTTTTCAATACTCTTCTCGCGAACCTTTACATTTTTTTCACCAAAAAGTGATTTTAACTCGCTAAATACGTCATTTTTCGCGGAAATATTTTCGTATGTTGGAAGTCTTTTTATTGCTTTTTCTTTTTTGGAAAAAATAACAATTTCATCTTTGCCGGGATATTTTCTGATAATTTTATACAAATCCTGTTGTTTGTCTGTAAATTCTCCAATGTTCTCTGTCTGAATCCATACTTCCTTTGGAATCTGGTCAATCGGCACAATATATTCTGCAATCAGTTTACCACTTTCTTCAGAAACGGATGCCCGGCCTTTCACATAAAGTCCATTATCTTCGATGAGATACGGCTTTACATTTTGATATATCGTCGGGAATACAATGATTTCTACAGTACCATACAAGTCTTCCAACGTAACAAATGCCATATTCTGATTATTTTTTGTAAGTTTGGCTGTGATATTACTAATAAGACCACCGACAACATAATGCTGCCCGTCTCTTACGATTGCACGTCCGCTTTCCTCATCCGGTTCGAAATCTGTCGATCTGGCAGTTGTCTGCTTCTCAATGGAATCCATATATTTTTCCAGTGGATGACCGCTGACATAAATACCAAGCACATCTTTTTCAAGTGCAAGTTTCTGCGCATCGTCATACTCCCCAACATCAGGATACTGCATCTCATATTCTTTTTTCTCTTCTTCGGAAAAGAAATCAAACAATGACATCTGACCACTCATAGACTCTTTTTTCTCCCGGTTTACTTGTTCAAGTACAACCGGATAGACAAGCATCTGCTGTTTTCTCGTCTTACCAAAACTGTCCAATGCTCCGGATTTGATAAGGTTTTCTATCGTTCTCTTATTGATTTCTTTCGATGTGAGACGCCCCATGAAATCTTTTAAATCTTTGTACTTTCCGTTTGCTTCTCTTTCCTGTGTCATTACATCAATCACACTTTTTCCGAGACTCTTAATCGCTGCAAGTCCATATCGAATAGAATCACCTGCAACAGAGAATCCGGCTTCCCCCTCATTGATGTCCGGCGGCAGGATGGAAATTCCCATCACACGGCAGGTATTGATATACTCTGTAATCTTTTTCGGGTTAGTAATTACTGAAGTAAGAAGCGCAGCCATAAATTCTACCGGATAATAGCAGCGCAGCCATGCTGTCTGATACGAAACAACCGCATAGGCAGCCGCATGAGATTTATTAAATGCATACTTGGCAAAATCAATCATTTCATCGAAAATCTTATTGGCGGTTTCTTCTGGAATTCCCCGTTTGATACAGCCTTCTACACCTTCTTCTTCATTACCATAAACGAAGTTCTGACGCTCCCTCGCCATGACATCTCCCTTTTTCTTGGACATCGCACGACGCACTAAGTCACTTCGGCCAAGTGTGTAACCGGCAAGACGCATTACAATCTGCATAACCTGTTCCTGATAAACGATACATCCATAAGTCGGTGCCAGTATTTCTTCCAGTTCCGGACAGGTATACTGAATTGAATCCTGATTTTGCTTTCCCTTGATATACTTTGGAATAAAATCCATTGGTCCCGGACGGTACAGAGAAATTCCGGCAATAACATCCTCAAGATTCGTTGGCTTTAATTCCTTCATGAAAGACTTCATTCCATCACTTTCTAACTGGAACACACCCTCCGTCTTTCCCTGCCCGATCATCTCATATACTTTGGCATCATTATAATCAATTGTATCAATACTAAAATCATGGCCAAGTTTCTTTCCAATCATTCGTGCGGCATCCTGAATTACGGTCAGTGTACGAAGACCTAAAAAGTCCATTTTCAGAAGTCCCAATTCTTCGATGGTTGTCATCGTAAACTGTGTTGTGATGACATTATCTGCACCTCTTGAAAGTGGGACAAATTCATCCAGCGGTTTTGAACCGATTACGACACCAGCGGCATGAATTGATGTATGTCTCGGTAATCCCTCCAGACGCATCGACATATCAATAAGATTCTTTACAACATCATCACTCTCATATGCCTGCTTTAATTCCGGATTTGATTTTAATGCCTTTTCAATCGTGATACCAAGCTCCATCGGAATCATTTTTGCAACATTATCAACCTGTACATAAGGGATATCAAGGACACGTCCAACATCACGAACTGCCATACGCGCCGCCATCGTACCGAAAGTTACAATCTGCACTACCTTATCTTTGCCGTATTTTTCATAAACATAATCAATAACTTCCTGCCGTCTCTCATAACAGAAGTCAATATCAATATCTGGCATGGATACACGCTCTGGATTTAAGAAACGTTCAAAAATAAGCTGATATCTAATTGGGTCGATATTCGTAATCTCAAGACAATAGGAAACAATACTTCCTGCCGCACTTCCTCGTCCCGGGCCAACTGCGATTCCCTGACTCTTTGCAAAACGGATAAAATCCCACACAATGAGGAAATAATCGACATAGCCCATATTTTTAATAGTGCTAAGCTCATAAGAAAGTCTTTCCTGCAATTCCTGTGGCGGCGGATCACCGTATCTTTTCACAAGGCCAGTCTCACAAAGCTCTTTTAAGTAAGAAAATGCATCGTAACCTTCCGGCACATCAAACTTTGGCACTTTCTGCTCACCAAAAACAATCTCCACATTACATCGCTCGGCAATTTTATGGGTATTATCCATCGCCTCTCTCGCATATGGAAATACCTTCTGCATCTCTTCTTCTGACTTCAGATAATACTGCCCGCCTTCATAGCGCATTCTGTTCTGGTCTGAAACCTTTTTTCCAGTCTGTATACAAAGAAGCAGGTCATGTGGAACTGCATCTTCCTCTCTGATATAATGCACATCATTTGTGACAACCATCGGAATCCCAAGTTCCCTGGAAAGACGAATCAGGCTAGTATTTACCTGGGTCTGCTGACGAATTCCATGATCTTGTAACTCTAAGAAAAAGTTATTCTCTCCAAAAATATCACGCATTTTGTTTGCGGCAGCTCTTGCCCCATCAAAATCCTCTTTTAAAATCTTATTCGGAATCTCTCCGGCAAGACAAGCACTAAGTGCGATAATTCCCTCATGATATTTTTCAAGCACTTCATAGTCTACCCTTGGTTTGTAATAATATCCTTCTGTAAACCCTCTTGTCACAATCTTCATCAGGTTTTTATACCCCTGATTATTTTCCGCAAGCAGTACAAGATGATAATATCTGTCCTCTCCTCGTCCCTGCTCCCTGTCAAACCTTGACCCTGGTGCAACATAAATTTCACAGCCAAGAATTGGTTTAATTCCTACTTCTTTTGCCTTTTTATAAAAGTCAATCACGCCATACATAACCCCGTGGTCTGTGATGGCCAGACTATCCATTCCAAGCTCTTTCGCCCTCGGCAGAAGTTCTTTAATCTTACTAGAACCATCCAGCAGACTGTACTCCGTATGCACATGTAAATGTGTAAATGCCATAGGTGTCTTTTCCTCCTCTTACAGCATCTCGATGAATGCTGCCATTCTCGTGTTAAGCTGTCCGATATCCTCCTGTGAATAGTCGGTCTCCACATGAATATACGGAACACCTTTTCCTTTTACAAACTTTTCAATACTCTTTGCCTCCACATTGTAAGTATGGCAGGCCTGCAGTGTCATTTCCACAACACCATCAATCTGATATTCTTCTATTAATCTTTCAATCAATTCATAACGATTCTTATTCGGTGTCATAACAGAACAGCCAATCTGAAGATATCTTTCCGCGATTGCCTCATAAATATCCTCTGCCGATTCATCTATTAAACGGTCAACCGACTTTGTACCGCCACAGTTTTCATAGGCAACAACAACCGCTCCATTTTCTTCCAACGCTTTCACAACTTTCATTGGCGCACCGCTGCTTGGACATCCTGTTAAAAGAATTCTCTTCTTTTTCGGCTGTTTCCCACCCTCTCCATACTCTTTCATAATCTTTTCACGAAGCGCATGAATTTCTTCTGGAACCTTTTCTTTGTCAAAACGGAACTGGCTTCCATATAATACATTAAACAATTCCTGTCCATTCATCGGTGCCGGGTCATTTTTCATAACTTCATAAAGATTTTTGAGCGCAATTCTATTTTCATTCATCATATGAACTGCCTTACGAACGTTCTCCTCTGTAATCTCCACTTTGAAAGTCTGCTCCAGATAAGATTTGAACTTAAGAATCTCTTCTTTCCAAAGCTTTAATGCAGTTTCACTCTGACTGTTTGGAAGCTCCATAACATAAACATTTTTAAACTCTCCCATCAGTTCATACATCTTTTTCTTCCCATCACAGGTTGTCTCTCCAACTACTACATCGGAAAAATAAAAGAACGGACATTTATCCGATACCGCAAAACCATAACTTGCCTTTACCATAGGGCACAGATTTCTTGGCAAATCCTTCTCTGCCACTGGTATTGTCTCGTCCGAAGTAGAACAAAGACCTACTGTAACTGCTCCCATCGCCATTGCGATTTCCTGTGGAAAATATGTACAGTAAGCTCCAACAACCGGAACATCCCTATCTTTCAATTCCTTCATCGTCAGAAAGGACTTCTTTCTCTGCTCCGCAAAATCTTCAAAAATCTCTGGTAACGCTTTGATTAACTCCATAATTAATACCTCTTTCATAACGTATTTGTAATTAGTTTTTACCTTATTAAAATGTGTTATAAAAATGATACTATCTGGAGTTGTCTGCTGTCAAATTATAAATAAAAAGTATTTCCAAACGATATTTTACCACAGTAGCGGATCACAATCCAGATTGAAGTTAAACAGGAATTTGCCGCAGGCAAAAAGATGCCCCGGCAAATTCCTATTTAAGAACGATATTTTTATAACAATTTCTCTATAATTTATTTCTTTTTTTCCTATTCCTTTCTTGATATTTTGCCAAACAATATGTTATACTTTTTTTAGAAAGAAAGAGGTGTTTCAAATGACAGAACGTCAGTCCAAACTCATTAAATTGGTAAATCTTTATCAAAAAATCGAAGTGAGTCGTTTAGCTGAACTTTTAGATGTGTCTCAGGTAACCATCCGTAAAGACCTTGACCATCTTGAAGAAGAGGGACTTTTATCAAGAGAGCATGGCTACGCTTTAATTAAGAATGCCAATGATATTAACACACGTTTAACAATAAATTATGATAAGAAGCTTGAAATCGCCACAAAGGCTGCTGAGATGGTTTCTAATGGCGAAACAGTTATGCTTGAATCTGGCTCTACTTGTGCTTTACTTGCAGAACAGCTTGCGAAGTTAAAAAAAGATGTCACCATCATAACAAACTCTGCTTACATAGCGATTCGTATACGCGAGCTTCCGATTCGTAAAGTTATCCTTCTTGGTGGCGAATATCAAAAGGAATATCAGGGTATGGTGGGACCATTAGTTCGCAAATGTGCGAAGGAATTCTATGTAGATAAGTTCTTTGTAGGCACAGATGGATTTATTCCAGATGCAGGTTTTACTTGTGATGACCTGATGCGCGTGGAAACTATGAAGTATATGGAAGATTCCGCAAATCGTATGATCATTCTTGCTGACTCCAGTAAGTTCAGCCAGAAGGGGGTTGTAATTCAGACTACTTTTTCTGAGATTGATACGGTATGTACCGATGCGGAGATTCCAGAAGATGCATTAGAGAACTTAAAGAGACATAATATTAACGTAGAGATTACGGAATAACTACTAATTTGTAGATTTCATATAGACAAAAAAAGAAATAATGTCCTATCCCATCTGCGCTGTAGTCGCTGTGTTTAAAATGCTCGTCTGCATCTTAAACGCGCTCCGAAGCTGCATCTGGAATAGGACATTATTTCTTTTTTCTGACTATCCTAAATCTATAGTTTTATTAAAGAAAATAGAATTAATCACAAGAATTAATAACAATTAGTATACAACTGTTTTCTTTTCATTATATACATCTCTGTCTAATTCACCCCGTTTACTTGCTACTAACATACCAACCATAACATCTACATCTACATTCATTAATGTACGGAACATTCCGGCAAACCAATCTATACCGATCAGCACAGCAATGCTTTCTAACGGTAATCCAAGAGAGGATGCTAAAAAAGTATATACAATAACCGAGCCTCCCGGTACTGAAATTGTTCCCATACACATTAAGCATGACAGAAGAATTGCCATTCCCATTTGATAAGGAGTCATACTTATACCAGTTGCCTGTGCCATAAAGAACAAATATAGGGGACAGCCTCTCTTTACGGGCGTCCGTTTCGCTCTGCAAAGCAGAATTTCTTCTACTCTTTCAGGTAAAAGAATTCTTTCTGCTGATTGTCTTTTCCAAAAAGATTATTGTATTCGAGCAAATTATACTCATGTATCAAATCATAATACGGAGATTTTTTATCATCAATCTCGTAGAATTTACCATTTTTATCCCAATATCCAATCGCATTGATTGCAGGAATTTCTTCTCTGAGTTTTGTTAAATATTCAAGATAACCTGTCTTTTTAATTCCTGCAACTTCTGCAAGATAGGTAGACAGATAATTGTTACTGGTTTTTTCTACATTTTCCTCTTTTATATCATAGTTTGCCCAGATTAAAAATGGTACTTTGTAGAGCTGCTCTAAGTCCTCTCCCTCTAATTTCTGAATATCTGTATGAAGCAGACGGTTGTAAAATGTCTCTTCTAAATCTGGCTGATGATCTCCAAAAAATACAATAACGGTCGGTTCATCTACTTTTTCAAAATAGTGAACCAGTTCCTTTAATGCTTTATCGGACATTTTTATCATGTTCAGATACTGCTCTGCTTTCGAGTAAGACTGTAAATCCCCCTCTATCTGTACTTCATCTCCCGTTTCCAATGTACTTCCATCGTAACTTCCATGATTCTGCATTGTTACATTGAATAAATAAAATGGTTTATCTTTGTCGGTACGATTCTCATAAAGGCTGATAAGCTTTTTATAATCTTCTGAGTCTGTGATATGATAATTCACCGTATCTGTAAATACGGAAAAATTATCTGATGTATAAAATTTATCAAACCCCATCAGCGGGTATACTTTATATCTACCATAACCTGTCTTATAAAATGGATGCAATGCATAACACGGACTATATCCCTGGTCTTTTAAAGTATAAGTCAGACCCGCTGTTTTACTTCGCAGGAAAAGCTGATATGGAACAGAATTATCCGGCAAGAATGCAAGTGTATTTCCCGTCATAAATTCAAATTCTGAGTTTGCCGTATTTCCACCAAATACAGAAGAATATGTGTAGCCCTTAATCGTATTTTCTTTTAATTTACGGAAAAATGGCATATAGTCTTTGGATGTCTGCAAATCTCCTACTGCTTTTAAATCTGCAAAAGATTCATTCATAATTGCAATGACATTTGGCTTCTTTGTTGTTTTATTCTGCGTAGACGTATTTTTTTCCTGTGTTTCTGTAGATTCATTCTCTGTATACTGCTTTGTAATTTTTTTGACTGCATTAACAGAATACTCTTCTGGCTGTGTTACATGAAGATAGCCAAAAGTCCTCATCGTCGTAAGCAATGTTCCATAATATCTGTACTTATACTGCGGTCGATACACACGGAAATCAACACCGATATCTTCCAGATAATCGCTATATACATACACCTGTGTAAATCCGGCAAATATCATGCATGATACGATCGCGTACACAATTCTTCCCTTCCATTTAAACAGCTTCACCTTATCAAGCTTTAAAAGAAGCGCAACAAGCACAAGTGCCATCATAAAAAATTCAGCCGTATCCACATCAATCTGCACCTGGTAGGTATTTGCCACCGAAACGGCCGTCACAAAGGAATAAATATCTGATGCAATAAATGACATACTTCTAAATAATGTCAATTCATAGTTGAAAATTCCAAATACGGCTGTCACAACAATCATACAGATTGATGCTGCGCGTATGCTATTAAAAATCAGCAAAAACAGCACATAAATAACATAATAAACAATAATATCCAGCACCAGATATAAAAATGGAATGCTGAAAATCGGAACCCAGAACTGTGCATCATTATAAAATTCTAACCACAAAAAAGCGATAAATGGAGTAGCAATTCCTGCGATATACGTCAGTATTCTGTTTACCTCTGCCGAAAAATGAATTTTTTTCACTGTGAGGAAAACAAGTACCGCCCACAACCCGCCACAGATTATTAGGGAATCTGCATAAAAGCGATCAAAAAAATCCGGAGCTTGTGAATCATAATACAAATCTGGCTGTGCAAAAAAGGCAATTGCTAACAGGACATCTAATGCCAGCAAAAAATTTCTTCCGTGTCTCCCCTTAAAGAAATCCTTGATTCCTGCCTTTTTCTTTTTTAATTTATTCATCTCAATTCAATCCAACCTTTCATTTTTTCTTCCCCTCATTTTGAAGAAAAAATCTTTTTCATCTGCCCTTTTAACGACAATCCAAATAATAGCACAAAATAGTTAAAAACGAAATAGGAATTTGCCGCAGGCAAAATAGATGCCATCGAAGAGAGCCTATCCCCTATATTGGTGACTTTAGGCGCGGCGGTTTGAATGCTCGCTTTATGCGCTCGCATCCAAATCTTGCTCCGAAGCCACAAATATAAGGGATAGGCTCTCTTCGGTGGCTATGCTTTGGCTAGGCCGGGAAATAGAATTCTATTTCTCAATCTTCTCTGGTTCTGGATATTCCTCTCCCTGTGTATCTACAGTTACAGAAGCCATTATCTGTTTTTCATATGGAGAATCCATGAAAGTTTTTACAGATGCGATCTTATCTACTACATCCATTCCTTCAATTACTTTACCAAATGCTGCGTACTCACCGTCAAGATGTGGAGCTGCTTTGTGCATGATAAAAAACTGGGATCCTGCAGAGTTTGGCATCATGGAACGAGCCATAGAAAGTACTCCTGCTTCATGTTTTAACTGGTTTGTGAATCCGTTGTTGGAGAACTCACCTTTGATGCTGTATCCAGGGTTCCCTGTTCCATTTCCAAGAGGGCATCCTCCCTGAATCATGAAGCCTTTGATAACACGATGGAAAATAAGTCCATCATAGAATCCTTTTTTAATTAAGGAAATAAAGTTATTTACTGTGTTTGGTGCAATCTGTGGATATAATTCTGCTTTGATTACATCTCCATTTTCCATTGTAATTGTAACGATTGGGTTTGCCATTATAGTTCATCCTTTCTTTTTTGAAAAATGAAGCAAAATATTTAGGCTTTTGCTCCATTCTTTCTCATATTTCTATTTTCAATTCAAGAATGCCCCGGCATTCTTGCTGCGAGATGGGAGACATCTCACATCTGATATACTTTAATATCATAACATATTTTTTGATAATAGTCGATTCTTTACATTTTTCTCTTGTATAAATTTTAAAGATGTTATATAATAACAGTAAATTTATGGAATCCAAGGGATGTTAATTACAAAAAGGACGAATTACACTGTTTATTATCAGCTCTTTTAGCACCGAATTTAGAAGCAGACGAAAAATCAGAAACTGGGTCAGCTTGCACAAGACAAGCGGGAACTTGCTATGAAGTTTGAGATTGCTTCTATGATTAAACCGTTGTACTACAGAACTTTCTTCAAATAAAGACATCAACTTAGCCATTAATAATATTTTACAAATTGTAAATGAATATTTCTACGAAAGGACATTTTACACTATGAATAGAAAATTACTGTTTTTCGACATTGACGGTACACTCCTTGCCGGAGGTATTCCCGGATATATTCCTGACAGTACAATCGAGGCTTTAAAACAGGCACAGGCAAATGGGCACTATATCTTTATCAACAGTGGGCGTACATATGGATTTATGCCAGAAGCCATTAAAGAATTCCCTTTTGACGGCTATGTTTGTGGCTGCGGTACGGAAGTTATTTTCCTCGGTAAGACTCTTTATCACTATGATCTTGATGAAGATTTGAAGCACAGTCTGCAAAGTATTTTAGAAGAATGTAAAATTCAGGCTGTATATGAGGGCCGCAAGTCCTGTTATTTTCAGAAAACAGAAAAACCTTTTGCCCCTATTACCGCCATTCGTAACTCTTATGCAAAAACAAATCTTGAACAGCCCATCCGCTTTTTTGATGACCCTGTTTTAGATTTCGATAAATTTGTCATTCTAACTGATGAAAACAGCAGCCTTGACTTGTTCCACGAACGCACAAAAGAACATTTCGACTTTATCACAAGAGAAGAAATGCATCCTTACGGTTTTGAAGAAGTTGTTCCAAAAGGCTGTTCTAAAGCTGGCGGTATTGATTATATTGTAGAACACTTGGGTGAATCTTTAGATGATTGTTATGTATTCGGTGACAGCACAAATGACTTGTCTATGCTTACACATGTAAAGAATAGTATTGCAATGGGAAACTCTTATCCTGAAGTACTGGCGAATACATCCTATGTCACTACTCCGATCGAAAGAGATGGAATCAGGAATGCGTTGAAGCATTTTGGATTGATTTAATTTATTGGATAAACAGATGCCTGGGAAGAAAGCCTATACCCTATGTCTGTGACTCTATCTCTTATGGATTGAATGTTCGCTTAACCGCTCGCATTCAATCCTCATTATCTAAGACCACAGATATAGGATATATGATTTATTTATCCTTCAGTGGGTGTCTGCTCTTCTCTTGTTTTACCCAACAAATTTATATCTTCCCTTTCCATATCCTTTTACGTTCTTTACAATATTCGCCTCTAACAATTTAGCGATAAATTTGGAGGCACCTGCCGGAGAGAGACCCAGTTCTTCTATGACATCTTTTCTGCCAAATATCTGTTCGCAGCCTTTCTGGTTCTCCGGTCAGTAGCTTCATCTCTTCAAGAATATCTTTTACTCCTCTCTTACTTACCTGCTTTGCAAGCTTACTTCCCGTAGCTTTTAAATGTTCCTCCAATAAAACTAAAGATATATCATCAAAACCGGCAACTGAATTCGGCTGTTCATCTTCCAACAGGCATCTCGCCCCTGCCTACGGCAGTTACTATTTCAGAAAAATAATATGTTCTGCCGGCAATTCCACCGTTTCTGGAACTTTTTCCCCAATTTCCTGCCACTCCTTTTTAGTGACTTTCCACCATAGCGGACTCGTATTTTTTCCACTTTTATTCTGCAAAATAAGATACATCTCAAATGGTGCTTCAGATATGCGTTCTAACTGGCAGTCCATTGTATTCAACTTTATAGATTCATTTGAATCCATATCTTTTAAATTTGTATCTTTAGAGACTATCGGATGAATTTCGTGTGCTCGGATTCCTACATGGGTAAGATTTGATGGAATCTCTGTCTGTTCCGGGAAAGTAAGTTTTATATCCCAATCGGATGCATATACCTCATGTGTTCCAGTTTTTGTGGCTCTGGAAATATTTTTACAGCCAGTAAGCCTCGCTGCATTCACGGTTCCCGGATTATCAAATATTTCTTTTGTTTTTCCTAATGTTTCTATCATCCCCTGATGCATAATAACTGTATCGCTGCACATCTGGTACACTTCATCTCTACTGTGTGAAACCATAATAACCCCTTTTTTAAACTGGTTAAGGTATGTCATCATTTCCTGCATTAATTTTTCTTTTAAATAAGCATCTAATGCAGAAAATGGCTCATCTAACAATAAAAACTTTGGCTCTGCTGCCATCATTCGGGCAAGGGCGGCTCTTTGCTGCTGTCCACCGGAAATACGGACTGGGTAAGAGTTCTCCAATTCTTTTATGTGGAACTGTTCTAAGAGACGTTCCACTATTTCTTTTTTCTCCTGTTTTGACTTGCCTGATGCTGCAAGTCCTGCCTCGATATTTTGCTTTACTGTCATATGTGGAAATAATGCATAGTTCTGAAAAAGGTATCCTACCTTACGCTTCTGTGGCGAAAGATTAATTCCTGACTTTTTATCGAAAAGGACTTCATCATCAAGGACGATTCTTCCTTCATCGGGTGTCTCAATTCCCGCGATACATTTTAAGGTCATACTTTTTCCACAGCCAGAAGAACCTAAAAATCCGACAATACCTTCATCCATATCAAAACCTACAGCAAGCTCAAAATCTTTTAATTTCTTTTTAATGTGAACGGATAATGCCATAATTCTAGCCTTTCTTTTCCATAGAAAAATAATTCATACATACAACTACAATAAAGGAAATGCCTACAAGAATCACTACATACTGCCCCGCGTCATCCATTTTTCCTGATGCAACTGCCGAATATACAGCTAATGGCAGTGTTCTTGTCTTTCCTCTGATATTTCCGGCAATCATTGCTGTTGCTCCAAACTCTCCAAGTCCTCTGGCAAATGCAAGAACTGCTCCGGAAATAACTCCTGGCCATGCAATCGGCATCTGCACTTTCCAGAAAATGTTCCACTCGCTCATTCCAAGTGTTCTTCCTGCAGAAAGCACGTCAGGATTTACCTGCTCAAAGGCTCCTCTTGCTGATCGGTACATTAATGGAAATGAGATCACAACCGCAGCTAATACGGTTGCTCCCCATGAGAATGCGATTTTTACTGCAAAATATTCAATTAAAAACTTACCGATCGGCCTTCTCATCCCGAAAATATAAAGTAAAAAAAATCCTGCCACTGTTGGCGGAAGCACGAGCGGCAGGGTAAATAACCCATCTAATATTGTTTTCATCGTCTTACTCTTAAGACGGAAAACAAGCTGGGCTGCAGCCACCCCCAGAAAGAATGTAATAATAATACTGAGGGTAGCTGTCTTTAAAGATATAATAATTGGTGATAAATCCATTGTCATATACATCCAGCCTGTCTTTTAATTATTCGTTAATTGTGAATCCTGCTTTTTCTAAGATTGCTTTTGCTTCATCTGTCTGAAGGAAATCTTCAAAAGCTTTTGCTTCGTCTTTATGTGCAGAAGAAGAAATGGTACCTACTGGGTAGATTACTGGTGTCTGCATCATAGAATTTTCTGCTGTTGCTACGATTTCTACTTCTTTGTCATCACCATTTGTATTCTCTGTCTGTGCATCTGTTGCGTATACGATACCTGCGTCAGCACTTCCCTCTGCAACCCAGCTTAATACCTCTGTTACGCTTGCTCCAAGACTTGCTTTCTTCTCAACTTCATCGTAAACACCTAAGTTCGTAAGAATTTTTTTTGCGTATTTACCTGCTGGTACGCTTTCAGGATCACCGATTGCAATTGTATCCGCCTTTGTGATGTCCTTGAAACCCTTAATTCCTAACTTAGAATCCTTAGGCGTGATTAATACAACATCGTTCTTTAATAAGTCAACAACAGTATCTTTATCTACAAGGTTCTCATCTACTAATGTGTCCATGTTAGATGTTGCTGCGGAGAAGAATACATCTGCATCTAATCCAGATCCAATCTGCTGCTGTAAATCTCCTGAACTTGCGTAAGTTCCTTCTACGGTTACTCCTGGATTCTCTTTCTCAAATAAAGGAATCAGTTCATCATCAAATGTGGCCTGAAGACTTGCTGCAGCAGCTACAGAAATCTTAGTCTGTCCACCTTCTGCTGCAACCTCTGTTGTTCCTTCTGCTGCACCTTTGTTAGATGAACTTCCACATCCTACACAGGATAAAACCATACATGCTGCTAAAACTGCAACGCCAATTCTCTCCACAAACTTCATGTTTCTCATAATTTTCCCCTCGTTTTATTACGTTTTATATTGTTTTGTTTTGTTTCATTACATTATATTTCATGTACCAGAATTTGTCAATAAATAGGCAGCAAAAATCTAACAATTTTTTAGTGTTACTAATAATTTTTAATATGCTAGATTCGGATGAATTATTATAGCAATGGTGGAGGGATTTGGGGATGAAAGTTGGGGGCTGCTGCTTGCTCTGGATTTATTAGAGTATAGTAGTTGAATGGGATATCTGAGAATAAAAGTTAGGGTCTGCAACCACAGTCAGAATAAATAATTTTTCCCATGTTTTCTACATTGTAGCTGCCGAGTCCGGCTACCTCTTTTTGATATTCTGGGGAACGAATGATTTCTATCATTTTCTGATAAGGTTTCTTGGTGAAATCTTCTTTTCGGATTACCATATCGTAACTTTCTTCCTGTATGAAAATAAAATCGATTCCTGGTACAGACAGGCTGTGCTTTTCGCTTCCAACTGCCACATCTGCTTCTCCCCTGTTTACTGTCGCTGCTGCTTCAAGATGTGAATTTACTACCTTCTGATATCCATTTACTTCCTGTGTGGAAATGCCTGCCTGACGTAATTTTTCATCGACAAGAACTCTTACTCCACTACCCGGTTCTCTATTTACGATTGTTACATCAGCTCTTTTTAAATCTTCAAAAGATTGAATTCTCTTTGGGTTCCCCTTCTTTACATAAAAACCTTGCTTTCTTTTTAATAAATGAAGAACAATTACATCCGTTCCCGGCAGCATACTGCTGATATACGGAATATTGTAACTGTTCGTTTTTCCATGCCATAAATGCGCTGTTGCTACGTTTACTTCTCCCTGATACATTGCATACAATCCATTGTAGCTTCCTTTATAAGAACGAAATACATTTTCTTCTACACATTGATTCAGGCGATTCGCCAACAGATCAAGAATCATATCCTGACCACAGATGATAATCTGATTTGCCATTCCCTTCTGTGTTGTTTTGTTTCTTCCTGCCATATCAGTCGGTCCATTTGGTATATTTAATATATTTTTTTCAAATTCATCTTTATCAATATCATTTGTTTGTGTCTTACCTTCATTTAACATGGTACTCGCCTGGCTTCCATATTGAATATAAAAATCAAGATCTTCCTGGCGAATCCTAAGCTGCTTTCCAAGCTTTGAAGCCTTCAAATCCCCTCTCTTGATCATATCATACACTGTATTCTTTCTTACTTTTAATATTTCCGCTGCCTCTTTGGCAGTCAATAACTTTTCGCCCATAAAATCAAGCATCCTTTCTACGCCATTTATATTAAAACTGTAAATAAATTTTACTCTTTTCTACCCTTTATAGTTTAACTTATATATTTACAAAAATATAGTAGAAGTTGAACTGGCATTTTCATTTATCAATAGTAAATTAAAAAAGCCACTATGTAAAGCTGCTTCGTATCGCTCGCTACATAATAAATGCTACGGTACAAACTTTACATAGTGACTTTTTCAGATTCTGTTTCTTAACTCTAGAGTTTGTGAGAAAAATACTCTAGTAGATGTAAAATTATTATCTCATTTTTGCCTTTTTAGATAATCCTTTCTTTCTGAGTATCTTTTTATATAATTTTAATTTTTTCTTTGGTACTTTAACTTTCAACTTCTTGTAATTTTTACTTCCTGCTTTAGTAAAGGCTTTACTTCCTACTGTATTCTTTTTAAGAAGTTTTGTTTTTATTGTAATATTCCTTAAAGATTTGCATCCATAAAAAGCTTTTTTTCCAATCCGTTTTATATTTTTACCAATAATAACGGTCGTTATATTCTTATTATTTTTGAATGCATTATCAGCTATAGAAGTTACCTTATAGGTGTATCCATTTATTGTAACCTGGTCAGGAATAACTATCTTTTTCTTTTTCGTACTTTGTTTCTTATAGCTTACTTCTTTTCCTTCCATAGTGATTTTATACACTGCACCCGTCTTTTGATCTGATAAACTAGTCCCTTTGGTCAGTATTTTTTTCTGGGTAGTATTTGTGCTGGAATTATTTTTATCACTATCTTTTTCAGAATCCGGAATTACAGGAAGAACAGAAATGACTACTTTATCCTTTTCCACCTGCTGTTTTCCTTTTTCATCTAAGAAATAGTTATTACAAAGTGTACAATACCAATATTCTATATTTCCAGCCTGTTCATTGGTAGCTTCTTTTCTATCATGATGCTCCATTTTATGTCCAGTCGCAGAGATTACCAGTCCTTCTTTTGTCGTTTCTTTCGTTCCTTTTTCATCTAAGAAATACTTTTTACAACGTGTACAATACCAGTATTCTTTCTCTCCGTCTTCTTTACACGTTGCCTGTTTTCCTTTATGATGCTCCATCTTATGTCCAAGTGCCGAAAGCACACTGGAAAGAACTTCGTTACAGCCTGCATCCTTACACTTATAAGAAACACTTCCCTCAGTTGTACATGTTGCTGGTGTTATACTTTGCTGTTCATAAGTATGTGGTTTATTTGCTACAGTTACTTCAAACTTACTGTTCAGATTTCCAACAGATATCTTCACTTGATAGTTGCCTGCTTTTTTCGCATTGTAATCTGTATCTACGTTATACAGCTTCACACCTAACATACCGGCATTTCCTCGTCTCAACTGTACACGTAAACCATTCAGTTCAAGATTCTCCCCATAATAATATGCTTTTTTCACAGTATCAGTATAGAGTTTCATCTCAATAGGGTGAAGACGAAGTGGATTTCCTGTACTGTCGGCATTCGTCAAATATCCTGCCCCTTCAAATCCAACTTGACTGCAATTAAAATCTTCTTTTTGAAGAACTTGCGGGCCATCTCCTTGTTGTTTGTTAGAAAAAGTTACCCGGCTCACACTACTTGTCTCTGCATCTGTTCCTGAATATATGATATTGTTTTTAGACTTTAAATTAGAGCAAAGACCAACAAAACTTCCTATTTTTTGATTTTTTGCAAAATCTGCATTAGCCGTACTCGTACCACCGGTTTTAAAGCTCCAACAGTTATTCATCGTGGAACGATAAATCACTCCCACGATTCCACCCAGATAACTTCCAGAAGACTCTGTTCCTTGATACCACGACGTAAGACTTCCTTCTTCTCTTCCGCAGTATTCTATGCTGCCGCTGTTATCTACGCAACCGGCAATTCCTCCAACAAAGCCACTTTGATTTGTATCTTGATAATTTCCGGCAACTATTTGTACATTGCGTGTCAGACATCCTTTCAAACTGCCTCCGTTTACCTTTCCGGCAATTCCTCCGATATATAATACACTGTTCTCACCATAGATCAGCTGACTGTCTATAACTTCACACCGTTCAATCCTTCCCTTTTGGTTTACTGTATCGGCTATAATACCCATACTGTTTTTTGCCAAGTTCGGGTTTATCCGAGCATTTTCTATTACAAGATCCACAACTACACCGGAAAGACTTGCAAACATTCCACTGCTGTAAGAAATATTCGTTATATCAATATTAGAAATTTTATGTCCATTTCCAAAGAATTGTCCTTTAAACTCGTTAGATACTGGAAGGAATAATGTAGTTGAAAAATCAAGATCTGCTTCTAATGATATTACTGCATTTGAAAAATCTGCGCTTTTTCTAAAGTTGTCATAATCATCTACTGTCCGAATCACATATGGATATTCCACTGTTCCGTAACCGCCTGATAACTTGCCTGATTTACAGGTAAATGTATAGGTATGAAGCTTTATCTTCTGATCAGAAACGGTACAATACATATTTACTGTAATTTCTTTCCCTTCTGTGATACTATCGTCAAAACTCAGTTTATTTCCTTCTATCTGAACTCCACTGTCAGAAACTTCATAGCTATATGTACATATATTTCCAAACATCTTGCTGTAATCACTTCCAAAATAGGAATCCAGAATCTGTGTAGAATCTGGCAACGAAACACTTGATCCCGGCTCTACATCCATCTGGCTTCCATTCATTGTACGATCAGTTGTACCACCCGCTCCCTCATAGAGTACTTTCTGATCCTCCACTGAACAAAAATGTTTATTCAGGTCATAGAAAATCTGTGCTGTTGTTGCCATACTGTTTTCCAACATTTCCTTAGCATTACTTTTTATTTCTGCTTTAGTTAAAACATCATTATAATCCGTTTTATAATTCTGTAGATTATTTTCCTCTACATATGTAGACTGATATAAGGTTACTGCCATATAATAATAATTAGCCAGACAATACGCATAATAAGTCTGTGCAACAAACTGCTGAATCGCTTCCGATATCTGCGTTTCATTATATCCCGCCAGTTTATAGTATTCACATAAAATATCAATCAATGAGCCAGGATTCGTGGATTGATATTTTCCGCATATATACTTACCAAGATTCTCTACTTCTGTACGATAATTAACAGAAGCAGTTCCTTTAAGCTCATACACTCTGTCATATGCATTCTTTACCGCATCTTCTGTCGGATTCCCATCGTACATTCCGTTTAATATTTTTTCACTGCTTCCTATCGCTACACAAAACTCATTATAAAATTTAAAATAATCATTCAGATAACTTTCATAACTTTTTCTTTTATCTGCCTGAGCAATCTGACTGCTTAAATCCGCAATCTGTTTTGATAACGCATCCGTACTGTCCTTCATCTGTTGCTGGAGATTAATGATCGTAATATTCTGCTTATTTAATTGAGTCTGAATTTCTGAAAGCTCACTTTCTACCTGACTTAAATCCACCTCATTTACAATGACTGTAGAACCTGGGGAACTGTTTTCGTTTAATCCTAACATCTCTTTTCCAATGCATTTTAGAGTTCCCAACATTGCCTGCCCACAATTCCATCCTTCTGCTTTCGCCTGTTCGTAAGCATTCATTCCACCGCGGACAAATACTCCCGCTTTCTCAGTAATATCCATAATATCGATGCTGCCAGCTGCTTTAACCTGGCATGTCGATACCGGAGTTATACTTACCAGCATACACACAACTAAAAATATACTGATACACTTCTTATATACTCGCTTTCCCATATACTATCCTCCTTATTCATGTTGCTTGACTTTATAATAGGTTTTATGCGGTTAAACTTTAGAACCTTTTATAATTATTATAACAAAAACTGGAAATTTTCACATCGTCCATCTACAGAAAAGTTTGGTATACATTTTTCTCAAAACGCTTTTCAGAACTACTTTTTTATACAGTATTTCACCTGTTTTCTCTCATTACTTCCAGTTGCAGATATGCAATTTATTTTTCATTTATACAAGTTTATTCTGAAAAAATCTATTTTTCAGTAGCAAGATACCATGTTAGAAATTATAATTCATGATATAATAAATATATAAAAAACAATCAGAGTTCAAATACTTCCGCATTCTTACTTCGAGAATACATAAAGCAGATTAGGAGGATATTTTGTTGGAAAATCAGACAAACACATCATATACACCTGGCAAACGTATTCAGCATCTGTGCAAAATACATAACCTTACCCAAAAAGAACTGGCTTCCCGCTTAAATGTTGCTCCATCACAGATCAGCCGTATCTTAAATGGAGAAATAAAAAACATCAGCAGTAACATTTTAATTGCTCTGTCCAAAGAATTTCATATTTCTGTTGATTACATTCTTGGATTAGAACCGCACATAACAGAATATCATTCTATTCCAATGTGGCTTATGAGTACTTCTTTTCAGCCTGGAGAGTGCCTTCAAACAATTGAAACTCTCGACAACGATGATATAAAGAAAATGGCTTATTGTGAATACTATTATTTCACAGGGCAACATGGTAAAGCTGTAAATATATCCGAACTTTATCTGAATCATCCCGATTCCATGTTGAAACTCTCCGCCTGTTTAATTCATACTTTTGCTAATCTTTCTTTAAACAGAATTAATGCAGCAAAAGGAGGTTTGGAAAGTTTAAAGGAAAATCTGAATCAGATTTTTGAAAAAAAAGCAGATAATCAGACAATTGCAATGAGTGTCTTTGTTGCAGTAGCAGCTCAGACTTTGCTACATTTACCACTCGGAAAAATACCGTCACTAAAAAACTATCTGACCGAACTGCCAGTTGGAATGCGCTTATGGGGTTGTTATGTATTGGCACATGAATCCTATTTAAAACAGGAATATGAAAAATCTCTTGGAATTATCGAAACTTGTCTGACACTTACCACAAAGACATACCCCATTGCAATGATTTATCTTAATCTTATGGGTGCAATGGATGCAATGAATCTTCGTAAAGAAGATATGGCAAAGAAATATTTTATGGATGCCTGGCTTATGGCAAAACCAGACAGTCTTATAGAAGGAATTGGAGAACATCATGGTCTGTTACAGGGATTAATTGAAACTTGTATTAGAAATGACTATCCTGAAGATTATCAAAAAATTATACGGATTACTTATCAGTTTAGTTATGGATGGCGCAGAATTCACAATCCTGCTACAGATGAGAACATAGCAGATAATCTGACAACCATGGAATTTACTATCGCTATGCTGGCAAACAGAGGATGGACAAATACAGAAATTGCTTCGCATTTAAATATAACGGTGCGTACCGTAAAACAACATCTTTCTTCTATATTTAATAAGCTGAATATTTGTAATCGCAGACAACTACAGATCTATATGCTAAAATAGTATCTTACTGAATTTAAATTGCTATTTCATATCAGGGAGATTTAAAAATTCGATAAATAGTTATAGTTTTTTAGGAAACTACAACCATCTGAAAAATCTTTAAATCTCCCTGTCTTTATTTTTATTCTAATTCAATTTTCGTGAACAAAATTAAAAATCAAAGCCTTCAATTGTTGCAAAGTAATCCTCTGGTGTTTCCGCACGACGAATCATTCTTGTGCTTCCATCTTCCTGTAAAAGAATCTCAGCACTCTTTAATCGGCCATTGTAGTTATATCCCATCGCGAATCCATGTGCACCAGTATCATGAAGTACAAGTAAATCTCCCATATCAATCTTTGGAAGCTTTCTGTCGATTGCAAACTTATCGTTGTTCTCGCAAAGAGAACCTACTACATCATATGTGTGGTCACATGGTTCATTCTCCTTACCCATAACTGTGATGTGATGGTAAGCACCGTACATAGCAGGACGCATAAGGTTTGCTGCACAGGCATCTACACCGATGTATTCTTTATAAGTATGTTTCTCATGAATTGCTTTTACTACAAGATGTCCGTGTGGCGCAAGCATGAAACGTCCAAGTTCTGTAAAGATCTTTACATCTCCCATTCCTGCTGGAACTAAAATCTCTTCGTAAGCTTTACGAACACCTTCACCGATTGCAAAAATATCATTTGGCTCTTTATCTGGTGTGTAAGGGATTCCAACACCACCGGATAAGTTGATAAATCCGATATGAACACCAAGATTCTCTTTTAATTCTACTGCAAGATTAAATAAGATGGATGCTAATGCAGGATAGTATTCGTTAGATACTGTGTTACTTGCTAAGAAAGAATGAATACCAAATTCTTTTACTCCTTCTCTCTTAAGTCGTTTGAATGCCTCAAAAATCTGTGGCTTTGTCATTCCATACTTGGCATCTCCTGGGTTATCCATGATGTCTGTTCCAAGAGAGAAATATCCGCCTGGATTGTAACGGCAGCAGATTCTTTCCGGAATACCACAGGCATCCTTTAAGAAATCAATATGTGTAATATCATCTAAGTTAATAATTGCTCCTAACTTCTTTGCAAGGATAAATTCTTCTGCCGGTGTTTCATTAGATGAGAACATAATGGAATTACCATCAGCAAATCCACAACGGTCGCTCATCATTAACTCTGTTAAAGAAGAACAGTCTGTTCCACATCCTTCTTCCTTTAAAATCTTAAGAATTGCAGGAGTAGGTGTTGCTTTCACTGCAAAATACTCTTTAAATCCTTCATTCCATGAAAATGCCTTGTATAAATCACGAGCTGTCTGTCTGATTCCCTTCTCGTCATATAAATGAAATGGTGTAGGATATTTTTCTACGATTTTATCTAACTGTTCTTTTGTAACAAATGGTTTCTTTTCCATCTTTTTTTCCTTCCTTTATAGCTTATATTTATATCTTTGTTTTTAGATGTTTACTTTTATATTTTGCTTCTGGCTTCTTTTGTAAGTTTTCTTTAATATCTTGATATTCCGTTTTGCGTTTCTTTTATAAGTTTTCCTCTAATATCTTGATATTTCACTTTGGACTTCTAATTTTTTTATCTGCCCTTCTAATTCTGTTAAATCTGCTTTACAGATGATATTTCTCTCACCGTTTATATCGAAGCATCTTTTTTCTCTATCTCAATAAGCCTGATTTCATTCGCCAGAGCATCTTTTAGCAGCCTTACCAAATTCGGATTAGCGGAATACAGACATGTTGAAGTCTCCTTATCCTGAAGTTCTCCCGTAAGTGCATAATTCGAATCCGTGATCAGGCGAAGCTGTCCATCCGCATCTCCCTCACAGTCTGCACTTCCAGATAAATTTTCAAACTTCTTCGTGCGATAAATAATCGCTCCATCCATAGAATATTCTTCATCTGTCAACAAGACAACTTTTTTCTTCTGTGCAACCAATCCTAACAGTTCTTCCCTGAACAAATCTAACACAGATGCAGATACCGAAAGATAAACTCTCTCCTTCGTCTCCTTAAGCATATTGCGGAACTTATCCTCGATGTGCCTTCTGCCACGTATCGTCAAATACTTCGCATCTTCCTGCTTCTGCTTTGGAATCTGCCTCTCTAGCGTTTCAGAAAGTTCCTCCATATAATGAAGCTTATTCGAGCAAAACTCCTTTATCGAAACTGCATGATACTGTACTGCCTGCTCTTCTGCCATATAGGCCGCTCCCTTATCTACCAGCCCCGCCAATGCCGCATATGCATTAGAACGGGAAATGCCAAGCCGCTTCGCTGCTTCATAGCCACTTAACGCACCTTCCCCTAAAAGAAGAACATACACTCTGGCTTCCTGTCTGGTAAGACCAAAGCTCATGAGTAATTCTACGTTATCCATAAAGACCTCGCATTCTGTTTGTAATTTCTAAATAGTCATAATTTATCAATAAGTAGTATCATTCAGTACCACTATAATTCATATATTACAATTTGTCAACTAAATTCTTATTTGCGTAGCAAAACAAACAGACGCCGCTACAGAAGCATAGCAATCGGATTGCCGGAAAAATTATTAAGAAGAAGCTCTAAAAAATTTATTGATTTTGTTCCGTTGTGCTAAACGCTCCATTTTGCCCAATAAAACAGAAACTTCGGAAAAAGCAGTCCGAAGTTTCTATGGTCAAAATTCCGCAGCACAAAGTCACAAAATTCAATAAATTGGTATGCTCCCTTTTAGGTAGACAGTTAAAAAAATAAAACTGTTTATCTG